>Ga0325400_1006520_pt1 | contig 11112 bp, 14 predicted proteins | sample PopdelMetagenome_2_FD_205662 | JGI IMG/M metagenome (GOLD analysis project Ga0325400, IMG submission 205662) | Populus deltoides microbial communities from Bellville, Georgia, United States - Xylem-PdKOR-R1 | ecosystem: Host-associated > Plants > Phyllosphere > Stem > Wood/Secondary xylem...
ATTGAATGCAGGAAGAGGGCCAGGCTAGTAAACAGCCAACAGTGGCAGTTCTCCTCCAGCATGTGCAACTGAGGAGCCGTGACGAAGGCGACACTCTTCAAAATAAATCTTGAATCGATTGACTGATGCTCTTTTCTTTTTTGTCGGTGTATAAATTAGTGGTTAGCTAATTAATCGTTCCCTTGTTTGAACCACAAGTGACTAACTAGATATCTCAATTAATGAAAAAGCAGACTACTAAAGAGCCAACAGTGGCAGTTCTCCTCCAGCACCAGCAACAGACGAGCCGAATGCGACACTCTTCAAGATAATCACATCGTCATGAATGCGAGACTCTTCAAAATTAAAAAAAAGTATATATATATATTCACCATTTAATAATTCAAAAAAATAGGAATTCAAAAATAAGCATTGGTTAAAGATTTAGGCATTGAGTTAGTTAAGTCTAAAAAAGATTGATATTATCCTTACCGCATCCTTAAAAAAAAAAGGTTTCCTCCACCATGCATTTAAAAAATTTTGACGTCAATTTCTAAATATAAAAAAATTTATTGATTTAGAAATTTTTTTTAGCATTAATCTCTAAAAATATATGACTTCATCGATTCAGAAAAAATTAGACATTAGTCTCTAAAATAGATAATTTTATAGATTTTTGAAAATTATAATATTAATTCTTAAAAATAAAAGATTTCATTGATTTAGAAAAAAAATAACATTAATCTCTAAAAAGATTTAGGCTGAAATGAAGCTTGTTTAACTCCTTCAAGTGACCCTTCATATGCTTAAGCTTCTTGCAGAGGATAAACATGGGGGAACCGTGAGCATAGCAGTTCCACTTATCAGCAACCAGTGCCAGAAAGCTGTCATGATGAGCCCACATGTTAAAAAATTTAAAACACCTCTTGCTCTTTGTATGGCGTGGCTCCAATCGAATGATGGCTGGAGAATGATCTGAAAAGGCTCCAGGATTGCCAAAATGGACATGCACCTGAGAATGGGCCAAAGACCAGGAAGAGTGGCTTCTCTTCGTCAATTTTACTCCAGACGCTGCCGTTAGAGCAGGTGAAGTGACAACCAGTATAGTTCAACTCATCTAGACCAAGATCTGAACAGCAAATCCTGAAATCTGTAGTTTCATAAGTTGAGACAACTGCACCATTAATGTGCTTGTCCTCTTGAGAAAGAATGGAGTTAAAATCTCCCATAATAAGCCAGGGGGCATTGGGACACCATTGCCGTAAGTCCTCCGAAAGAGTTCGCCTTGCTACAATGGTATGAAGACCATATACAAAAGTAGCATAGAAACTGAATTGATGAATTAAACTATAGATCAGAACATGGATACCTTGAGCCGAGAATTCAAACAGATCAACCTTGACAGACGAGGGATTCCAAAAGACCACAATTCTAGCATTGATGGCCGCAGCAGCATTAGACAAAAACTTTCAATTCTTCAACCTGAATTTATGCAACAAAGAAACTTTGGAAGAGTTAAGCTTGGTTTCCAAAAGACCACAAATATCCATTCTATGCTTCCTCATGAGGTTAGTAACCTCATGCTGCTTCAGAGGGCTGTTAAGCCCTCTGACATTCCAACTATAAATTAACATCAAGAGGTGATAGTGGCAGGTGGCTCCCTGCCACTCCCAGAAGACTTACGAGCATAATTCTTCATCCGCCTCCTAGGTGAAACATCAATTGGACCAGCATCAGGGGACCTTGTTGCATTTGGTCCAGGGGGAACAAGCACTTCTTTTCCTTTAACAGTTCCACCACCATGCGTAGCAGTACCTATACAGATAATGGAAGCATTAGGAAGCTGCACATTACCCTGGAGTTCCCCAGTCACCTCCCGAACCACCAGCAGACATATTCATAGAGTGACTAGATGCGAGATTAGCTCTCGCAGCTCCATTTTGGTTTGTATCTGTAGTTACCTCAACTGGAGAATCCATGACCACAGCCAAACTCCTGGTATGAGGGTTTTGACGCCTGCGACTGGATTTTTTACCCTTGACAGTTTCCCAGCCAGCAGCAGCTGCCACCACCTCAGATTGCATAGGATCTTCAGCAGACAGGGGGTTTTCAAGACATGCCACCCCAGGGGTACTAACATTAGGCCCCAGCCGTTGAAAAACACTCTCACGGTTTACATTGTAGTTAGCAGTAGCAACTGGAGCTGTCACCTTGCTCGGCTTATTGGAAGATTTGGTGCAAGTATTTAGATAATTTAGAGGTACCTGGAACATCAGTAGCATTTGCAGCCAGAGATGTGCTATGAAGAGGCTGAGCACCATCAGGGGAAGTTTCAGGTTGTCCACGGGTAACATCAGGGACAGGACAGCGAAAATGTTTTGAACCACCCGCGTGGTCGTCCTCTGAATCTTCGTAATCCACCTCGTCATCTTCAAAAGCATCATCTTCAGAACACTTCTCCACCAAGACTTGTTCCATGCTAGGAGAAGCATGACCAGCTCCATGCGGAATATATTCATCCTCAGCAAATAGGATAGACCGAGTAGGATTTGAGCCACCCTAAACTGGAACAGCCATGGAGGGCACATTTGAAATCGGGGGATCTGGAACAGTAGCAACTGGAATGGAGGATAAGGCTACTAAAGCAGGAACCGCATTATCATGAATCTGCGTAGACTGCTCCAGTAAGCGTTGCTGTTTAGATCGGGCAGAAGGGGAAAGGCGGGAAAGGAAGCAGGTCAAGAGTCGCTAAAACAAAGGAAGTAAAAAAACAAACAGGGAAAGAAGCAAACAGGGGAGGTCGTGAACGTACGTGAGGGAAAATCTTCACACAGAAGGAGAGCATCTCTCTCTAACCTCTAACCCGTTATTTCTCCTCCTTGATTTTTAACAGACAAGTTTGAATTTGATGAAGCCACTAAGTAGCCACTTTGTATTAGAAACTCTTACCATACCACGTCATTTTAGCTTGTTTTTGTTAGAAATATTTGAAGGAAAAAAAGTTAAATTGGGAACATGGGAAGCAAGGTGAAAACAAATTTTATTTATATAAATATTATTATCTTAAAAGAGGAAATCTCTATAGACTTGAATTTACAATACTTTAAATATATATTTATATTAGTTTAGAATAATTAAAGAGATTTAAAAGATAAATATATCTTTAATAGTTATATATATATATATATATATATATTATTAAAAGAGACCTAAAAAAACTAAAAGATACTTTAAATAAAAATTTTAAAATTAATTTCAACAGTTTTAACCCATTAGCTTTGTTCAGGATAAATTTTACTTTGAAACCCTTGCGGCTGCTCTCTCTCTCTCTCTCTCTCTATATATATGTGTGTGTGTGTGTGTGTGTGGGGTTCACGTCCATATAGGCTTCGACACTAGGTCTCTTGTCTGATTTTCCTTTAGAGCATGGATCTTCATCATCACTTGTAACTTGTGATAGCTGACATGTCCAACTCGCTCGTGCTAGAAATTTGTAATGTCATTACTTTGTGTTGTTTTATCTATGCATGCTGACTCGGCCGACATTATGTAGACAAATTCATGTCCTTTTCCTTTTATAAATGGTGCTCAAATTATCTTGACCTCCATGTAGACTCTGACATCATCAATCCTAAACACCAAAAAAATGTTAAGCAGCTGTCAGTTATATTTATGGACTCAATTAAATTTTATTGGAGGTTTAATTAAATTTATAAAGGGTTTGATTATAAGAAAAAATAATTTTTAAGTCAATTTAGGTTTTAATTAAAAGAAATTAAAGTTCTGGGGTCAAAGTAGAATTTTTTAGAGTTGATTTGGTCAAATCAGGGGCTTAATTGCATAGATATTGAAGTTTGATAGTCAATTAGGAACTTGATTGAAGAAATACAAAACCAATGACCAAATTGAAAAAGGCGCATAAATAAAGGACTGAAATTGACCAAATTAGGGGTCAAATTGAAGAAATTAGAAGTTTATTGATCAATTAAAGGTCAAATTGCATAAATCCAAAACCTAAGATCAAAGGGAAAAATGCGCTGAAATCTGGGGTTTAAATTGAAGTTCATGGGTAAAATTGAACAAAATTAAAAGTTTGAAGCCAATCAGGGGTGTAGATAAAAATAAATCACAAATTGAAGGACTAAATCATAAGATACTATTCATCTTCTTCTCCAGTGAGGCTAGTTGGGTGGCCACCTTCCCAAGGTATTTGGCGCCTCGTTTCTTCACCAAATTGGATGAAATGTACACGCAAATGATCTTATGATACCTGACTACATGCTAGTGTAACCCGACCAGCTATTTTTCCTGCAAAACTAACAGTTCATCATCCCTCTTCCATCGCCTATAAATAGATTTTATCTTCATGCTCCAGGGGCGGAGAAATTTTGGTCCAAAGACACCCAAAAAACCAGCCCCCCTAACCCAGTTTCTGCTGCCAGCAGAACGTCTCGTTTCTCTCTCCACTGCAGCCTCCTGCCACAACCACCACCACCACCGGTCTGTCCACCTCCATATCCACCAACCTAGATCTTCATAGGATGCGGATCAGCCACCGTGACTGTCACCATCATCAGCCTCTGCAGATTTCTTCTCTTTTCTTCCACTTCTTGCAGCAACCACCATCTTCCACTGCAACAACACCACCGTCACCACCAGCCACTGTCAACTCAGCTAACAGAGCGCCTCCATTCCAGGTAATTCTCGTCCTTTCATCTCTATTTTCCTGTTTCATTCCCTTGCATGCAGAACGTGCACTGTGCATGTTTCTGCAATACAAGGCAAAATAATTACCTAGTTACTGTGCATGAACACAGTAACCGGATAATTACATTTGGGTGGTTACTGTGCCATGCACAGTAACCAGCCCGGGTTGGATCATGGTTACTATGCATACACAGTAACTAGTCCGAGTTGGATCATCAGCCTGGTCCACGCAGTTGGGATAAGTCCAGCCCAATATAAGGTAATTTGTGTTTTATTCGATTCGGTCCCAGCCCAATTTTGTTTCGGGTCCAGCCCGTTCAAAAATTTACAAAAAATAAATAAATAAAAAATACATTTTAAAAAACATCCATGATTTCTCGCATATTTTTCTATTCATTTTAATTAATATCGGTTCGTTTTTTATATACCGTAAAAACACAAATGCAGTATTAAAATACCCGATTTTCGTCAAAACTAAAAAAAAAATGTTTTTTTTTGTTTTCATGCATAGGCCAAGTCTCTCAAAGATAAAATCACATCATATTTTCATACAACAAAAATTAAAAAAAAATATGTATTAGCATGCATCTTGGCTTTAATAACCAGTTTATTAAAGTCACGAGAACTAGGCTAATATTTCAAAAAACACCCAAGAAAATATTTTGTTTTCTTTTAATAATCAGGATTACGAATTTATACGTAAAACATACTCCCGATATTAAAAAGGTAGTTTTTTATTTGATGTTAGCACAATTAGGTTTTTACCCGATATAAAAAAAATTATTTTGTTTTCTTTTAATATCTGGGATTACGACCTTATACGTAAGACGTATTCCAGATATTAAATTCTTTTGTTGACGTTAGAACGATTAGATTTTACCCGATAAGATAAGGATCTCTTTACTGAAGAAAACTTTTCTTCAACCATAGACAGACCAACAACTAGAAAATACAACAAGACCTTAGATTTTATCAGACAATAAAACAATGCAGCTTACCTTAGGTAGGGCTTATTTGGGGTGCTAATACCTTCCTTTTATGCAACCAGTCCCCGTACCCGATCTCTGAGACCAGTTAGGGTTCCTAGTGACTAAAACACTAGGTCGCGACTCCCATTCTATTTTTCCACTAATAAAAGACAAGAATTCTTTATCTCCTCACATTTTCCAGATTTGCCACATTAGATACTAATTTGAGGGTGGACATTCTCGCCGCCATGCTGCATACGTGCGACAGAATGGCGACTCCACTGGGGACCTTGTGGACTAAGCTTTGTTTTTGTCTGATAATTGTGTTTTGTTTGGTTTGCATGTTTTATGTTAATAAGCTTATTTTATTTATTTATTTTTCCACACTTTAATTTCTGTACATATATGATCATGCATTGTATAGAACTGCCTTATGCATCACTTACTTTAATTTTTAGGGGAGCACACACGATCTTATTAAGTTAGGAGGGGGATTAACGATCTGCCCTATGACTATTGGTCAGGGTTCAGATGCGTGGAACACCCAACTCATATCTGAGTGCCTGCTTGGTAATGGTGGACATACGTGTCTTAACTGTTCCTTGCAACACCCCCACACTATCTTTATGAAGATCGTAATTGGGCATATATGAGACCCTTTTGAGACTAGATAGTCAACCTACCATTTGTCTCACTAAATATAGAATATGTCCTTAGGTTGTGTGTTTTACCTTTTTTTTTTTGCATCAAAGTAAACCCTTCCTGAAGCATCTTGAACTCAAGACTTGTGGTTGACACAATGGTCGTTACCCAGGAAATTTCTGCTGTGGAGCAAAAATCAAAATGCAAGGGTTACGACTATGTGTCAACCCTGAAAAGGCGAGCTCATCATATAGGAACATACTCATACATTATCATACATTTTACCAGGTTGAAACATAGGTCCCCCACCCAAGATTTGATACACCTAAAAGATGGAAAATGAAGAAAGAGCTTAATTGGAGGCCCATTATCAAAATAAAATTGAAAGCACCATCAATCCATGTCCCAGGGACATCTCAAAACTTGGGGGCAGATTCAACGGTAGAACAACATTTTGTGCCTATCGCCCCTATCCCATCAAGTTAAGCTCCCATCACCGTGGATTTAACAGCAGATGAACCCCCTAGCAATAGATTCACTGATTTTGTGAACTATGACAAGTTGTCTGCTTTGGAAGAAATATTAAGAGCAGTTGAGGGTAATGATTGGTTTGATCCCATGCGAGCAGCTGAAGTGTGTTTGGTACCAAACATCATAGTACCAAAGAACTTTAGGATACCAGAGTTCATTAAATACACTAGATTGGAATGTCCAAACACTCACCTTCGATCTTACTGCAATAAAATGGCCGAGGTGATTTATGATGATAGGATGCTGATATACTTTTTCCAAGATAGTCTCACTGGATCTGCTCTGAGCTGGTACATGAGACTAGACAATATTAAGATCATGACATGGAAAGACCTGGTACATGCCTTCTTAAAGTAGTATAAATTTAATCTGGAAATTGCTCATGACAGAACCATCATAATGGCTATGGAGAAGGAAAACCAAGAGTCTGTGAGGGCATACGCGCAAAGATGGCGAGATAAGGCAACATATGTTCAACCTCCACTGATAGATACAGAAATGGTGATGTTGTTTGCCAACACCTTTCAATCCCCTTATTATGAGCATTTAATAAGAAGCTCAGCTCAACATTTCCATGAAGTTGTGAGGATTGCTGAAAGAATTGAACAAGCTATGAAGAGGGAAAAGATTGAAGGTTCTTCCATGAATTCCAGAACAATGATAAGAGATGACTCTGAAGGTGGATGAATAAGAGGCAAGTTGAGTGTGTGATAGGTGATGTCATTAGCTATATTGTCCCCCGAACATCTTTAGAATGACAAGTGATCGAAAATGCTTGGCAAAACACAGATATTGCCAGAAAAGCTAATCTAAGAATGGCGATGAATTGTCAATTGTATTGGAATTTTGCTATTTTGCATTTTGTTTTGAGATCACATCTCATCTTTTTTATGAAACATGTCTCTTTATTTGTCTCTTTGTTGTTTCGAAATAACGAGATGTTTCTTTCAAAGTTTATTTTGGCAAAATATTTTGATCAAACTCCAACATGCAATTAAGGCTAATCAATCCTGAAAGATTAAAAGTATTTTGATTACAAAAATGGCTCGATGCTTGTTAAAATGATATGGGGTGCCCAAACAAATTTTAAGCTCACACATGAAACTGAATCACCCACCATGTAGCTAAGTTTTAACAGTATGCATAATTATATGTAATGGATTCAATAGTTATAGACTCGCGAATCAAGGTTCTTGCAAGTCCAAATCATTACACTAGACGAGGTCAAAATTTATCGGTTCTAACTGACCTTGCTTGAAATGAGAAAAGACCATCTTTGATATCACCTCACTTTCTAAAGATATTTATCCTTTGCAATCCCATTTTGAGCCTGATAGAATATTCTTTTCAAAAGAAACCCTGACCAGGATCACACCCCACACTAAGGCCAAATAAGAGAAGACAAAAGTGAAAGGGAAGGCTTAGAACAAAAGTCCAACGTTTGAGAAAAAGCTAAAAGAAAGAAGACCTAGACTGGGGGCATGTTAAAAAACTATAAGAAAGGCTATGTGAAAGCCATATTAAAAAAAAAATGAAATTGCCTACACTTAAAGGCAGGTCAAAGATAAAGGAAAAAGAATGCCTATTGAGTATAGGAAAGACAAAAGAAGTTTCAATCAAGGAAAGACACAACAAATGTTAAAAGTTCGATACCATAAAAAAAAAAAAACAAGCTACAAACATGATTTTTGGCATCCATGATAAAGCCCCTAATGTTATCATATGATTGAGATTGGTTATTCATCAAAGAAAAAGTTGGATTTGCATTATGACCTATGTTAAGAAAATTCTGATATTTGAGGTTAATAAGGTTATATGTCGCTTTCTCTATAAAGACAACAAGATAAAGAGAAATGATGAATACTTGATGTTGATTCTAGGTTTTTGAAACCCTTAAACACCTTTTGAGCCCGTAAAATTCCTTTCTTTCATAGTCATAAACCATTAGCCTACATTACGTACTTTTAAAAGCCCTTTTCAATTAAGTAAGCAATTTGAATCGATAAATGACGCTCTCAAAGCTTGAAGAGTTTTTTCTATAAGGGTCGTGGCTTCATGGATTAAGCTACTTGTTATTATGCATGCTGATAAAATAAGTGCTAAAAAAAAACAACCTTGATAAAGCTTGAGTTCTGACTTTAGCATCTTGTTTTTGAAATTCACAAAAAAGGTCACATGATCACAGACTATCAAAAGATATACCCAAGATCAAAGATTAAAATTAACACAAAGAACCATGGAAAAAAGCCATTTTAATCTTTCAACGGGTCAATTTATGTTTTCAAAATACAAGATAATCAAAAGACTACATGTATTGAATGACGCATGTTGGGTCTTTGACCAAAAAAGCTTGAATTTTTTTAAAAAAATATTGACATCTCTCTGATTTCATTTCAACAATTAGACTTTGAAATAGATATGATCTTTGAAATATGAGAGTTGATTCCCGAACAAGAAAGATTATCAAACAAAAAGAGCACCGATCGAGTTTGCAAAATCTTGACAAAAGTGACATCAAACTTCTCGACACTTTTTGAAAAACTTGAGCAGCCAGGGGCAATACAGTGGACCCTAAAAAGGAAAAACAAGTAGTATTCAGATCAGCTAAGGGGCAATAAAAAATGATTAAACGATGAATTAGTGAACTGAGGACAATGGAGTTTAAAGAAAGATAATTCAGATCATACTAGAGGTAAGTCGATAGTTGATTAGCAATCTAAGATGAGGACAACACCAGAAAACCTCTTGATGAGTGCTGGTAGGATGTACATTGCTAATCAAAGAACGATTCTCGAAAGAATCCAGGAGATGAAATGATTTGTTGAGCTCTTTCATGACGAATCAAGCAACACCATACTTGGGGGGCATTGTCAAGCTTGACAAATAGTGAAGCCAATAATCATCGAAGACAACCTATGATAGACGCTGCTTTTACAGTGGAGTGGATGACTAGCATATGAATGGGCCAGTACATGGAAAGAGCAAAATAAGGCCTTTAGATAACATACAAAGGCACCCTACAACAATGGAACATCAAAGAAAGGGGACCTATATTTCAAATCAAGGATGCATACATGTCATCTAACCTTAAAGCATTGCACACATATTTTTTATTCGTTACAGGAAAATCCTCAAAGAAGTCCAGAAAGATTGAGAAAAAAAAGAAGAGAACAAAAAAAGAATCATTAAGCTGATAATAACAGAGAATCATGGTCGTGACCCTGGAATGGGAAGAAGATGAGATAAACCTTACTTTCAGGAAAATCTCAAAGAAATGAGAAGGTCAATCTTGTCATCATGAGGAGTCTTCAGGTTAACCCTGCAAATAGGAAGCACCAAGTTTTCCAACCCTGTCATCGAGAAAAATCCAGTTAATTTCAGTCATTAGGAAGGACAGATGTCAAACCTACAATTAGGAAGGACAAATGTCAGTCTTGCAAAATCATAAAAATAAAATAATAAAGAAAGCATCAAGTGAAAAGTTTGATCAAACCTTATCATTATGAAGAAAAATGAGAAGAACCCTACCATTAGGAAATTCTCAAAAAATAAAAAAAGAGGAAGAAGAAGAAGAAGAAGAAGAAGGAAGCAAATTCAAACCTTGCCAACAGGATGAACATGTGTGGGCAGGTCACCCGTGAAAATAGACCAATGTGAGTGTGAGGGCAGGTCGCTCATGAAAATAGGCCAGGATGAATATGAGTGGGCAGGTCGCCTGTGAAAATAGACCGTGTGAGTGTGAGGGCAGGTCGCCCATGAAAATAGACCGTGTGAACATGTGGGCTGGTCGCCCCTGAAAATAGACCATGATGAACACGTGTGGGAGGTCGCCAGTGAAAATAGACCAATATGAGTGTGAGGGCAGGTCGCCCATGAAAATAGACTATGTGAGTGTGTGGGCCGGTCACCCCTGAAATAGACCATGATGAACATGTGTGGGTAGGTCGCCCGTGAAAATAGACCGTGTGAGTATGAGGGCGGGTCGTCCATGAAAATAGACCGTGTGAACATGTGGGCCGGTCGCCCCTGAAAATAGACCAGGATGAAAATGTGTGGGTAGGTCGCCCGTGAAAATAGGTCAATGTGAGTATGAGGGCAGGTTGTAACAGCTAGGCTTTTATAAGCCCAAAACAACAGTAATTTTTTTTTTTTACTTGGCACACATCGTGTCGGTAATCGGCGAACATGTTCCCTTCACATCATCAATATATAATCCATACATCAACAACAATCAACATTTCATTTAAAAGTGAAACTTACATAAACTTATAATATTATGTTTGCA
>Ga0325400_1006521_pt1 | contig 11112 bp, 8 predicted proteins | sample PopdelMetagenome_2_FD_205662 | JGI IMG/M metagenome (GOLD analysis project Ga0325400, IMG submission 205662) | Populus deltoides microbial communities from Bellville, Georgia, United States - Xylem-PdKOR-R1 | ecosystem: Host-associated > Plants > Phyllosphere > Stem > Wood/Secondary xylem...
CTATCAAGAACCGCTATGGCTCTACCTCGGAAGCCGGTATTTTTGAGATGGTCGACAGCGGCCTGCAAGTCGTTAGCAACCCGTCGGCGGCTTTGTTAGCCGAACGGCAGGTGAGTGACGGTTCGGTTGTACTAGCTACGTTAGAGGGTACGCGGCCGTTATTGGTCGAAGTCCAGGCTTTAGTTAACAAGACCAGCTACGGCTATCCGAAGCGAGCGGCCAGCGGCCTCGAGCTCAACCGCCTTAACTTATTAATCGCCATGTTAGAGCGCCGCACTAAGCTCAATTTAGCCGATCAGGATATTTATGTTAATATCGTGGGCGGCATGCAGATCAAAGAGCCAGCCGCCGATCTAGCCATCTGTTTAGCTATCGGTTCGGCCGCCCGCGGATTACAGCTGAAGGCAAATAGCGTCGTCTTCGGTGAAGTTGGTTTGTCCGGCGAAGTCCGGCATGTACCATACATTGAAAAGCGGATCGCCGAAGCTAAAAAGCTTGGTTTTGATAACGCCATCGGCCCACGACCGACTGGCAAAGCCGGCCAATCATCATTTTTACAAGCGGTGCCCGATGTGCGCAGCGCCCTTAACACCTTTTTAGAGAAAGACTAACTACTACTTATGGAAATTACCGATATTGCTCAGATCGTCCTATTACTCATTGTGATCGGCTTATTATTGACTCGAAAGACAGCCCAAAACATAGGACAGTCTTTTGCGAAACCCCAACAAAAAATAATTCTTGATAGCTGCGCGCTGATTGATGGCCGCATTACCGCCATCACTGATGCCGGCTTTGGCGCTGAAGAGTTGATTGTTCCGCAGTTTATCATTCACGAACTACAAATGTTGGCCGATGGCCGAGATTCACACAAACGCGAACGAGCCCGTTTCGGACTCGACGTCGCTGCCCAGCTCCAAAATAATGAGTTATTAAGCGTCACGATCGATCAGACCCGATTTGATGATATTAAGGCAACTGATGATAAATTGGTCGCCCTAGCTAAAAAGTTGAATGCCCGTCTCTACACTACTGACTTTAACCTGAATAAGGTAGCCGCTTTAAGTAGCGTCCAGGTCCTCAACGTCAATGAGTTGGCTCAAAGCTTGCGCCCAGAAATCCTTCCTGGTGAAATCAAGCAGATAAAACTAATCCAAAAAGGCCAAGGTCGTGACCAGGCCGTCGGCTATTTAGATGACGGTACTATGGTCGTCGTTGATAAGGCGCATCGTTTGATAGGCAAGACGGTTACGATAGCCGTTGAACGGATGCACCAAACCGTTGCCGGTAAGATGGTGTTTGCACACCTTAAGAACAAAGAGAGCAAGTAAGTAAGTACTTGCTCTCTTTTTAACGTGGCCCAGTTATTGGATTGGTTTGGCGGCCACCATTGTTGTTCGGTGTGGCTGGCGTGTTAGCCTCAGGCTGCGCGGCAGCCATTACCGTTGTCGAACCAGTTGATTCATAAAGAACACTGTCAATAACTTGAGCGGTAATGGTCGTTTGACCGCTACTGGTCGGCGTATAGGTGTAGGTAACGGTAGCTGGACTTGAGTTAATAGTTTGACTATTAACGACCTGGCCATTGATCATGAAGTTCAAGGTGCCTTTGAAGCGGTCGGAGCTTATTGGGTGCGTACCGGCCGTTGCCGTTGCCGTTATCGTACAACCACTTGCCGGACAGTTGTCCGGAGCAGTTATAGTGACTGAAGGCTTGGTATCGCCACATTGGTGCACGTTGTCAGATGCCGTGGCGGTCGTACGGGTACTACTTGATGAACTGCCTGACCTGTTGGTTGGATAGTACTGGTCGGCTGAGAAGCTGTTATCGTTGGCGCCGCTAGCAGATAATTTAGCGAGTTCTGGCGTACAACTGGTAGCCAGCAGGTTGGATACCTTATCAAGGGTCTGGGTGCTGTTGCTGCCGGATTTAGCTTGGTACCACGAAGGGAAGAGATCGTTGCTGACACTTGGCTCGACCGAACCAAGACCGACATGGTTACGAACAACGAAGGCCGGTAGGGATTTGACACCGCTTGGCTGAGTCCAGTTCTGGACCTTCATATTGGCGTGAGCAGCCTGCATCATACCGCGCGCGAGTGGTGCAGTCATCGTTTCCATTCCACCGGCAGTCAAAGCCTGCGTACGAGTGTGGTAGCCAACCCAGGTAGCGACGGCGTACTTAGAGGACCAACTGGTCATGAGACCGTCGTAGTTATCGTTAGTGGTACCGGTCTTGACAGCAAATTTCCAACCATTCCAGTTCTGGAACTTATTAGCCCCACTCAAGTAGGTAGCTTTGGTGTCAGACAACATATCATTTACGATGTAGGCCGAGTCAGGACGGATAACTTGCTTAGCTTCCGGCTGGGTCCACTCGTAAAGGTTCTTATTAGAAGCATCGGTAATCTTTAAGATATAGGTCGACGGAATATAGTTACCGAGGCGGGCCATGGTAGCGAGGCCGTTGACGTGCTGATCGAGCTTGAGGTAAGCACCGTCGCCGATGGCTGACGATTCGTAGCAAGGAGCTTGGTCGTCTTTAGTAGCGTTGTTAACGTCGACACCTTGAGCAAAACACTTATAAGCATTGTCGTCGCCCATCATACTGTTAGCCATCGAGATCGTCTTGTTGACGCCGGCGGTCATCATCGCTTTGACGGCTGGAACGTTACGTGAGCCGGCCAAAGCATAGCGGAGGGTAACGGCGCCTGGATAACGGAAGTCGTAGTCGTATAGACAGTTACCGCCGTCTTTTGGCCGCTGGGTGTTTGTACACTTATAGTTACCGAGCGGTTGTTGGACGTCGTATAGTACGGAACCAGCACCAGTGTTAGTCGTATTCTCAATCATAGCAGCGTAGTCGTATGGCTTAAAGCTTGAGCCCGGTGAAATATTGATGCCACTGGCAAAGTTCAACTCGTTATAATCGGACTTCTTATAAAAGTCGCTACCACCGACTAGGGCGACCATTTGGCCGGTCTGGACGTCTTCCATGACGATGGCTTGACTGTCGCCCTTATAGCGCTGAACAGTAGAAAGATTTTTGGCAACTAACTCTTCAGCTTTGTTTTGAAGATTCATGTCAACGGTTGTGATGACTTTCCAGCCACCACGCTTGACGGTTTTGTCGCCGTACTCACGGAGCAACTGCTGCTTAGCGGCCTGAACGAAGTACGGTGCTTTAATGCCATCGTACTTACTCGGCTGTAGCGGCTTGATGGTGGCTAGAATGTCGGCGCCTTTAGCTTCGGTAGCTTGGGCTTTGGTAATCATACCCTGATCGACCATTTGATCGAGGATGTAGTGTTGGCGACCGATTAAATCATCTTCGGCGAAGTTTGATTCAGAAATAGCCGGGTTCCAGCGTGGATCGCTGTAGGGTGACAGCCCGGTTGGAGCCTTTGGAATGGCGGCTAGAAAAGCGGCCTCTTGCAGATTAAGATCCTTAGCTGCCTTACCAAAATAATCCTGTGAAGCACTTTCAACGCCGTAAGCGAGACCACCATATGGAGCAATATTAAGGTAGCCGGTCAGGATATCTTGCTTAGAGTATTCGCGCTCGAGTTCGACAGCTAAAATGATTTCTTTAATCTTGCGGGCAATAGTCTGGTCGTTAGTCCAACCTTCACTGTTTTTGACTAATTGTTGAGTAATGGTCGAACCACCTTGACGGCCGCCAGTACCAAAGACATCGTTATAGCCAGCGCGGGCAATACCGGTTACGTCGACGGCGCCGTGGTTATAAAAGTTTTTGTCTTCAATAGCGACGGTAGCTTGTTTGACGTAGTTGGAGATATTGTTGCCTTCAACCGGGACGCGCTTGACGCCGTCGTAGTCCTGCCAAAGGACGGTTTGACCGGTGCGGTCGTAGTAGGTGATGCTACCACCGACTTTATCGCCGGCCAGGTTCTTAATTTCTGGTAAATCTTTACGGAAGTAGGCAAAAACGCCGACGGTCAGGAGAAAAAGGGCAACGATACCGACGCCGCCGAGTTTGAGGGCCATGATAAAGCCTTCACGGCTGAACCAATACTTAAAGACCCGCTTTGGATGCAAGCGGTATAAGATCCGGTGCAAGCGGTCTTTAGGCAACGTGCTTAGATATAAGGCTTTGCGCTGGGCCCGTTGATCGCGCTTAAACTTGGACTTCTCACCGAGGCTACGGTGAAGCTTGATATTAGTGCCGCTTTTTGTCGTATAACCGTTTTTGTTAACACGCCGGCGATTGCCAGGTGTGGCTGGATCTGGTTTATGAGCCATGCTGTCTTGTTCTCCCTATATGCATAGACATGCTTGAGATTAATTATAGCAAACATAAGCTGTGAAAAAGCTATAATTTTGTAGCTTTAGCCTATATGGTTGATGGCTTATAATAAGATGAAATCAAGGAAGGACCGCAATGACACTCAGCCAAGACCTACAGTGGCGCAATCTGATTAAAGACCATACCTTTGCCGACATCAGTTGGCTTGATGAACCGCGGACATTCTATCTGGGAGCGGATGCTAACTCGGCCGATAGTCTCACAATTGGTAACCTAGCTATTTTCATGGTCGCTCGTCGCTTAGCAGCTGCCGGCTGGAAACCGATCTTATTGGTCGGCGGCGCCACTAGTTTGGTGGGCGATCCGGGGGGCAAGACCAGCGAACGTGACCTAACCGTCAAGGAGCAAGTTGAGCACAATATTGCCGGTGTCAAAGCCCAAGTTGAGCGGTTGGTCGTTAACGACAATTTGCAGATCGTCAATAACTACGACTGGTTCAAAAACATTAACTTTTTAGACTTTTTGCGTGACGCCGGCAAGCACTACAGCATGACTGAACTACTTCAACGCGATTACATCAGTGAGCGTCTCGGCGAGGGCGGTAGCGGCATTAGTTATGCCGAGTTTAGCTATAGCCTGATCCAGGGTTACGATTACTATCATTTGAACCAGGAATACGGTGTCGAGTTACAGATTGGCGGCTCCGACCAATGGGGCAATATGCTTAGCGGCGTGCCGTTTATCCGTAAGAAGAATGGCCGGGAAGTCCACGCTTTTAGCATGCCACTCGTAATTGATAAAGTTACCGGTCGTAAATTCGGCAAAAGCGAAGGTGGGGCCATCTGGCTTGATCCATCCAAAACGACCGTCGCGGCCTTTTACCAATTTTGGATCAACGTCGATGATGCCGGCGTTGAAGATTACCTGAAAGTCTATACAGAATACGACAAATCCGAAATCGAAGCGATTATGGCTCAGCACAATCCTGATAAAGCCGCCCGCTACGCTCAAAAACGGTTGGCCGCCGCTGTTACCGCTTTAGTTCATGGTGACGAGCAGATGGCTACCGCAGTACGCGTCACGGCGCTTTTGACTGGCGATATTGCCTTATCCGAGGCAAACGACGCCGAAATGACCTTACTGCGTCAGGAAATACCAACCGCCAACGGCACTGATTTGGTATCTATTTTGGTTGAAGGTGGTTTAGCGGCTTCCAACGGTGAAGCCCGTCGTTTGATTGCTGCTAACGGTGTTAGCTTGAACGGCCAAAAAGCTATCGCCGACCAAGTGCCGGCCGAAGCCTTTGTAGCTGGCCGACTGCTCGTCCGAAAGGGCAAAAAGTTCCGTGACAGTATCTTAGTGGAAAGCTAGGGTAACGGCAGCGTGCAATTAGATAGTCCGCTGACGGTCTTAAAAGGTGTCGGTCCAACTCTGGCGACAAAATTTGCCGGACTCGGTATCCATACTATTTATGATTTGATCGATTACTATCCACGGCGCTACGATGACTACTCTAACGTCAGCCCGATCAAACAACTTGTACCCGGACCGGTAACGGTCAAGGCCGTCGTCAAACAAGCGACGGGCCGTTACGTCCGGCGCGGTATGCATATTACCGAAGCGGTTGTCAGTGATGACACGGACAGCGTTCGCCTAGTCTGGTTTAACCAACCGTACCGCGCGGCGGCTCTTAAACCAGATGAGGAATACTTTATATCTGGTAATTTTGAACTTAATTACCGTCGATTCAGTATCATGAACCCGGCCATGGAGCTGATGTCGGACTTTCCGCTTAATACAGCTCGAATCATTCCAATTTACCGCGAAACCAAAGGTTTGACGTCACGCCAAATCCGGGCGGCGCTCGGTAGTGCGATGCTGGCCCTAAAACGACTACCCGAAGCGCTCCCGGCTTGGCTTGCAAAGCAACAGCCAATTAGCCATGTTGACGCTGTTATCGGTTTGCATTTTCCCGAATCAGCCGAAGTACTAGCGATGGCTCGGGCCCGCTTAGCTTTCGAGGAAGTGTTTCAACTAACCCTTGCAAGCCTGCTAAACAAATATGAGTTACTTGAGCAGCAAGCGCCGGCCGTTCAATTTGTGCCAGCTACCGCTAAAACCTTTACCGATGCCTTACCTTTTAAGCTAACAACCGGACAACGGACAGCTGTCTGGCAAATCTATCAGGATATGGGCCGGACACAGCCAATGAACCGCCTACTCGAAGGTGATGTTGGTTCTGGTAAAACAGTGGTGGCTACGATGGCAGCATTGATGGTACTGCGGGCCGGACATCAGGTGGCAATGATGGCACCGACCGAGTTGTTGGCTCGTCAGCACGCCGAAACACTTTACAAATTATTGCAACCGGTTGGTTTGGCCGATACGGTCGGACTATTGGTAGGCGGTATGACGACGGCTCAAAAGAAAACTATCAAGCAACGCATCGCTGACGGGTCGTGCCGGTTTGTCGTTGGTACGCATGCGGTAATCCAAGAGTCCGTTAATATGCAGAACTTAGAGCTGGTAATCGTTGATGAGCAGCACCGTTTTGGTGTTGAGCAGCGTAAGGCGCTCCAAATTAAAGCCGGCCATATGCCGCACGTTTTGAGTATGACTGCTACACCAATCCCACGCAGTTTGGCATTAACGCTGTACGGTGAACTCGATGTCATGGTCCTCAAAGATAAACCGGGTGGCCGATTACCAATTGTGACAGAGATCGCTTCGCCAAATTCCCGCAAACAGTTAAACAGTAAGATAGATGCTGAGATCGAGGCTGGTCGGCAAGTGTACGTCGTTTGTCCACTTATCACAGACTCAACTCAATTAACCGCTTTGTCGGCTGAAACGGTTCATGAACAGATGTCGACATCTACCTTTAAACACCGACGAGTCGGCTTGCTCCATGGCAAAATGAAACCAATTGATAAGACGGCTGTTATGGAACGCTTTGTCAAACATGAACTGGATATCCTGGTATCGACAACCGTCATTGAGGTTGGTGTCGACGTGCCGAACGCTACCGTTATGGTGATCGAAGGCGCCGATCGTTTTGGTCTCGCGCAAATGCACCAACTGCGCGGTCGGATTGGCCGCGGTGCCTACCAGAGCTATTGCTTCTTAATGATGAGCGACAGTAGTGAGCCGAGCCGCCGCATCCGGGCCTTGGCACGGTCGAATGACGGCTTCAAACTGGCAGAGTTGGATTTAGAGCTGCGCGGTCCAGGCGCAATCTATGGCACACTTCAACATGGCCAATTAGATCTACGGATTGCTAAACTGACCGATGTTGAATTAATTGCCGAAGCCCGGCAAGCGGCTCAAAAGTTTATTGATGACGGCGAAGATTTGCTACAATATACAGAGTTATCGCAGAAAGTCAGCCGCCTGCGGGCGGTGACCAACCTGACGTAAATATTCCACATGTACTCTGTTGTATTACACGCGCACCAAAAAGTTGACCGAGTGGCTTACCGTCATTTCCAAACGGTTAGTCAAGTTCATGATGCCTGGCCAACATTAAAGCAAATCTTATACTACGAAGGTAACCGAGGCCCTGACAGTACCAATTTCAAAGGCAAGCCGGGCGTTGAGCAACCATGGCATTTCTTCGATCCGCTTAATCCTGAAGATACGGCGATTTTTGGACTTGTCCAGGGCCATCATGACAATCTCGTCAAACATCTTAAAAAGGGTAATACCAACCGCGCAGCATTCGAAGCCTCGTGGATGGCCCATGCGCTGGTAGATGGTATGACACCGGCTCACCATTACCCCTACGAAAAAGAACTCGAAGAATTATTTGGCGCCCACCGCGATGAGCGTGAAGGCTTAATTGGCCGTGCCATCGTCAAAGGTGAGACCGGCCCGGACTCTATAAAGAAAAGTCTGCAATTACTTGGTCCCAAAGGTTTACTAACCACCCATGCTATGTTTGAAGGCGGCGCCTACACAATCATCGCGCCACTGCGCTTAGATGAAGCCCAACCAAGCGAAGCTGATCTTATATTAGTTGAAGAAGAGGGCAGTGTCGAGCTGTTTCGCCGCCAGGCTTTAGAAATCGTTAAGATGGGCATCTACGATGAATTCTATAAAACCGGCTGGACTCGTCCGTTAGCTCGCCAGATCCGCCGCGAGATTGCACCGCGTATGGTCAAGATGGTAGCGCTTGCCTGGTATGATGCTAACCGTCAGGCGCTCAAATGAGAATCATTGCCGGTACCTATAAGAACCGGACCATCACTTCACCGCACACTACCAAAACTCATCCAATGAGTGAGCAGGTGCGTGGGGCTATCTTCAATACGCTCGGTGACATTGAAGGCTTAATAGTACTCGATGCTTTTGCCGGCAGTGGCGCCGTCGGCCTCGAAGCTATCAGCAGGGGTGCTAAACAGGTCTTTTTTATTGAGTCGGACGCGGCAGCCGGTCGGATTATCACTGAAAATATCCGTAATCTGCACGTCCACAGGCAGACAAAGGCTATCAAAACGACCGTTCATAACTGGCTGGAAACGTCTGACCAGACATTTGACATTATTATTGCTGATCCGCCGTACCACGACACGCAACCAGGCAGTGTCGCAAGATTAGCCAAGCGCCTGAATAATGAAGGCTGGCTGGTTGTTAGCTGGCCGGGTAAAACCGACCTACCAACCATTGCTGGATGTGCACTAGCTTTAGTCCGTAACTACGGTGACGCCCAGGTCGGCTACTACCAATTTAGCTTAGTTTAGCTTCGTCAAATTGACGATACCGCAAAGCTGGTGCCGCCGCGTAGGCTATACTAAACATCAAACTTAGAATTGTGCCAAGTGTCGGGATGTAGTTGAGCATTGCGAACAGGACGCTGACACCCATAATCTGCCATAGGGCCCAGCCTGAGCGGCGCGCAGCGCGAGACGAGGCTTTCATACTATCAATCGCACTGTCATCACGAGCAACTACATAAAATGGGCCCAACAATAGACGTTGGACAAGTACAATAGCCAAGACCATTAAAGGCAGTGTCGCCACGACGGCCCACTCATAAATTGTTGAAGGACTAGCTTGTTTTGATGCCAAATAGGCCGTAGCAAATAGCGGTGCCAGGCAAATTAAAACAGCTAAGCCAGTTGCTACGACGACAAAGACGTGACGCCAAAAAAAGCGACCGCTTTGCTTGATAGCTTGCAGGAAGTCAATTTTCTCGCCGCGGGTGCTTTTTAAAAGTGTCAAAGTTAAGGCTGCACCAACCAACAAAGTCGAAATGACGGTAGCAATAAAGCTACTAATTACGCCCGGACCAATGACCGGTGTGGCTTGAGGGTTACGCGCAACCTCTTGGACATAGGCAACCTCAGCCGGGCTGCGGAAGATGATAACGGCGGCTGTGCTGAGAAGAATTGGGATAAGGATTAGTTCCAGAATCGTTATAAGGTTGATCTTGATGGCTTGCCAGCTTGGTTTGAGCAGACTAAATCCTGATGGAAAATCTGGGCGTGAGCCGCCGGTATACTTTATCTTTGGTGATTTAAGTTTGAATTTAACCATGATACTCCTCGAATGTCTAAAGCATAGCATTTAACAGGCTACCGGGACAGTGGGCTGGCTTACACAGCGCATAAGGGCATGACAATTACCATAAGGCCATGTATAATCGAGCCGTATCCGTCAGTCTGCGCGAGTGGTGGAATGGTAGACACGCGTGCCTTAGGAGCACGTGCCGCAAGGTGTGAAGGTTCAAGTCCTTTCTCGCGCACCAACTAAAAAGACTAGGTTTGTCCTAGTCTTTTTAGTTATGCTGCAATTTTTTGATTAGCCGGCTGACTCAGCCGCTTTGCAGCTTCAAAAATTTGATTCCGGTTTTTAACTGCTTGTGGCGCCCGGACGGCAACTGCTTTTTGCGACTGGCTGACTGAGTCGTCGGTATTAATAAACATACCCGATAAATAGTTAACACCGATTTCTTCGGGTTTATCATGCCAACTTACGCCAGTCCGCTGCGTATGATCACCAGTTACGTCGGCTCCAGGACCGCACATGACACCAAAGTAAGTTTCGGCGTCATATTTATGCATTAGTTCTTTAGCAAGTTGCGCAGTGCCGCCTCCAATAACCCAGTCATCAATAAAAAGTACCCGAAGTTGTTCGCCGTCAGCAACTTCGTTGCCGCGTTGTTTACCGAACTGTTTACTCATAGCCATAATGGCATCAATTTTTTCTTGTAAGACAGCTTTGTCTTCTGACTTACTGACGCGGGCAAAGTGTAGTTTGCCGTCTAGCGTAGGGAATGGTTGGCCTGGACGGGTTTGTTGCCAAGCGGCATGGATTGCAAGGCCAAACAAGCGCCCGCCACGATCGCAACCAATGACGATGTGAGGTTTAACTTGTTCCATGAAATCAAGTATTGGCAGAGCTTTTTCAGGTAATTCACTTGGTGTAATAGCGTCTAGATCGACGAAGCCACTAGTCCACGTTGACATAAAGTTTGGTGACAATGAATTTTGGTTAGGCGTGAGATTTAACGGTGACCAATTCTTTGATGCCAATATACCAATCTTTTGGCTCAGATTTTCTTTACGGGATTCGTAACTTTTGGTAATCATATTTTTGTTGAGGATTTCGTATGAATAGTCATATGACTCGTTAATTTTATTGATGTAAGTGTCAGGATCAAGCAATTGATAATTATTGTAATCTGACAGAGTACTCTGGGTCGTTATTTGTTTCGAAAGGTGTTCTGAAAATTCCGGTAGAATGATAGATCTATCAGGTTTAGTAACTATATAAGATGAGTAGTCATCCAGAATATTTATAGTGTGTTCCATAAGAAACTTTATTATACAATTTTGCAGTATTTA
>Ga0325400_1006522_pt1 | contig 11112 bp, 14 predicted proteins | sample PopdelMetagenome_2_FD_205662 | JGI IMG/M metagenome (GOLD analysis project Ga0325400, IMG submission 205662) | Populus deltoides microbial communities from Bellville, Georgia, United States - Xylem-PdKOR-R1 | ecosystem: Host-associated > Plants > Phyllosphere > Stem > Wood/Secondary xylem...
TGATTTTTTTGCTCCTGAAACCAACAAGCCGCCCCCGTCCCCCCTTTGTCTTTGAAAAGCAAACTAGAGAACCCTAAAAAAAAGGGAGGCACAGGGGCGGAGAAAATTTTAGGAGAACCGTAAAAGGAAAAAACCTAAAACCCAAAGAACCCCTAAAAAATTTGTCTTGGCAAGCCGCTGCCCTTCCCCTCGGGGGGGGGACCAAAATGAGAGAACCTCACGGCTGTCTCTCCCAACACCGAACCAATTCTCCAAGGCAGCCTTCACCTGATTTCCCTCTCCTGGTCATCAGCACAGTGATCGCCCCTCCTATTTTTGGGGTTTTCTCCCTTTTCTTTTCCTGAAATCAGCCAAAGCTTCGCCCTTCCCTTGGTCAAAAACAGAACCAAAGAATCAAAGCTTTCCTCCTCCTCTAGTTTTCTCCCCTCAGCCCTGGCCAGCAGACCCCGCTCACAGCATCTCCTTCATTTCTGGCCGCCACACTCCCATTGGGATTTTTGGCTCCCAAAACCAGAAGCCACACAGGGGTCCCTTATTCCCTGTTAAAGCCGCCTCCCTTCCCTTGGCAAAGAAACCAGAGGCCCTCTCTCTCGGCCACCCATACAGCCGACAGACCCAGCTGTCTCTCCTTCAACCAACTACAAGCAGCACCACAAAACAACCTCATCTCCCCCAACCAGAGAACGGGCAGAGCCGCTCCCCATCTCCTCAGACCCACGGCTCTTGCTTCAGCCAGCAGGTCTTTCCTTCCTCAGCCGCCAAACAACTACTGGCCAACAGGTCTTTCCTTCCTCAACCGTTGAACTGCCTCCAGCAGCAGCAACAACCCAGCAGCGCTCACAGACTGGCAATCCTTGGTCATGCCACCAGCCACCTGAAATAGAAGAAGAGGGAACAAAAGACTTGCAGAGATGCAGCAGATCTGAATAAGGAGAAGGAAGAGGAGCCGATCTGAAAACAAAACTAAAACAGACTTGCTTGTTGCTTTTTTTGGTGTTTTGCAGGTAGCAGTGTTGCCCACAGCCGACAGGAAGGTGAAGAGAGGAGGAAGCCATTACGGATCTCCCCACGCTCGCTGGATTTCGCGGTGGCGCGTGAACCCATGCGCCGCCAATTGCGGTGGTGCGTGGAGAAGACGCGCCACCACTGTTCCTGCATTTACAAAAGCCCTCTTTTGCAATTCCTGGAGTTTTAGGGGTCTGTTTTGTAATTTTCACATGTTGGAACATGTATTTAATTTATTGTTGATCTTTTTTTGTTCAATTTATATTATTTTGTAACATGTAAAAAATGATGGTGGAGTTTGAGCATAGTAAAAGGGGATGTGTGTGTGTTTGTATTTTTTTATTATTTTATTAAATTATAAAAATAAAAAAGGTAAAAAGAATTAAGTGTTTAATTTGAATATAGTTAAATATCTTGAAGATAAATAAAATCATATTGTATTTTTCATGAAAATGTAAGAACATGTTTTTACATCTATTGTGGGATTTATTAACTGATTTATTAAAGCTGTAAGAATTTGACTAATATTTCAAAATTTTCAAATCACATCAAATCGCAAAGCAACTTACCTTAGGTAGGGTACATTAGGGATGCTAATACCTTCCTTATCCACAATCAGTCCCTTACCCTCGAATCTTTGACAACGACCAATAAACCCAGGTTTCCTAGTAACCTCAATCAAATACTAGGTGGCGACTCTCAAGACCCCAAAACAAGCAAACGAACGAAAAATCACCAGCAGACGCCGCACGGGGGACGTGTGACAATAGCCACCTTTAATTCTTTCTGATACTCCTCCACACTCTTATTACACTGTATAATCATTTGTAAATGATTAAACAACTCCCGATAATAGTGTTTATGAACATACCTCTTTTTCATTTTTGTCTTCAACTCCCATGTGCTTACTAGTCTTTCTCTATTCCTTCGTCTTTCTACCACCAATCTCTCCCACCAAACCATGACATAATCAGTAAACTCCACTACAACTAACATAACCTTTTTTTTTTCTTCTGAGTACCTATAGATGTTAAAAATCATCTCCACCTTTTTTTCTTAATTTAAGTAAGCTTCTAGATCAGTTTTCCCTTAAAGGTTGGGATTTTCAACTTAATACTACCCAAATTTTGGTCTACATCACCCAAATCTTCGAAATCCCCTCTATACTCAAAATCCTTATGTGGATGAATATGTCCCCTCCTTGGTTGATTCTCATACCTCTCTCCCCTTTGTGTACGAAACCCACCACCACGGTTAAGATCATCCTTGGCTTCATCTGCAGAGTTTCCACCAACACTCTCCTCCTTCCTAGCTTCTTTACCCTTTTCACTATGTCCCCAGACCTAGTCTCTAGTTTTTCAATCCTAATCATCAGCTCACCAAACATAAATTTCATTTATTGTTGTATTCTCAAAAGCCTATCTCTGGGATTTCACCCTTCTTCTGTGGCACAATATTGACAACCAAAAGTTGGCAAAAATCATTATATTATTAGCCAAAAGAAAGTGTCCTGAAAATTATTCTCAAGAGTATTTATACCCCAAGCCAAAAATCTTAGTTTCTCTAATGGGTCATATATAAACCCAATTTAATTAATAATCAACTCAAGCTAAAACTAGCCCATACTAATTAAAATAAATAAGTTTGAAACCCAAAAAAATGTTTCCTCATAAAATAAAGAAAGTTTAATAGCCCAACTAATTTAATAAGACAAGTTCGATTATTTCCGCATTCTATCTGGCAGCAGTAAAGCCAACTGCAAACGGATGGTTCTCTCTTGTCTTAAAGAATTAGAAAGCATGCAATATATCATTGTAAAGGTATGGAAGTATAGTTTCCAGCCCAACTAGAATCACCTTAAAATTCGACCTGTAGCTCCATTTATTATAAAAAAGGTAACGAAAGGTCAAACTATCTAAATCTAGTCTTCTTCTCCCAAACCTTGTGTAATGGTCTTGGTTCCATCAACAAGCCCCTCTTGAACATGAATAAGATTAATCATGGCTTGCTCCTCAGTATTTACTATCCTCTTAAAGTCCACCTTAGCTCACGTATCTTGAAGAAATCCATTGAAAGACTCTTTGAACCTCTTAGCTCTAAGCCTTGTAATTGAACCAACTGGATCCTCCAATGGATCCTTTGGCGCTTGGATCGCATCACCATATATATCTCAAGAATACACATATTCACATTCAAGTGTTTCACATATATTATAATCATATAATGAAAGTCATCATATCAAGACATTTATTTTAATTTTAAATGTAGGTCACACACAGACGTCCTAATGTTTAATTCTTAAGTTTCAGGGTGAGTTGGGTCAAGCTGACGGTGAAATCATCATAAGAATTAAATCATTTCTAACATGAAATTCATCAACGAAACTAATTCGTTGCTGTCATAAAAAATCATCAGCGAAAATTGGGTCGCTACTAACACATAAATTGTCAGCAAAAACTAGGTCGCTGGTGACACAAATCATTAGCGAAAACTGATACGTTGGTGACATAGAAATTATCAGCAAAAAAACTTCCACGAGTGATGCATGAAATCATTAGCGGACACAATCATTATTGACTTAGAAATCATCAACGAAAACTGAGTCGTTGTCAACCTAGAAATCATCAACAAAAACAACTTCCACGGCTAACACATGAAATCGTCAGTGAACACAATCACTGTTGACTTAAATATCATCAAGGGATTAGCATGTGATCTTACATCCATCGTTGATGTGTTTACTTATGATTGGCAGGGTTCTTTTTTCTTCTTCAATTGCTGCCATTTGTGGTCCTTATCCACGTGGGGGAATACGTTTAGTGGCTTATTTATTGCTAAATTTGTCAGGCGCCCTTTTTATTTATGTGGACTCTCTGCATGGCTTGCATGGCTTCCTCTAGCGCACATCGTCTTGTCTGTTCTTAAATTCGGCTTGTGGATTCTTGGCTCAGGTCTCTCCTGCCTTTTGTCTTATAGCTAAAGCTGTTTCATCCATGTCGGCTTGCTGCGTGCTCTTAGGCTGCTCATATCTTCAGTCTGAGCTTCCTATTCTTGTGTTTCTTGCTTTGTGTTAGGTTGGGAACCTTGTAATTTTTGGTTCCTCTCATAACCATTGTCTGCTTTGCTATATTGAACATTAAGGGAGCCTGTTCCCTTTATGTCTGCTCTTGTATTTGAACTTGCTGGCTCACTAGTAATGTATATTTTTTGATCTTTTAATACACTTACATTTTGATAAAAAAAAAATATCATCAATGAAAACTGAGTTGTTGCCAACTCAAAAATCGTCAACGAAAACAACTTCCACAGCTGATGCATGAAATGGTCAACAAACACAATCATTATTGACTCAAAAATCATCAATGAAAACTGAGTCGCTGCCTACCCAGAAATTGTCAATGAAAACTATGTCGCTACTGATTCATAAATTGTCAACGGCGGTTGAGTCATTTCTTGTTTTACTTTTTCCTTAAGCTAAGTGTAAGGTCTACGCTAAGCTTTCCCCCTTTATAACATACTGCAACCTAGTTGGACATAGACCGTTACCAAATCACATCTAATTTATCACAAGATTATCAAGTAATACGCAACCAAGTTTCAACATGTATAATTTTACAAAGGTTCTCTTAACCATCACTTCAAGACCAAAACCTAATGTTGCCACAATCATACTTTTTATGTTTTCAATTCCATCATGACAAATTCATCAACACAAATTAATAGTCAATTCACATTACACAAGGGTTCCATTTCCATCCTATATCTTGTTTCTCTAAAGGTGTTCACCATGCAAGGTTTTCTTCATGGTTGTCCATCACCCCTAATTTACACATGCAATTCATCATTTTTATCACAAGTATATTCACAACAACATGCTACAACCATACCTTTATTAACTTGGTTTATAACCATGCAAATTGATTAATCACATAACAAAATCAAAGAATTAACATCTACATGAATTCTGTTTCAACTCGAGTATGTTCCTAGGAGTTTAACAATATCACAATCCATGCATTTCATCATTTCATTTCACATTCCATACAAGTTCATCAATCATATATGAAAAGTCAAGACATTAACATCAACATGAATTCTTTTTCAGCTCAATTATGTTCCTAGAAGTTTAACAAGATCACAATCCATGCATTTCATCATTGCATTTCACATTCCATGCATCTTTTCAACATAGTCGGTCCTCCTTTAGGTTTATACACTCAAAATCATTCATATTTCTTTGTAAAGGGTCCGCACATATGTTCTTTCATCCCTTATTCTTTTTAGATCTTTTCATTTAGCTACTAATTCTTGAGTTAAAATGTAAGAACCCTAATCTTTTATTTTGAGTTCCCCCCTCTTCTTTGTCTGAACCATAAGGCAACACCCAACCAAGGATAAGATACTATTACCTCACATTTTTAACAATTCAAGGGAAGGTTTTGGTGATTTGTCCTTCTCTTCCTCTCAGTTTTCTTCCCTTATTCTTCTGCTACACCAGTAAGCCTTTTATGCTCCTTCTTCTTCCATGGTTTCAATCATCACCCTTTCACTCAAACACTCAATGAAGGCAACATGCAGCTGGGTTTACGTGGGTTTTCTTCTTGGAAAGGGGTGGTTGTTGATGCAAGTAAGGCTGTCAATTTTGGGGGAACGGAAAAGTCATCTCTTTTTTCCTCTCCTGTATTAATACTCTCTTAAATGAGATGGGGTGTTTGGGTGCTAGTCATTCTTGTTCTTATCCCTCTCTTGGGTTATCTTAGGGCTGGTTTTCTCCCCCACAATTCCCACCTAGGGTAAGCCGGTTTCCCCCGTATAATTTCTTTTAGAGCAGGCCGATCTGTTTCCCTTAATTTCTTCTTAGCATAGGCCGACCTAATACTAATTTTTGTTTGGTTTTACAAACGGTGTTTGAGAGTTTTAAAGATCTAGGATCACTATCAACTATTCATTAACTCATTTGCTATCCTTGTATGACAAATGACATATAACCATGCCATATTTTATCAGCAAATCTTATTTTCTAAAATTGGATAGGAAACACCATCATAATCAAACAAATGATTTTTCATCAATCAAGAACTTTCAATGTTATCAAGATCAAACATTGGCATATAATCATGCCACTCTTTTCATTGTTAATCTCAAACTTAAAGAGGATACTAAAACTCATTGCTTATCTCAAATCTCGATTCAACGGACATTTCAAGGTTTTCTACCAATTATTTTCCTCGATATTTCTATTTTACTATCTTTGTAAAAGAATGACGTATAACCATGCCACCCATTTTGTGTTCACCTAAAAGATTAAGATTCCAACTTTTTTTTTTGATGGATAACTAATCATTCGAAGACATTAAAGGTTTTATCTTAAATACCAAAAGACATGTGTAGAATCTTTTTCTTTATTTCTTTCTTCCAATTTTTTTTGGTTTTTTTTTATTTTTTTGAAAACTTGCCCTCAACATCGACTCTTGGTATTGGTTGTTGATACAACCATATTATTCGATAGTTTTACCCATATTTGCCTAGTATTTTGCATATGTTTTATATATATAATGCCTTGATATTCTTTATTTTATGTTTTGAAGGTAGATTTGACATCCAATCGATGTTTTGTGCAGAGCTTGAGCTCTAAAGGTTGAAATGAAGTGATTCTAGTGGCATTAGAAAGATAACATCCATATCTTTCTATACATATATGACAAGAAAAGTAAAAGGAGAAAGAGCATCAAAATTGCAGCCTTCAAAGATAGATCTTGCATTTTGCCAATGTTGACCTTTAGTTATTCCGACTTGAATATCTTGAGTTAGAGATATCCATTTGATGCAAACTCAATTTTTTTTGGATTCCTAACTTGAATACCTATCAGCCTACCAAATTGCAGCATAAAAAGAGCTCACATGATAGAGATATGACTTTTCTAAGAGGACTCATAAATTCTACCAACAAATAGGTTTTGTGAAGAAATAAGTCCAATTTACTTTCCAAGGATCCAAACCGACATCCAAGTCTCTATTTGGGCAATTTAACTCGTCTAAGTCCAAAGTAAAGGCTTGAAGATTTTATGCAAGACTATTTCCTTTTTTTTAGGAAAATAGTTATTGCATTATGTAAATTGTCTACTTAGAAAATGACTATATTTTTCAGGAAGAAGGGATTAAGGTTTGCTATCAAATAAAAAAAAGAGAGAAAGAAAGAGAGGGGCAACTAGAAAGAGAAGAAAAACTCACCCTTCCCTCCAAGACCTGAAATCATGTATTCATCTTTCATTTGGATTAGTTTCTCAATAGACATGTAAGGCTAAATTATTTTTCTTAGTTGCAAGGACACAGAAACCTTCGGATTTCAAGAAATATGAGATGTATTTTACCCTTTTCTTTTTTGTTTATATGATGAGTATGAGTATGTTTGTTTTCCTATACTTATTTCCTATGATTGTTTAGTTTGATTGCTAAAGCAGACTCTAAGCTATTATTCTTATCAATCTATTGTTAAGTTTGCTATCAAAACCGGAGTGTTGATATATAAACTTGTGAAGCAATTAAGTTTAATAATTGTGTTAGATCTATGTTATTAATCTTATGGAAACATTCGATCAAATCAAATATAGACTGCAGACAGTTATGAAGTTTAGTTCTTAAGGTTGCCATTAAATTAAATTACTAGTGCAGACACTGTGGTTATTTAATTGTTAAGGTTAGTTACACTGCGGATTGGTTAACTAACTAATATCAAGAAAAGATAGATATTCAAAATATAAGTAGACGTTTTGTTTCCATTATCAGTTCTGATTTCCATAAGTGGACGTTTACTTGAAACCAAGTTTGTTCTCGTGATAAATTTAGATTTATTTAAGTTAGATTGATTGCTTCATTATGTTTACCATATTATAGCTTAGATAACTTCGAACCCCCCCTCTAATTTTATATCATCTAGCATAGAAATCTAACTAAATCATCCTCGTGTGATCGACCCCTTACTTGTTCTATACTATCTTGTTTATTTAAGCTAGGGTAATTAATTTGTGTGGCTGGGACATCGCAATAAGTTTTGACGTTGTTGTTGGGGAAGTGATTTTAGTTAATTCTTGAGTTGTGATTGTTATTTATTTTGTTAAAAAAAAGAAACAGAAAACAAAAACAGAGTTACGGTGGTACTGTTCAAAACAAAATTTTTGGTGGAAATAGGTCTCAATATTTTGTTTCCTAAAGGAAAATGATGTTCTGAACAAGACAGTGGCCTTTGGCTAATAGCTCCACCCTATCGAGGCTAAATTCCACTATTTTCTAGGGTTTTTAAACAGTTTTTGTGTTTTAATGTTGGATTTTCATTCATTTTCACTACTTTAAATCACTCGTGAGGTTGATTTCTTTTTAAGTTTTCTTGATTATTTATGCATGTAACCCGATCTACTAACCAAAGACAAGTGCAGGTAGATTTTGAAATAGAAAATACTTTATGTAGGTTACATAAAGAAGCCCACATCAACACCATGACTGTTGCACGACAACAGACACTCAAAGAGCTCACTGCTCCCAACGTGGAGAATCAACCATTATGCATAAACATCAACAACAATGCCAACTTCGAGCTCAAGTCTGGTTTTATACACTTACTATAAATATTCAATGTACTTGCCGGAGAACATCCTTATACTCATCTCAAGGAGTTTCACATGGTTTGCGTTGGCATGAAACCGCATGGAGTTGACAAAACAAGTTAAGCTTTCCTTTTCTCTTTAAAAGGGACAGCAAAAGCATGGTTTTTCACCATTCTCCTCGATTTCATTAGAATTGGAATGGCATGAAGAGGATTTTCCTTGAAAAGTATTTCCCAGCCTCTCGAATTGCCAACAGAAGGAAATAAATATGTGGGATTCGACAATCTCATGGGAAGACACTCTTCGAGTATTGGGAAAGATTTGAGCAATTGTGCATTTAATGCCCTCATCATCAGATACCCGATTAGCTGCTCATACAATATTTCTATGAAGGACTGATGTCTACTGACCGCAGTATCATTGATGCGGCAAGTAGAGAGGCATTTGTAGATAAAACACCTGAGGTTGTACGCCAATGAATCTCAAATATGGCAGCCAACTCGAAATAATTTGGCACCCGTGGAGACCTTCAAAGCAAACAGGTAAATGAGGTAAGTATTGCTAACCTTGAGAATAAAGTTATTTATCTTACTTCTCTTGTGTATTTTTTGGCTTGTGGAATTGTACAACAGGTGAAAGTTTATAGCATATACTCGTTACAAGGACAAGCTTTGGATATGTGCCTAATAATGCAAGAAAATTACATTGAACAAGCTAATGCAGTTGATGGAGCATTCAATGGACAACCCTAGTATAAATATGATCCTTTTTCTAACACGTACAATCCCAGATGGAGAGATCATCAAAACTTACGCTATGGGGACCCGCCTCAACAAGGCAATCAAGGTCGATAGTTCCATCCCCATGGATTTCAGTCCCAACATAATTATTAAGCGAGATAGCCCCCTGCATTCAGAAATTCCAATGTTATGAGGTCATCGAGTGATGATCTTCTTGAGATAATGAAAACCTTGGCTTCTAACACAGTGACCTTGCAACAAAATATCATGTCTTTTCAACAGAAAACAAGGTCAAGTATTCATAACTTAGAGAAGCAAATGGGGCAAGTAGCTTCACGTGTAGGGAAAATGGAAGCACAAATCAATGGAAAATTTCCCTCCCAAGCATTGAATCCAAAAGAGAATGTTAGTGTGATCACGTTGCGAAGTGGGAAAGAACTTGAAGAGAAAAGGTCAAAATAAATTGAGATGGAGGAAGAAGAGGAGATAGAAATTGAACTGCATATAAAGAAGAAACACCTTCCTCCTCCACAAATTGAAACAACGACCAATACTCCAAAGGTAAGTCCTAACTCAATGAATTCCAGTTTTAAGAAAATTCCCCCCTTTCCTGTGAGTTCTTCTAGGTTTAAGAAAGAGGACAAAGAAAAAGAGATTTTAGAGGTTTTTAAGAAAGTGGAACTCAACATTCCTTTAATTGATGTTATCAAGCAAATTCCTAAAGATGTCAAATTCTTGAATGAGTTATGTACTACCAAGAGAGCTTACAAGCTAAAAGGTTACGAAATGGTAAGTATGAGTGAAGTTGTATTTGCTGTTGTTTAAAAGAATCTGCCTTTGAAGCAAAAAGACTCAGGTGCGTTTACTATCCCATGTGTTATTGGTAATGCCAGTTTTAAAAGGGTCTTATGCGATTTAGGTGCATCCATTAGTGTTATGCCTGAATATGTTTATGATTCTTTTAGTCTTGAGCCTTTGATTAAAACTAGTATTGTAATATAACTTGTGGATTGTAGTTTTGTTTATCTACTTAGTGTGATAGAAGTTGTCCTAGTCAAAATTGATAGTTTGGTTATTCCTGCGACTTTTATATTCTTGATATGGAATTTGATTCTTGTGATTCATCAAACAACACTCCTATATTGTTTGGGAGACCATTCTTGAAAACTACCAATATGAAAATTGATTATGGTAAAGATACTTTGTCTATGGAGGTAGGAGATGAAAAAATTGAATTTAATTTTCATGATGCAATGAAATATCCTTACAGCAATATTTATTCTATCACATGCTATGACCAAGTAAATAAGTGTGTGCAGCAAGTTTTTGATTTTGATTATAAGAACGAATTAAGTGTGGCTTTAAGCTATGGCTATGATTTTACTAAGATAGAAGAGATGGAGAGGCACATATGTGTTCCCCAAAAGATGTGTTATAACCCAATTGTTGACCGTTGGCTCTTGATTTAATTTTACGGGGGTAAAATATAAAATTAAAAGATCAGAGAATAATTTTGATAAAAAGTGTGATTTGTCAACTTGCGCGAAAACTAGGGACTACAATGTGCTTTTGTCATTTTATATTTATCTTTAAGATAATGATAACTATCCGCTTTCAAATTTCATTCTTAATGAAATTCAAACTTCAAAGAAGAGAATTGAGTTTGATTAAGACTTTGTTTCTCACACACTATGAGACTCTTGCACTATAAATACAGATCTCAATGTATGCATAATGACAAGAAACTCTACAGGGGACCATTACAA
>Ga0325400_1006523_pt1 | contig 11110 bp, 6 predicted proteins | sample PopdelMetagenome_2_FD_205662 | JGI IMG/M metagenome (GOLD analysis project Ga0325400, IMG submission 205662) | Populus deltoides microbial communities from Bellville, Georgia, United States - Xylem-PdKOR-R1 | ecosystem: Host-associated > Plants > Phyllosphere > Stem > Wood/Secondary xylem...
CGCCGCACCCGCGCTCGCCGCGCAGCCCGCCGTGCCGGCCCCAGCCGAGCCGCCCGCCGCGGCGCCCGTCGCCGCCCCGCCCGCCACCGCGGGCGACGACGGCGCGATCATCGTCACCGCGCGCCGGCGCGAGGAAACGGTGCAGAAGGTGCCGCTCGCCATCTCGGTGATCGGCGGCAAGGCGCTGGACGCGACGGGCACGTTCAACGTCGCCAAGCTGACGCAGGTGCAACCCAGCCTGACCTTCTATTCCACGAACCCGCGCAACACGACGCTCAACATTCGTGGGCTCGGCTCACCCTTCGGCCTCACCAACGACGGCATCGAACAGGGCGTCGGCGTCTATATCGACGATGTCTACAACAGCCGCGTCGCCTCCTCGACGTTCGACTTCGTCGACATCGAGCGGGTGGAGGTGCTGCGCGGCCCGCAGGGCACGCTCTACGGCAAGAACACGACGGCAGGCGCGGTCAACGTCATCACCCGCGCGCCCTCCTTCTCGCCCGAGGCGCGGGTCGAGCTGACCGGCGGCAACCTCGATTTCTTCCAGGCCAAGGGCACGGTGTCCGGCCCGATCGTCGCCGACACACTGGCGCTGCGCGTGTCGGGTTCGCTCACCACGCGCCGCGGCACGATCCGCAATGTCACCAGCGACAAGTACGTCAACTCGCTCGATAACCAGTCGATCCGCGCGCAGCTGCTGCTGAAGGCGACCGACAATCTCGACCTCACGCTGTCGGGCGACTATAACCGCCAGAACCCGGAATGCTGCGCGCAGATCTACGTGCGCACCGGCACCACGCAGCGGCCGCTCAACCGGCAATACGCGGCACTCGCCGCCGCCTTCAACTATCGCCCGCCCTCGTTCAACGCGTTCGACCGCGTGACCGACCTCGACACGCCGCTGCGCGCGTTCCAGGAACTGGGCGGCGTGTCCTTGCGCGCGCGCTGGCAGATCGGCTCGGGCACGCTCACCTCCGTGTCGGCGTGGCGCTTTTGGAACTGGGACCCGTCCAACGACCGCGACTTCACCGGCCTGCCCATCACCACCGTATCGGCCAACCCGTCCAAGCAGGACCAGTACAGCCAGGAACTGCGCTATGCGGGCTCCAGCGGCCGGTTCGACTATGTCGGCGGCCTGTTCGCCTACCGGCAGAAGCTCGATACCAACGGCCTGCAGGTGCAGGGGTCGGCGGCCAGCCGCTTCCTGCTCAATCCCACCAGCGCCAACGCCAACATCCCGGCGGTGCTGGACGGGCTGCAGTCGGTCAACGGCTTCGGCCTCCGCAACACCAGCGTCGCCGCCTTCGGCCAGGTGACGTGGCGCGTGACAGACACGTTCCGCATCCAGCCGGGGTTACGCGTCAACTATGACAAGAAGACGGGCTATTATGACTCGGTGGTGACCACCGGCACGGGCTCCACCACGCTCAACAGCGACCAGCGCGGCGTGCTGGCGCCGCAGAGCTACCGCCCCGGGTTCAGCCGCTGGAACGTGTCGGGCGACATCACGCTCTCCTACGACCTGTCGCCGACCGCCTTGAGCTACGCCACCTATGCGCGCGGCTTCAAGACGGGCGGCATCAACCTGTCGGGCCTGCCGCTCGACGCCAACAACCAGCCGATCCTGGCGTCCGCTACCGTCAAGCCGGAGGACGTGCGCCACTACGAGGTGGGCCTCAAGACGCAGTGGTTCGACCGCCGCCTGACCTTCAACCTGGCGGGCTTCTGGACGGACGTGGTCGACTACCAAGCCACCGTCACCAACGGCCAGCTGGGCGTGTTGCGCGGCTACCTCGCCAATGCCGGCAAGGTGCGTACGCGCGGTGTCGAGGCCGACCTCCAGGCGCGGCCGAGCGATAACCTGACGCTCTACGCCAACGGCGCCTTCACCGATGCCAAGTACGTCCGATTCGTCGACGCACCCTGCCCGCCGGAACTGGCCGGCGGCTCGACGGGCGCGGTGGCGAGCCCGCCCGGCACGCCCGGCGGCGTCAGCCCCGCTGCGTGCGACATTTCCGGCCAGCGCCTACCCGGCGTGTCGCGCTGGTCGGTGTCGTTCGGCGGCGAATACAGCACGCCCGCGACGATCGTCGGCCGCGACGGGCGCCTCTATGCGGGCGTCGACGCCAATGCGCGCACGCGCTTCTCGTCCAATCCGTCGCCGTCGGCCTACACCAACATCGCGGGCTATACGGTGGTGAACTTCCGCGCGGGCTTCCGCTTCGGCAATGGCTGGGACGTGTTCGGCTGGGTCAGGAACGCCTTCGACCGCGACTATTTCGACGTGCTGGCGACCCAGTCGGGCAATACCGGCCTGGTCGTCGGCCAGCCCGCCGACCCGCGCACCTTCGGCGGCACCATCCGGGCGAGCTTCTGAGACGAGACCGCACACTCCCCTCCGTTCGGTTCGAGCTTGTCGAGAACCGGCCACAGGCGGTTCGCCCAGCCATGGTTCTCGACAAGCTCGAACCGAACGGAAGGGATGTGCGGGTCGCTATCCCTCCAACGCCGCCCGCGCCCGCGCCGCCGCCAGGTAGCGCCCGACCAGGTCCGACACCGCCTTCGCCCGCATCCCCCGGATGCCGTAGCATTGCAGCGTCACCAGCCGCTTGCGCCGGCTGACGGAGGTGCGTGTCGACCAGCCCACCTTCTGCGGCATCGCCGCCTCGCCCGCGATGGCGAGCACCAGTTCCAGCTTGGCGCCCGCGCTCACGCCGTAGCCGTCGATCTCCAGCCAGCGCACGGGCTCGCGCAGCCGCCGGGTGGTGAGCGCGTCCGCGCTCAGCACCATCACGGGCACGTGCAGCCGGCCGCGCAGCAGGGCGGTGAACACGCCGAAGCAGATAGCGAAGAACAGGCATACCCCGCCGAAGATCGCCACGGCGGAAGGATCGTTGCCGAAGCCCATCGCATCGGCGCCGACCACCATCGCCACCGCACCCGCCGCAAACAAGGCGGCGACGACGCCCATCAGCCACATCATCGGCCGCACATTCTCGAACAGCTCCACCGCCTCCGTGCCGACCGCGGCGGCGGTGGTCTCTAGGTGCTGGCGGTGCTCGGCATGCGCGGTGCGCGCGCGCCCGGCGAAGTCGTCGGTCAGGCGGCGGCGCGTGGCGAGCCAGTCCGCGAACAGCTGCGCACCCGGCGTTTCCGCGGGTTCGGCCGGCGGGCGCGTCGCCTGCGCCACCAGCGCGTCGTCCACCGCGAGGTTCAGCTTCTCGATGCGCTGCGGCGTGGACGGGTGCGTGTCGGTCGGGTGGGTGGCGCGGTGCTCCAGATGCTCGGTCATGTCCGGCCAGCCCTTGGCGCGCACCGCATCCGCCATCTCCGCGATGAGGTCGGGCGCGTTCGCGTCCGGCGCCTGGAAACGCTGGTCCAGCGCCCAGTCCACCACCGGCGCGATCACGCCCGTGCGCAGCAGGGCGGAGGCGGCGGGCCGCGGCCCCGAAACGGCGGCGCTGAGCCGATCCGCCTCGAACTCGCGCAGCCGCCCCCAATGCTTCACCGCATGGTCGAACCGTTCAAGCGTGTGGTGCCCCAGCTGGAAGGCGGGGTTCAGCGCGGCGCCGCTGCCGTCCTTGGGGGCCAACGTGCCCAGCGCGCGCTCCAGCCCCAGGTAGATGGGCGAGAAATGGCGGCTATAGGCGGTGTCCTCGCCTACGAAATGCGCAAGCTCGTGGCCTACCACGCTGCCCAGTTCGTCCCGGTCGAGCAGCTCCAGATAGGGGGCGGGCAGGTGCAGCGTGCGCCCGTCCAGCACGCGGCCCTCCGGCTGCAGCCGCACCGGGTGCTCGGTGACGTAAAACCCGCCCTGCAGCCCCACCGCGATCGCGTCGGGCGGCTGCGCGCCCTGGCGCGTCGCCACCTCGCGCACGAAGCGCCACAGGCCGGGTGCGTCCGCTTCGGCAACGGCGCGCGCTTCCTCGTCGAACGGCTCGGGCGTGGCCAGCGCCAGCACCTTGCGCAGGCCGGCCACCGCCTTGGCGGCGCCCACCACCGCCAGCACGGCCAGCATCAGCCCAAGCGCCATCAGCTTGAACGCACCCGTCGAGATGCGGTCCCAGAACCACAGGCTGATCGCCTCGAACACGGCCAGCCCCAGCAGCGCGGCGGCGAACCCCACCAGCACCGCGCCCAGGATCCACGGCAGCAGCCGGTGGACGCGCCCGAAGCTCTGCACCAGCTGGTCGCGCGATCGGCGCGCGGCCTGCCCCGCCTGCGCGGCCACCACCATGCCCGCCACGCCCGCCGCCAGCGCGATCGCGCCGCCGACGGCCGTCAGGAACGCGAACGGCTGCCGGATGCGCGACAGGGCCGCGCCGCGCCGCACGAAGCCCACCGCCTCGTCAAGCTCGGCCTTGGCGATGGTGGCGGGAATGGTGCGCCCGTTCGGGCCGCCATATTGCAGCATGGCCATGGGCTCGCGTGCGGCCACCGCCGCCGCCTCGTCGCGCATCGCCGGCAGCTCGCGCGCCGCCAGTCCGTAGGCCTTCAGCGAACCCGCCGCGCGCTGCATCTCCCACAGGCCCGCGCCGACCAGCAGCGCCGGCACCAGCAGCACCAGCACGTAGACGCCGATCCGGTCCCATAGCCGCCACACCGCCGCGCGCGCGGCCTCGCCCCCCGCCATGCCCTGTCCCCCGTTCGCTCGCAGAACGAGCGGAGGCACAAAGCATCAGGACCCGGTTTGTTCCGGTCCTCCTCGGCTCAGGCGAACAATTTTGCCCAGCGCCGCGGCTCGCGGCTACGCGTCTGCTGGCGGTGCCATGCGTCCGACGCGAGCAGCGGGATCACCGAACCTGCCTCCGCGAACACCATCTGCTCGATGCCGGTGTTGACCTTGCCCCAGCTCGCCGCCTCCTGCAGCGTGGAGGAGGAGCAGGCGCCGTCGCGCACGTCCGCGACCGTGATCTGCACGGCATATTTGTGCACGGCCACATCCTCGTGCCCCAGGATCTCGGCGCACACCACCGTGTCCTGCACGAAGTTCTTCGGCACGCCGCCGCCGATCATGAGCAGGCCGGTGGTGCCCGCCTCGATCTTGATCTGCGTCAGCTCGCGGAAGTCGGCGATGGAGTCGATCGTCAGGTAGGGCCGGCCCGCCTTCATCGCGTCGACCTGGTGCTTGACCAGCCCGAAGCCCGCCGACGAATCGGTGAAGGCCGGGCAGAAGATCGGCACGTCGTGCTCGTAGGCGAGCTTGACCAGGCTGTTCTCCTTCTTGCCGTGCTCGACCAGGTAGCGGCCCATCTCGCGGATGAAGGCGCGGCTCGAATAGGCCTTGGGCTCCAGCGACTCCGCAATCTCGAAGATGGTGTGGTCGACGTTCTGGAGATCGACCTCGTCGATGTAGGTGTCGTAGATGCGATCGATGTAGAGGCTGCGCAGCGTGTCGTCGTCCGGCTGGGCGAGCGGGGCCTGATAATGCTTGTGGCCCAGCCCCTCGAAGAAATCCATGTCGACGATGGTGGCGCCGGTCGCGACGATGCCGTCGACCATACCCGAACGGACCAGCTCGGCATAGGCGTCCATGCAGCCGCCGGCCGAGGTCGAGCCGGCCACCACCAGGAATACGGTGCAGTCGGGGTCCTCCAGCATCTGGTTGTAGATGCCCGTCGCGCGCGCCAGGTCGCGGCTGGTGAAGCTCATCTTGCCCATCGCTTCCACGATCGGCCTCGCGTCAAACGAGCGGATGTCGACATGCTCGACGAGGGACGAAAGCAGCTCCGCCTTGCGGGTGTCGTTGATCTGCGGGTCGTTCATCTGGACAACTCCTCGTCGTTCCCGCGAAGGCGGGAACCCCGCTGCCTTGCGGCAGACGGGGCAATAACAAGCCGGGTGGGTAGTTGGCGGCGGTTACAGCTTGGCGACGTGCGCCGGCTTGCTGCGGGCAGGCACCGCATCGAGATACAGGCTCGCCATCGGCTCGTCCGTCGCCACCACCGTATCGCCGGCGGTGAAGCCGTTGAAGCCGGTGCGCATCGCCGAGCCATAGGCGCCGAGCATGCCGATCTCGATGAAGTCACCGGGGCCGATGTCGGCCGGCAGCAGGAACGGCCCGGCCATGTGGTCCATGTCGTCGCAGGTCGGCCCGTAGAAGGAGAAGGGCACGAGCTTCGCCCGCGACGGCTCGTCGCGCACGAGGCTGACCGGGAAGCGCCAGCCGATATGCGCGGCGTCGAACAGCGCGCCATAGGCGCCGTCGTTGATGTAGAGCTGGTCGCCGCGGCGCCGCTCCACCCGCACCAGCAGGCTCGCATATTCCGCCGATAGCGCGCGGCCCGGCTCCGCCCACAATTCGGCCGAATAGCTGACGGGCAGCGCCTCGAACCCGGCGTGGATCGCGTCGAAATAGCTCTGCAGGCCGACCGGCTCCATGCCCGGATAGATCGACGGGAAACCGCCGCCCACGTCCACCACGTCCACCGTCACCGCCGCGTCGACGATCGCCGCGCGCACATAGGCCAGCGCCTGGACATAGGCCTGCGGGCTCATCGCCTGGCTGCCGACGTGGAAGCACAGCCCCAGCGCATCCGCCGCCTGGCGCGCGGCGAACAGGAGCTCGCGCGTCTCGCCCGCGACCGCGCCGAACTTGGCGGCGAGGCTCAGCTTGGCATGATCGGACGGCACGCGCAGCCGCACGCAGAGCGTGAGGTCGGTCGCCGCATCCGTCGCGCGCACGATCTTCTCCAGCTCCTCGATTGAATCGAGGCTGAAGGTGCGCACGCCATGGACGTGATAGGCTTCGCGGATCGCCTCCTCGGCCTTGACCGGGTGCATGAAGCAGAGCGTGGCCCGCCCGCCCAGCACGTCCGCCACCAGCCGCACCTCGGCGATCGAGGCCACGTCGTAATGCGTGATGCCGTTATCCCACAACGTCCGGATCAGCTCCGGCGAGGGGTTCGCCTTGACCGCATAGAGCGTGCGACCGGGGAACCGCTCCGCGAAGAAGCGGGCGGCGCGGCCGGCCGCATGCGGACGGACGATCGTTACCGGCTGAATGGGCCGGTCACGGGCGATGTCGATGGCGGAAGCCGTCGAGAGGGGCGCTAGCCCCAGCGCGCGATGGTGCTGCTGCAATTCAAGGGACCTCCAAGTGGCCTATTCGGCCTAGTCGTTGACGAAAGCTGCCTTGCGGCTGGAAGTCCCATGGGGCAGCGGACGCGCTACATAGGGAGGGGGGTCCCCTCTGTCCAGTTACATTTCGGAGACAAGATGAACGGTTCGTCGCAGAGCAATAACCGCAGAAAACCCACGCGCGAGGGCGTATTGGCAGCCGCCGCGCGGCTGGTGGGCGTGACCACGCGCACGCCGCTCCTGCCGCTGGGATCGCGGACATGGCTCAAGGCCGAATCTCTCCAGCTCGGCGGCGCGTTCAAGCTCCGCGGCGCGTACAACCGTCTCGCGCAGGTGCCTGAGGCGGATCGCCCGCGCGGCGTGGTGGCCTTCTCGTCGGGCAACCATGCGCAGGGGGTGGCGCTTGCCGCGCGCATGCTGAACATGCGGGCCGCGATCGTGATGCCGGCGGACGCGCCGCAGGTGAAGCTGGCCGGCACCGCCGCCTTGGGAGCCGAGATCGTGCGCTACGATCGGAGCACCGAAAGCCGCGAGGAGATCGCGGCCAGGCTTGCCGCGGAGCGCGGCGCAGTGCTGGTGCCCTCGTTCGACGATCCGGACGTGGTGGAGGGACAGGGCACGCTCGGCCTCGAGACTGCGCTCCAGCTCGGGGCCGGCCTGGCTCGCATGGTGGTGCCGTGCGGCGGCGGCGGGCTCGCGGCGGGCGTGGCGCTGGCGCTGCCCACGGTGGAGATCGTGACCGCCGAACCCGAAGGCTGGGACGACATGGCGTGGAGCCTCGCCGGGAGCGCGATCGTGGAGGTCGCTCCCGATGCGCCCAAGACAGCCTGCGACGCGCTCCAGACCAGGCGGGTGGCCGACATCACCTTCGGCGCGCTGCGCGACGCGGGCGCGCGGGGCATTGCGGCGAGCGAGGCGGAGATCCGGGCGGCGATGGTCCATGCCTTCGGCCTGGGGCTGGTGGTGGAGCCGGGTGGTGCCGTGGCGCTAGCGGCTTGGCTCGCCGGCCGGCTGCCGGAGATTGCAGGCGACACAGTGATCGTGGCGTCCGGCCGCAACGTCGATCCGGCTGCGTTCGCGGCGGTGGTTACACCGGCGGGCTGACCCGCCCCCGTTCGGTTCGAGCCTGTCGAGAACCGATCACGAAGGCTCCGCCCGACCATGGTTCTCGACAAGCTCGAACCGAACGGGGAGAGGTGATCCACGCAACTCGGGAGGCAGGTATGGGCGACATCCGCGTCGGCATCGGCGGCTGGACCTACGAGCCCTGGCGCGGCACCTTCTTCCCCGACAAGCACCCGCACAAGCGCGAGCTGGAATATGCCTCCACCCACGTCACCGCGATCGAGATCAACGGCACCTTCTACTCCCGCCAGAAGCCCGCGACATGGGCCGATTGGGCGGCGCGCACGCCGCATGACTTCGTGTTCGCGCTCAAGGCGTCGCGCTACTGCGTCACCCGCCGCAAGCTGGCGGATGCGGGCGAGTCGATCGCGACCTTCTTCGCGCAGGGGCTGACCGAACTCGGCCCCAAGCTCGGCCCCATCCTGTGGCAGTTCGCCGCCACCCGCGCGTTCGACGCGGACGACATCGCCCGCTTCCTCGACCTCTTGCCCGCCGACGTCGATGGCCTGCCGCTGCGCCACGTGATCGAGCCGCGCCACGAAAGCTTCCGCGACCCCGCCTTCGTCGCGCTCGCCCGCGAGCGCGGCGTGGCGATCGTGGTCGCTGACGACGACACCCACCCGCAGATTGCGGACGTCACCGCCCCCTTCGTCTACGCCCGCCTGCAGGACCAGCGCGAGAGCGAGCCCACCGGCTACCCCCCCGCCGAACTGGACAAATGGGTTGCGGTCGCACGCGGCTGGGCGGCGGGCGAGGAGCCGGGCGGGCTAGATTACGTCGCGCAGGGGCAGGCGAAGAAGGCGGGGCGCGACGTGTTCGTGTTCATGATCAACGGCGCCAAGGTCCGCGCTCCCCACGCCGCCATGGCGCTGCTGGAGAGGCTGGGCTGACGACTGGGCTGAACACCATCCCGTTCGGTTCGAGCCTGTCGAGAACCGGCTACGAGGACCAGGCCAAATCAGGGTTCTCGACAGGCTCGAACCGAACGGACGTCGGGCGTTCGCTCACGCCGCGTAGGCGTAGAGATAGTCCACATAGCCCATCGTCGCCGCTTCCAGCCCGGCGACCTTGGGGTTGCTGCTGTCGATCACGTAATATTCGTCGGGCGCGTGCGCGCCGCCGCCCAGGCCCAGGCCGAACTCGGTCGCGGGCAGGCTGATCGGCGCGTCGGTGAAGTAGCAGCCCGGCCACGATCCGGCCGAGCGCGGGTAGAGCGTCGCCGCCGCGCCCACGCGCGTGAACACCTGGCGGCTGGCGCGGACCACGCGCGCATCCTCCGCCACCTCCGTCGGGTTGTAGCCGCCCGTGATGTTGACCTCGATGTCGGGGAAGCCGTGCTTTGCGAGGTGCGCCTTGAGCTTGGCGACGCAGTCGGCGTGCGTCTGGCCGGGCACCAGCCGGCAGTCGAACTTGGCGGTGGCGCGGCCGGGCATGATGGTCTTGCCGCCGGGGCCGGTATAGCCCGAGACGAGGCCTTCGAGGTTGAAGGTCGGCGCGCCCGCCAGCCGCTCCAATGACGGCGCCCAGGCGAGGTCGTCGATCCAGCGCGGCACGCCCAGCGATCGCTTGGCGTCCGCCTCGCTCGCGGTGGCGGCGGTGGCGGCGATCATCTGGCGCTGGCGGGCGCTGAGCGCGCGCGCGCCGTCCATCCAGCCGTCGATCGCCACCGTGTTGCCGTCGGGGCTGACCAGCGTGGCGAGCGCCTCGATCAGGTGCCACGCGGGCGAATCCACCTGCGCCTTGTAGCTCGAATGAATGTCGCCTTCCGGGCCGCGCCCCCACTTGGCGCCGCTCGACACGAGTTCGCCCTCGATGATGCCCTTGGAGCCGAGCGTGATCTGCACGCTGCCATTCTCCGTCTGCATCCCGCTCGGCACGATCAGCCCCTCGCATCGCTTCAGCGCGGCCGCGACACGTGGGTTGCCGACAATGTCGCCGAACGAGGGCGAGCCGATCTCCTCGTCGCCCTCGCACACCAGCACGAGGTTGACCGGCGGCTTGCGCCCCGCCGCGCGGAGCGCGTGCAGCGCGGCCAGAAAAGTCGCCTGCGGGCCCTTGGAGTTGGTGGCGCCGCGGCCCAGGATCACCTTGCCGTAACCGGGCTTGTCCACCAGCCGCGCCTCCAGCGGCGGGGAAGACCATTCGGCCGGATCATATTGCTTGACGTCGTACATGAAGTACACGCCGAGCGTCCGCTTGGCGCCCACGTCCCACGTGGCGAGCACGCCCGGATTACCATGCGTCGGCACGATCTCGGCGGTCTGGAAGCCCGCGTCCTTCGCCAGCCGCACCATGTAGTCGCCGCCCTGCCGGCCGTTCAGCTTCTCGCCGGCGATCGTCGGCAGTGCGATCCAGTCCTGGATGCGCTTCACGGACGCGGCCTTGCCCGCCGCCACCGCGCGCCGAATGGCGGCGTCGCTGCCCTGCGCCAGCGCGGCGCCGGGGGCGAGCAGCGCGCCGGCCGCGGCGGCGGCGCCGATCACCGAGCGGCGGGTGGGGGCGGTGCCGTCGTGCATGCTCATGTCCCCGCTCCTCACGCTTTGGCCACCGCAAGCTCATAGAGCATGTCGATATTGCCGAGGCTGACCTGCGCCATGCCCGCGATGCGCGGATTGGTGCTGTTGATCAGAAACCATTCGTCGGGCGCATGCGCGCGCCCGCCGCTGCCCAGCGCGAAGCTCAAGGACGGCAGGCTGACCGGCGGCCCGGTGAAGTAGACGGTGGGGGTGGAGCCCGCCGCGCGCGGGAACACGGCCAAGGGAACGCCCGCATTGCGGCACACCGCCTTGGCCGCGCGCACCACCATGGCGTCCTCCGCCGTCTGCGTCGGGCCGTAGCCGCCTGTGACGTTGACCTCGATATCGGCGAATCCATGGGCGGCGAGGTGCGCCTTCAGCTTGGC
>Ga0325400_1006525_pt1 | contig 11109 bp, 5 predicted proteins | sample PopdelMetagenome_2_FD_205662 | JGI IMG/M metagenome (GOLD analysis project Ga0325400, IMG submission 205662) | Populus deltoides microbial communities from Bellville, Georgia, United States - Xylem-PdKOR-R1 | ecosystem: Host-associated > Plants > Phyllosphere > Stem > Wood/Secondary xylem...
TTTTTTTATATATAAAAAAACAAACAAACCTTGAACTATCTTGTAAACTTAAGATAAATTCATTTTTTACCTTGAAAATTTATAGATCTCGATATTCTTTTTTCAGCATCTTCAAAGGGAAAAATAACATTTATGAAACTCTTTTTATTTAAGATAAATCAATTATCATCTGTTTGAGAGTGTAGTTGTTGTTGTTTTTTATTTCAAAATACATTAAAATGATATTTTTTTATTTTTTAAAAATTATTTTTGAGATCAGCGTATCAAAACGATCCAAAACATAAAAAAATCAATTAAAAAAATTTAAATTTTTTGTACCTGCATTTCCAAACACATAATAAGACTAGTATCAACTCCAAACTCTATCTCTCTTTCTCGTATTTTTTTAATAATTTTATTTTTATTATCCCAATTTTCAAAGAGAAGCATAAAAAATAAAATTTAATATTAAAATATATAACTTTAAAACAATACGGATCAAATAATAAATAATTAGAACTTTAAAAACCAAACTGAAACTTTCCACCGCTTTGAATAGTGAAAATGAAAAGTGTTTTTTAAAAAAATTAATTATAATTATTTTTTTATTTTTACCTAAAATTTATTTTTATAATATTAATCTGAATATTTCCAGACATTTCACATACTTCAGACATTTCACATACTTCAGAGCAAGAAAAGAAAAATAAACATCAACATGTAAAAAATACCAGCATAACTTGAATGATGTAATAGGGAAGAAAAAAAAGAAGACTGCAGCTCTCCTCAAACAGTGTCGTCACCATTAGTTTGTGTCTCTGTGTTACCGTGTCCGAAAGTAAAACAACAATAAGCAACAGCATGCAAAGAAAAGCAAATCATAACATATAAAATAATGTCCGCATAAGTTATGAAATAACAAAAACAAAGTCAATGACTGCAATACAAAAAAGAAAACTGCGCTGTTGTTTGAACAATGCTGTCGACGGTAGCTGTCGTTTGCTTAAAGGATTTAAAGGATATTTAGAAATGGAGTAATAATTATTTTTTGAAATAAATTTTTATTAAAAAATATATTAAAATAATATTTATTTTATTTTTTAATATTAGATTCTCTAAGAATTGATTTTTATGATTTTTTAAATTTATTTTATATAAGTTTATCTTGGTATTAAGATCTGGTTCGTGGGTTTGGCAGATTAACTCGATTTATCTGTTTTGATTTTTTTTAATTTTATTATTTAATAAATTAATATTTTAATTATTTTTTTTTCAAATTCACATCCAATATTAGATTTTTAAAAATTGAATTTCATAATTTTTTTCAGTTTGCTTTTTGTGTAGTTGACCTGATTTCATGAATTTGTTTTTCCAATATTAAACATTGAATATGTTAGAAATGGATTTTCATCATTTCATTATTTATTTTTTATTAGGTTACTTCAATCTCCTAATTTAAATTACAAGTTTGACAAATTAACCTTAATTATCATGAATAATTGTTTTGTTTTTTTTATTAATTTAATATGTATTCAAGTATGTTAAATAATATATTTATCTTATTTTATTTATTAAGTGTAGAATAATATTTTTAGTTTAACTTATATATAAGCTCTTTGTATTTAGATTAAATTAAGAACTTTAATACAAATCAATTCAGGAGAATTCTAGCCTCCTTTTCTTTAATGTTTGTATTTATTTTTGTGTTAATTAAATTATTTTAATAGAATTGATTATGAATCGACATTTATAATTTATTTTAATATAATTAATACAATCTTATTATCTGGATTATAAATTTAATAAATTAATTCAAATTGATTTAATATCTTTTAAAAAATATCACTCAATATTTTACAGTGTCAATATTTTAAAAATATATAATGAAATATTCATCGTATTTGATTCGTGCTTATAAATTTTTTATTATAAAACATACTAGCAACATTTAATTTATTTATTTCTACATTAAAAAAAATTGATCCTGCTGGCAGCATAATGCGGGTGAATGATATAATTTATCTTTATGAATTCGTAGTCTGGTCTAGAATAAGAGTGTGTTTGGCAATATGGTTGCGGTTGCTTTTTAAATAGCTTTTTATGCCAAAATACATGTTAAAGATGTTTTTTTATTTTTTTAAAATCATTTTGGATATCAACACATCAAAATAATTTAAAAACACTAAAAATATATTAATTTAAAGTTAATAAAAAAAAAAAATTTAAATTTTATAAAAAATACTTTTAAAATATAGAAATAAACAGGCCCGAATGCCTTGCAGTGAGTCAGAGGACCTTTGGACGTTTTATAGTCTCCTGGTGCTCTCCATTTAAATTCCCCCGTTCGTATTGGCGTGCTCGAAAAGCTTGGCGGAAAGCAATAGAACTTCACGGGATGAGTGTTTTTCAATCGAAAGGTGCTGTTTTTTAATCGATGCAGTTTAAAATATTTTTTATTTTAAAATAAATTAAAATAGTTTTATTATAATTTTTTAAAAATATATTTTTAACAATCAAAATAAAAGTCTTTTGTTTTTATATTTTAATATATTTTCTAATAAAATAATTCTCTTGAAACAATTACTATGCCCTCTCAATTTTTCATGTGTGTTTGATAGTGTGGTAACGGTTGTTTTTCAAATAGTTTTTCGTGCCGAAATACATGTCAATGATGTTTTTTTATTTTTTAAAAATTATTTTTGACATTAACACATTAAAACGATTCAAAAAATACAAACTATATTTAATTTTAACAAAAAAAAATTTAAAATTTAATAAAATACAGTTATAAACACAATGCTAAACGGTTTCTTCATCAGTTGGAAACAGATTATTTGTAAAGTCAATATCGTGCCCGAAAAGCTTCTTAAATAAATCAATAAGAAAAAAAAAAACTCTTTAAAACCCCACTCTTTCGAAAACGACGACGTCATTTGGTCACCTAATGCTCTCCACGTCTCCATTTAAATTCACCTTTTGTTCTAAAGTTCAAAAGACACGAAATTCCTCCCCCCCTCTTGAAATGGCAAATAAGCTCAAAGTAGACGAGCTTCGAGCCGAACTCGCTAAACGTGGACTCGATACCACCGGAACCAAGCCTTCCCTGGTTTTACCCCGTTCCCCTTCTCCTCAAGTTCATACATTTTGTCAAACACAAAGAAATAGTAGAATTGTTTTATTTTTTGCAGGTGCGGAGACTGGAATCGGCACTCGAGCAAGAAAACAAGCAGTCAGAAGTGGACTCGGTCGATGGTGGAGGTAGAAGTAACAACAAAAGAGAAAGGGAGTCTGAAGATGGAGGAGGAGATTCCAATAACGGGACAGAGAAAATCAAGGCTATTGAAAAGTTTCGGGACATGAATGTCAAGCAATTACGCGAACAGGCCAGTCTCCTTGGAGTTTCCACTGCCGGAACCAAGAGACAATTAATTGACAGGCTCTGCAACGCTGAACCAGACAATCACCATTCACTTCAACGTTCTATTCGAAACTTAACTTTTATTTATTAATTTTGTACTCGGTTTTATTAGGAGTTATTAGACATTGTTTATGTTTGTGGGTTTAAATTCTTATTAATTTCTGTTTCTGAAATTGGGATTTTTTTTTAAATGATTGTGGTGCCAGCAAAAGAAGAAGAGCAGGAACAGGGTGAAAAGGAAAAGGAGAAAATTGTAACTGCAACGAGAAAGGGCTCGGCGGTGCTAGATCAGTTTCTTTCTGATCAGATAAAGTCAGAGTATCATGTTTTGCAAATAGTGAGTCTTGTAGCAGTTTTTATTAGGATCACTTAATAGCAATTGTGAGGATTAGTACCATCGGTTGAAATGGTTTTCTTAGTGTCTTGCTGGCAACGAATTGAGCTTCTCTCTGTTTTTTTTTCTCCCATCTTTTTGGGCGATGATGCAGGGTGATGATGTCTATGATGCCATGCTGAATCAGACAAATGTTGGGGACAACAACAACAAGTTCTATGTGATTCAACTTCTTGGCAAGCTTTCACTTCCGCCCATGTTGTTATTTAAATTGCCATTCCTTCGTTTTCGAGGAACTTTATATTTGCTATAGCTGAAAATTCTCTCAAATTAGCTCTCGTGCTCAACTTAAGTGAATTAACTCCGAAGGATCTCCTTTTTCACTGTTTTTTTTTTTTTTTTGGCATATGTGATGGAAAATAGCAGTGGAAAATTCTTGTTTAAATCTTAAGTTGCATGGCTTTAGTGCTCCACAAGCAGAAAGTGATACATGACAATAACCATTATTAATTTCAGATGCTTTGCGCTGGTTTTGCTAATATCCTGCTCCTTTTTCCCCTTTTCTTTTACATGAAAATCTGTTTGCAGAATCTGATGGTGGTGGTAGATATATGGTCTATAACAGATGGGGTAGGGTTGGGGTGAATGGTCAAGTTAAGCTATTTGGTCCCTACACTTCACGAGATCCAGCTATTTCTGAGTTTGAACGGAAGTTCTACGCCAAGACAAAGAACGATTGGTCCAAGCGAAAGGAGTTCATATGTTACCCAAAGTGCTATGCTTTGTTGGAAATGGACTACAGTGAGCAGGAAAAAGAGCCAGTTGTGAGTTGCATCCATACTCTATATTCACCTCTTTTCAGCTAGTGCAATTGTAATATATTTTGGTGATTACAGCATTGAAACAACCATCTTTCTCTTGAGGAAGAAAGGTGGCAATAGAGAAGAGTAAGAAAATGTGAAACAGGAAAACAAGACAAACCTTGTTAGCGGAAAGGCAATAATTCTGAATCTTGTTTGCTATAGTAACCAATGTGAAACAGGAAAACAAGACAAACCTTGTTAGCGGAAAGGCAATAATTCTGAATCTTGTTTGCTATAGTAACCAATCTTGGTTTCTTGAGTTCTCTGATGGAGAGGGATGTCAAATTTAACGAGGAATTTAAGTGGGTGAGACATGGGTGCTCCAGATTTCACCCTAATAATGAACTTTGCATGCCATGTAGTCCACTGCTCTTGAGATACAATTGTTCTGTTTTCAGGTTGAAGAAAAGCCTGACTCTGCTATAGCAATTCAACCTCGGGAGACACAACTTGAGTCACGTATTGCCAAATTTATCTCTCTTATATGTGATGTTAGTATGATGAAGCAGCAAATGATGGAAATAGGTTGGTTATTCGATCTTTCAATAAAATCCAAAAGTAAAGCATTGGTAGTACTTCATTGGTGGTTCTTTCATTCTGAATTATTTACTCCAGTTCTATATGCCTTTTTTGTTTTTTTAGTTTATCACAACATCTCCTGAAAGTCACTATCGTATGTTATTTGTCTTATCTTTCAGGATACAATGCAAATAAATTGCCACTTGGTAAATTAAGCAAGTCAACTATATTAAAGGTGAGTGTTTGATCCATGGATGGTGCTTGATTTCATGACATTTTAACATAATCTGCTAGTTAGTGCTCGTGATTCATGAATTATAAGATACAACTGCAATGATTAACTATCTAGAAGACATGCTTTAAGTTACTATTACACAGAGTGATATCACAGTTCACGAGAACTATAAATACTTTTTGTTGATGAATCAACATAAAACTAATTTCAGACTGTCCTGCTTTAGATGTTAGAGCAGCATGGGATGCAAATTTTTCTTATGATGTTAAGCCTTTTTTCCGCCCTTTTCAGAGCTCTTGTTTCTACTGACATGAGCATCGAAGATAATGTAGATGCAGTTTCCAGCAATAACATTTCTTGTTTTGGAGTTCAAGAGTTCTGGATAAGATGAATAACTATAACTCATAGTTAGTTGACTTCAATTTGGTTTTTTTTGGGTCCTGCCTAGCTATTGTATATCAGAATCTGTCTGATGAACCAAGGATGGAGTCAATGCAGATACTGGCTACTGTGTTTTTTAGTTTTTCAATTGTATGATGCACAACATGGTATCTTTTCTCTGTTTTGTTTTTTTAAATGTTCCATGGAATATCTAACCAATTAATTTTCTTTGAATTTATTTAGGGTTATGATGTTTTGAAGAGGATTTCTGATGTAATTGGAACAGCAGATATGTTAAAACTTGAACAACTAAGCGGGTAAGTACAAGCACATGGGTTGCATCATTCACTCTGTGTGTGTGTGTGTTTCTTTATTTATTTATTTTTACGTTAAGATGCTGGACTCTGGCTTGGAAGAAGTTTGGGAAACTTTGATCTTTGATGGACGTAATTTATTGCAGAGAATTTTACACTGTCATTCCTCATGATTTTGGATTTAAAAAAATGCGTGAGTCTCTCTCTTTCTGGAATGTTCATTAAACCATAGACTAATAAGTATTATGGATGTGGTGACTGGTGTTCTTTATCTTCTTTTCTGAAAAGCTCTAAGTAGTACGATATTTTGATTATGGCAGGAGAGTTTGTTATTGATACTCCTCAGAAGTTAAAATGCAAGCTGGAAATGGTAATTCCTTTTTTTCTTTTCTTTTTTTAACTCAAGCATCCGTTAGGTTTGTTAGTATGCCTGCAGTCGGCTGATAAGTCATTATATTTGCTGTCTTCCTTGGTAGTACTCTTAAAGGATTTGTGGTGATATTGATACCATCTATCACGCTAATAGATATATTATCTTGACTAAAGCCTATCGGTGAGGTTCTGTATGGAAATTAATTTTTTTTCTTTAAATTATAAAATGCACTCCTCAGCTCCCTGTTCATAATTGTAGGTTGAAGCCCTAGGCGAGATTCAAGTTGCAACAAAGTTGTTGGAGGAAGAACCTGGAATGCAGGTATCTTTTAGGCCTTCTTCATTAATGCTCTCAGTTCCTGGAAATGCTTTGTGTTTTGCAAAATTTTCTGAATTTCAATTTGAATGTAATAATAATCTTAGTAATATATGAAAATAGAAAGCGATCCAAACTTGTTCCCTTTTTCAGTTTATAATAACAGTCAATAGATGCAGATAGAAAATGATCCCACCTTGTTCTAGCCACTCAGTTACTGTGGTTTATTATGATTCCCAGGATTGATGTGCTGCTGGATTTTGTTCATCTGCCCATGTTTTTTCTGATACTTTTTTTTCAAAAAAAAATCAAAAAACAAATGCTAACTCCACTTATGAATTGCATCAAATCATTTTAATTAGTCATAGTTTTCTTTCTGATGCTGCACGTGGTGTATTAATGAGGTGCCCACTTTCTTCTTCTCTCCTCCGTTTCATATTCGCTACCATGCTCTCAAGTATTCTTATGCAAAGTTTCTACAATTTTTTGTAGGAAGATCCCCTGTATTCTCATTACAACCGTCTACGTTGTGAATTGACTCCAGTTGAAGTTGATTCTGAGGACTTTGCAATGGTATTCTCGTTAGCAGAATTTTAGAATTTAAGCAACTTAAGCTCTTATATTTTTTTATTTAGCTGTTTCTTCTTTTCTCTCTCTCTCTTTTAATGGAAACTGAGTTTTCATTTTGGGGGAATGGTGGGTGGTGGAGGAGGAGATGAATGAGGTGCAGTGGTGACATTTGGAGTTGTTTTCAACCCCCATTTTGATTACTCTATCTAACAATTCTGCCCTCAAATTGCCATAGAAGTATTAAATTGTGCCTTCTTTTTTTAATTCCTTAACATTTTGCTTGATAACTGACACTCCCTATCTGTGGCAAGATTGCCATGTATTTGCAGAATACGCATGCAAAAACACATTCACAGTATACTGTTGATATTGCTCAAATATTCAAGGTCTCAAGAGAGGATGAAAATGAAAGCTTCAGAAAGGTAATGATGCATTTTTTATCCAGACAAGTCATTATCATCATCAAATAATTTGGTCTTTTTGCACAAGGAAAAACTACTCATTACGAAAGTAATGTCTTTGGAGGGAGAATATACAAACATTTTTCTCTTCAGCAATTTTCTTGAAATAGCTATTTTGAAAAATTGAATTTGTGTTGATGTGGTTGTAAGCTTAAGATTTCATGATCTTTAAAGAGACACACTTGTGCCTGAAGTGCAGTCATTCTGGATATCTAACAATTAGAAAATGCTCATAGTTGTGTTACTTTCACTCCTGAAAGCAACTTTTAAGCTGTTGTAAACTAATACCTTTAAACTCTTGTGAGCAGTTCTCTAACACAAAAAATAGAATGCTTTTATGGCATGGCTCGCGCCTCACAAACTGGACTGGCATTCTATCCCAAGGTCATCCTTTCATGCTTTTTTTTTTTTTTTTCCTGAATATCTGCATGTATATGCTGTGCAATTGCATCTACTGTAATTGTGTCCATGCGTGGGGTGTTTATGAATTTCCTGTCAATAACTGCAAAGTGCAACTTCTGCCATGAAAACCGCCAGGCTTGCGTATTGCTCCCCCTGAAGCGCCAGTAACTGGTTACATGTTTGGAAAGGGAGTTTACTTTGCTGACATGTTCTCCAAAAGTGCAAATTATTGCTATGCAAATCATGCTGCTCCAGCTGGCGTGCTGCTTCTGTGTGAGGTATGGTTATTCTAGAAAACCACTTAGAAAGTATCATATTTAAAGTGTGAGGTATGGTTATTCTAGAAAACCACTTAGAAAGTATCATATTAAAAAAAAAAAAAACGTTGCTAGATCAGATCAGACATATACAGATGTTGCAAAACAGACTGTTCTTGCTCAACAAGATGTAGACGCTTCCTTAATTGTCGCATCACCAATTGTTTCATGGAAATATTGGTATTGTCTTTCTGGAACCTGAAGACTGGGTTCATTATTCGAAATTATGTTCCACATATTTCCATGACTATTGCGACCAAGTATTTCAACTATGTCAGTGCACAATATGTTTCTGTTGGAGAACAAGAAGAGGGAAAGGAAACTGGATAAAAGATAATGAATGTAGGATCCACTAGGCTTATTGAATCCACAAGAAACTAGCATTCATGAAATTAAAAGCATAGAGAAACCTGAAACAACACGGTTTTCATTCATTAAAAAAGCCTCCAGATACATAGAATACGGATGCTAATATCCACTCATCAGAACCCCCTAAAGAGTCCTAGAACATTCAAGGAAAGATATCCTAAAACTTTCTAGGAAATATAAACTCTACTAGAAATAAACATCAATAGTCCATTTCTTAATAATTGTAAACATGGCACTTGATGAGTTTCTGAATAATAGTAAGCATGGTCTTAACACCTAAAACAATAGCACAATTGCAAGGCTAGTAAAATTTTTAAAGAAAACTTGTATGATCCCTATTCCGACTGCAATTATTTCTTTTGAATAATTGAATGCTCTCATAAAACTGTTGGGCCATGTACTTTTAGGTTGCTCTTGGAGACATGGCTGAACTATTATGTGCAAACTATGATGCTGATAAGTTGCCATCGGGGAAGCTAAGGTGTGTCTTGTTTTTGTGCTGTATTTGAAAGTTTTCTTCATGCTTATCTGGTTGCGTCATGTATGTATAATTATATTGAAGTGATGAAATGAAATCGCATGATGAAACTGTTGTGACATCTGCATGATCGATGAGACTCATATCTTGACCCTTGCATAGAATCTACATGCCTTAAACATTCAAATTTCTACCAGATACTAGTTCATGCTTTTTACACTTCAAGATGAAATGTTCTGCCAGCATAAATTCGAAGTTGCAGGTTGTATGTGAAGAGACACTGCTATTTATGAACAGTATCATTCTCGTCCTTTTTACAGCCGAGTTCTATCGCAATCTATTAGAACGTGGTTGATAAGGGTTTTTTTTTCTTCCCTAATGCAAAGTAAATGTAGTCTCAATCTAATTATTGCAGCACGAAAGGAGTTGGTAGAACTGCTCCACATCTTTCAGATGCCAGGACACTGGAGGATGGTGTTGTTGTTCCCCTTGGGAAGCCCAAAGAGCAGCGAGGCTCAAAGGTAGTACAAACTATGATTGTGTGCATTCAAAGCACTCGCCGACTCAGACATTTTAACTCACATGACCGTTAAACATCTATTATTGTAACTCCTGTTTTTTCCCGGCGCAAAATTTTCATAATTTATTGTTGATATGTAATTTGAATACCTTTTGCAGGGTACTTTGCTGTACAATGAGTACATAGTCTACAACGTGGGTCAGATCAGGATGCGATATGTAGTTCAAGTGAATTTTAATTACAAGCATTAATAGCGTCAGTTTGATCTTGGGTTTTTGTTCTCAGATTTGTTCGGCTATGTATCATCCTTTACAGGTCTTCTAGTTGCAAATTGTCTTTAAATAGATGCCATTAAAGAAAATTAACAACTCTCTCTCTCTCTCTTTCTCTCTTCCTTTCAATTCCAGTGTGTGGGCGTCTGTGTGAGTGTTAAGAAGCTGGTAACTGGTTAGTGGGAATGAACAAAATGATAGGGTCTCAACAGATGGGATTAAGGGGAAGGGTTTCAAATTGGATATGAATGTTAGCTGGATTTGGATTGCTGTGTCTTAAAAAGAAAAGAAGGTTAGTGAGAATAGTTTGTTTTCATTCGTCGGATGTCTTCTCTCTCCATTTCTATTACAATGGTGAGATTGTTGTTGCCTAACGCAGGAGACATTCTAACTAGGATAGCAATTGGCACTTGTACCAATTTTGCAATTGTTATATTTATTATTTGTATTTTTTATTAAAATATCCTTTTTGGATTGAATATTTCATGACATGTATAAATAATAATAATAATAATTATTATATTCTTGTTCTAACCAATTTAGTATTTTTTTATTGTTAAACTAGGAATTTAATGTTGTTTTGTTATATTTTGTATGTATTAATAATCATAGCTCTATATATAAGTTGAAGTTACAAAATTATCCCGTGTTTTTTTAGTTATTTTATTATTAATAATACATTTAACAACAGTTTTACCTAAATATTTTTTAACTGTTTTTTATTCGACAATAATTTTAATAACAGTTTTAATCAAATATTTTTTTTAATCCAAAAGGCTGTAACAAAGTAATTTTTTTTTAAAACATATTGTGATCATAAAAAGCTACCACAACGCCACAATCCAAAACATTCTTGAAAGAGTAGAAGCTAAAAGTTTATGCGTCGAAGGTGTCTACAATTCTGCTGGAGAACTCCAATTTTGGAAGAGTTACTGCAACCGCATGAAGGCTTTGCCAGGATCCAACACTATGCTGGAGGCAAATGAGTT
>Ga0325400_1006526_pt1 | contig 11109 bp, 3 predicted proteins | sample PopdelMetagenome_2_FD_205662 | JGI IMG/M metagenome (GOLD analysis project Ga0325400, IMG submission 205662) | Populus deltoides microbial communities from Bellville, Georgia, United States - Xylem-PdKOR-R1 | ecosystem: Host-associated > Plants > Phyllosphere > Stem > Wood/Secondary xylem...
TTCTAGCCATACTGAAACAATTTCATATTTTAGTAGATCATCTGATGTGTAAGCAATGGACGAACATCCATAATTCAGACCCTGAGAAGGCATAAGGACTCATCTACAAACATTTTATCAAGTCTACACTCTGCATAGTCCATTCACCCTCTGATAGGGTATACGAGGCCACCCTCCTATACCCTTGCATGGTCTTGGTGCATATACTAGGACCGCACCCTTGCATGGCCTTGGTGCATATAACAGCACCTGGGCATATATCCAGGAATGCAATGCCATTGACATTGGCCTTGAAATGTTTTTATTCCCATGACATCTCGGAAAGATTTTTCATCATCATGCAAATGGCTAAAAGAACCTTCTACTCAATTCATATAAGCACGTATAACAATCAAGCAAGTGCAATTTCTTTGGAGGAATGATTGAAATGAGAACAGGATTAGGCCCAAATCTCAAGGTAGCAAATGGCTCTCTTCTTCAATTGCCACACTGAGCCGCACAAGTCTCTTTCATATGATTGGAAACATTATTTCCTATTACTGCAATGCTGGATTAAAGATTGATAATACTGCATAAGTGAGTTTTATTGGGAAGTGCCATTAGGCTCTTTACCTAGATCTCAAAACCTGGTATAAAAGAAAAGACTAGCTTTTGTAAAACACAAACTACCATAATATTTGATGAATCACAACAGAGGAATGTCGCAGTCAACTAGATTAAACAAGTTTGTGCGTGTGTTTTCTAGAGCTTTCAGAATTGATGCCTACAGCTAGATGTCAAATTATGACTATAAGCATCTGCAACAACCATAAATGATGACTTGCTTCATAGCTTCGAGGGGGGGATCATCCTAAGTAATAAAAAAAAAAAAGTATCTTAATAGACTATGTGACAACTAACCTGCAAGGCAAAGAACTTGGTGTTTAGGTTCTTTGTATTTTGTAGAATGTGCACCACTTGAAGCCACATATCTGGATTGCTTTGCAAGTCCTGCAAAATGCGATCGGCAGCTGCCCTCTGTAAACAATAAAAAAACAAGATGCCCAATTAGAAGACGTCCAGTAAACAATGGGAAACCCTAACCCCCAGTGCAATAGACGCTCAGAAAAACAATAAAAATTATATTGCCAGATTTCAAATTCACCCATATCTGAAATAAAATCTAATAAACTTACATTCAATAATAATAATAATAATAATAATAATAATAATAATAATAATATATTACTGCCTCACTGCTAACAACTAGTAATCAAACACTCTTAATAAACCCTAACCCTTGGATTGAAGAAGAGCGGAATTGTTATATAAGCTTAGCATTTGAAATGGAATAAAGAAAGCCTGACCTCTTCTTTAGATCCAGTGCCATAGAAGGCAGCAACAGTAGCATCAAGTAAAGGAACATCAATCGCCTGACTTAAATCCCTAAATTTCTCTGCCGCCATAACCAAAGAAGTCATTACTCCTGATTTTAAACCCACACAAAACCCTAGCTGCTTCCACTACTACTACCACCAAACCCTAAGAGAGAGATTAAACGAAAAGGCGAAGCTTCTAGAGAGAGAAAAAAAAAAGAGAATGAAGGGAGAGGGGAAGGGTTTTATGTTTGTTGTAGGAGCAAACAGTTTAGAGAGAGAAATCAGAGAGAGAAGGAATAACTTATATTTATATATACGCACGAAAGACTGCTTGAATTTTAAGCAGAGAGGGAGAGTGATAGACTTTGAATTCTTGGCCTTTTTTTCCTCATTTAATTCACTAATTCATCACGTTACGGTACGAGGAGCGGGGGGGTGATTTGGCCTTCTTTGGCTGGTTTTAATGAAATAGGGTTTTCATTGTGAATATTGGATTATTTTATTTACGGAGTTAATTTCAAATTATTTCTATCATGTTTCTCCTAAGGTTCCGCCCAAAGTTTTAATTGTACATTAATGTTTCCCAATACGTGAACCCAGCTAATGGAAAACAGCTTTTTCGATTTCTAGATTTTTAAATTTTCATAAAATATAATTAGATAAAATTAGATTTTTTTTTCTAAATGATATCACGTGCATTATTTGTATTTAAAAAAATAAAATAAAAATGTAAATTTATCTTTTTAATTTTAAAATTTTATGTTATTATAAGGATCATTTACTAACAAACCAATATATTCGATAAAACCAACATGATGTTATATAAATTTTAACTAATTAAATTAACTTATTATAATAGTTTTTTTCTAAAAAATAAAAGTATATTAAAGGATCAGTCGGAGACTTTGAATAAAGATGTTTAAGGATTCAATTAATGGACTTTTTCAAAATACATGGGCTAAAATAGATTTTAAGAGGATATCAAAGAATAAAAAACAAGTCTTAATTAATTTGATTTATATTCAAAAAAAACTTGTAGGGAAGCGTAAAAAGATGAAATAAAAAGATTCAAATCTGTCAATTTTAACTTTTTATTATTGTTTTGATTATATCTGGAGCTATGAAATAAATTTTGATGTGATTCCAATTGCATTGAAAAATAGACATTTATACATTTCCAATAATAAATGGTAGACCTTCTAATTCATCAAGACTATGGATAATTATTCGTTTGAAGTTAGGCTTCAATTTTGCCAATAAATTACAAAATTCAACTCTAGTCTTGTTTTAATTAGTTCGGCTGTTATTTATTTATTTTTTAGTTTATTATATGACTTACAAAATTTAAAGGTTATTTGGGTTATGTTTTATTTTATTATTTTAGTTATTCTTGGCTTTTAATATATTAAGGCTTATTTATCAAGTTTGGGTCTATTACATGAAATTAGGGTTATCTTTTTACTATATAAACCAATTGTTAATATTATTTTTGGGATTGATGAATTTTTATCTAAGGTTGTCACATATTGTGAGTCTTTCTTTTCTTTTCATGTGGTTGAGTGATTATCATACTAAATTCTTGATTGAACATGCAAACTCTTCAAAAGATTGATCAACTTTGTTGTGATTTGTACTTCTCGTTCACGTCTCGTCATGGGCAAAGGATGGAGTGATCAATTGCATATAACTTTAGTTCTTTAAGGCAAGGTTTTTGTTCGGTTAAGTTGCAAACATTTCTTCAAATCTCAAATTAGCAATCTAAGAGACAATTATGCATAATAAAATGTGTCATTTTAATTAAAAAAATCTTTTAAAAATAATGGTTTAGCTTTTATTGATTTTTAAAATAATTTATATTTTTTATTTATAGTTTAATGATCTTTATAGTAAACTTTCTTTTTTTTCATATAATTTTATTTTTCATATATTCTACTAATTTTTATTATGATATATATTCTATTACTTTTTTTAAGAATTTTGTATTTTTAATCTTAAATATATATAATATATATGAGATCATATGTGTTTTTTGATTGAAGATATTAAAACTAAAGTTGAAAATATTTTTTTATAGTATTTAGAAATAAAAATACAAAAATGTAAACCTTGGATCAACATTATAAGGATGATTATTCTCTCAAACTAAAATTGAAATCAACTCTAAAAACACTTGGATCAACATATAAGAAACATAGTATATATATTGCTGAGTACCTAGACTTAAAACATAATTGAAATTTTCTTGAATTTTGAAATCATTATAAATTATGTTTGTTGAATAAGACATCACATTCTAAGTGGAAGAGGTAATTCGCTACACATGAAATTTTTTAAAGTTGATGTTAATGGTTATCTACCACATGAAAATTGTTGTTTTCTTTTAAGGATAAGATTCTTGAAATTATCATTGAAGTTTTGTCAGTTTATCAAAATAGATACTAACGTCATAGAGAATTCTAAATTAATGAATTGTTACTATTGAAGCGAATGAGCATTGGCGAGTCTAAAGATCATATAATAGTTCCATCAAGTAGGACCATGATCTAGATCTTCGTTAGCTAGGGTAACATCTTATTCTTCACCGGATGAACTTGAAATCTATGGCAGAAGTTTCTTTTTGTATTTAGATTCAAAATTGAAAGATGTAAGATTAGCTTAAATTTTTCTTTTTAGTGTTAAAAATATATATTAAACTAGAGATGAAAAAGGTTGTACTTGTTAAGATTTTGGGAATTGTACCCAGGTTGTTATAGCATAGGGGTAAGCTTGATCTTCATTAAACTAGGACCACTATTTTACTTTGGAAATCCTAAATAGTTATGGGAAAGCCCAATGCCATCATCTTTTCTTATTTGATAATCCCAACACACTATCCATAGTATGCCAAAGGTTGACATAAAATGTAGTGAAAGGAGAATGGACTTGGTTTGCTTGAATTCATAAAAAACCTTTTGTCCTTCCAAGATTTTGTTAAAAATGATATCAGCTTTTAATGAGAAAACCTCTCACCAACCACTGGCAAACCATATTGGAAAATCTTGTGGATAATTCTTGTCAAAATAAATAAACCATGAGTTGTCATAAATTTTTTATGTAAAAGACACAATGTCAGGCTTCCATATAGTCAAAATAACTATAAGAATTAGGCTGAAAGTTTTGATAAAATGATTTCAAAGCACAAGGATTTTGATTCCAATCTTAGAAGGTTTAAACTTTAAAGATTTTAAGTTTTGAAAAAGCAATTCTTTAAGAGTTGGTTTTATCTTGATTAAGAGTTATTTTGATCGAGTCGGTATCAACCAAAATAAACTCATAAAAATGTCTTGATTTTGTCACATATGCTGGAGAAAAATGAAATCTCGAGGATGATAATGAGAAATAATTTGATTTAGGTATTCACAAAGGAATTCATTTTCAATGTGAAAGGTATAAATTGTACTCTTTTGTTACGTAATGAGTGACAAGTTTAATTTGAGAAGATTTTAAAGGATTTTTTGAAACTGATTGTTTCTCAAGAGTTTATAAAGCTTGAGTATAATTTGAAGGTAAAGTAATAGGACTAAAAGAGTTTAATAAGATTGAAAGCTGGTTGGTTAAGGTAACAGTTGGTTTCATAAAGTGAAGCCTAACTCGAGTTGAATTAATACGGCTTGTGGTTGAGTAAACTAGTCTTTAAGGGGTTATAGCATATGACTCTTTAGTTTTCTTAATTGATGTGCTCATATCAAACCTTGTAAAAATTTTCTAGAGAGAAAATTTGGAGAGAATTAGTTTCACCTTTGATAAATTCAATTTTAAAACCAAAGTTTGAAAGTATAGCTTGCCATTTAGAAAAAATATATTTTGAAATAATATTTTAAATATCTTTTTTAATGACATATTTTGTTGATTGATAATTAATTCTTAAAAAAATAAAAATAAATTATCTTTAAAAAATAATATACATAAAATAATTGATAAAATCTCCTTTTTAATAGTGGAATATTTTGTTTGAGGACTTAATCATATATAAGAATGGTACCAAACAACTTGTTCATGATCTTGAACTTTTTGTTTGAGGATATTGTCATAACCTATACTTAAGGCATCAATTTTAATAACGAGACAAGCTTTAGGATCCGAAATACCTAGACACTAAAGACTTTTGACATGACTTTTAAAAAACTTGATTATTTTAGTCATTTAAGGACTCTAGACTGAAGGATTTTTTTAAGTCTCTTACAGAAAGGTTGACATATTGTTCTAAGACTTTGGAAAAAAATCCAAGACATAATTGAGACATCTAAGAAACCTTTGAAGTTGATTTTTATTCTTGATTACATTAGGAAATTTATCAGTAAACTCAATTTCTCTTCTATTTAAAGTTATTGATCCTTGATAAATGTTGTATCCTACAAATTTGGTTTTTGTTTGACATAATTTGATTTTTAAAGCCGAGACAACTAGTCTATTTTGTTTGAGAATATTGAAAAATCTTTGTGAATGACTAAAATGTTCGATAACTGATTTTGAAAACACTAGGACAACATCTATATATATAGACAATTGAGAATTTTAAATAAGGATCGAAAATATCATTCATGATCTTTTGAAATTATAAAGGGGAATTTTTAGATCGAATGACATTACATTCCATTCAGGATAATAAAGGTTGTTTTATAGCGATCATTTTTATCTATTTAAACTTGTCAGAAACAAGATTTCATATCAAATTTTGAGAATATTAAAGCATTATGAAGTCTTTTAATGATATCACTCTTATTTGGAATATGATATCTAATCCATTAAATAATTTTATTGAGTGGTTTGTAATTGATGATAAGCATTGGAGCTCCACATTTAATTTTAGCTTGATTTTAAACATAGAAAGAGATACAAGACCAATGAGACTTAAACATTTATGGAGTAATTTATTGATTTATATTTTGTAGTTTTTGACTAAGTCTTGATTCATTTGAACAGGTTTGGCTTTTGTAGGGTTTTTTCTTTCATCAAACCCCTTTTCAAAAGGTAATTGAATTGAATAATGGTTTTTGTTCCAAAAGACATTTGGAAAGTTGAAACATATTTTCTTTTCATATAATTCTTGAAATTGTTTGATATTTTCTTGATTTTAGGGAAGTTTAACATCTTTAATTTTTTTTAATAATATAATTCTTGATTTAATGAGTGTAGGTGTTTCTTTTTTTTAATTACAAAAATTAATTTATAAATTGACTTGTTTTGAAAATTATTTATTTCTATTGGCTTAAGGGATAATATAAACTTAAAAATTATTTCTTAACCAAATATTTTTGTTTTGATACCTTGATTGCTTAGTTTAAATGGATATATTTGAGTTACAAAAGGAGTTTCTAAAATTATTTGTTGATTCATAAATTTAACAATTATAAAAATATTCTTAAAATAAATTTCTTGATTATATATGTGAATATTTGATAACTTGTAATCAATTTGAAGTTTTATACCATTAATGCCATTTAATATTTATGTGGTCTTTTCATAATATTCAGTTGACACTAATCTTTTATGAATATAATTTTGACCCATTCTAGATTTTATAAGAGCAATTGTTTTAATTTGATGTTCATTATTAATGACTAATGTTATTTTTATATATCATTTTTGAAATTTTATTTTTGTTATTGTGTTTATGAATTCTTGAGATGTTGCAGGTAATTATTTATTTATAAATTCTTCTTGATCAGGAAAACGATCTTGTTTTTTATAGTAATAACCATTTTAGTTGAGTTTTATTATGATTGCAGTGAGTTGTCTTAGTTCTTCTTTCATTTCTCAAATTTCTTGTAATAAGTCTTGAATTGTAGTAGGCTTTGTTGTTTAGAAAATTGATTTAGAATTTGTTAAAGATTATATGGCTTTATATCATTTGGTCTATTTTCATTTGAAATTAGGTATCCTAGTTTATGAAGATATTTTTTTTTATTTCAGGATCTTGAGTTTTATCAATGACATCTAATATTAAATCTTTTTCTTAGGTAATTACATTGATTTGTTTGTATGAATAAGTACAAATTGTTGGACTGCAATTATCATTTTCTTGGTCATTATCTAATTCACTTAAGGTTTCATTATTTTGAATGGCTAGTATTTCATCACTAGAATGTTTTTAAATATCGGTGTTAATATCTAAATTAAAAAGGTTGAGAATTTGATTTGTAATTTTATCTTCTATTTCTAACTCTTGAATTTGTTTTTATTTTTATTTTGCACTGACTTTTATAATGAGCTACTTGACTATATTTAAAACAAGCTGCTTTAATCTTGGTCAATAAGATATAATATTGTGACTTACATGTTAGGAGATGATTACTAGCTTTGTTGCATTTTTTTAATTTTAATATGTAAGAAAAAAATTATTATCTAATTAGCTAGATAATAAAATAAAAGATATGTGGCTAATTTAAATTGTGCATTGAATATAAAAAATGACCTCCAATAATTTGGTAATTAAATTGACCAAAGATGAGAAACTTTATGGAAATAACTATGACATTTGGCATAGAGAAATTCAGTATCTCTTAAATGAGAAAAAGGTATCAAAAACCTTGATCAATAGCATGACCCAACCTAAAAAAGGAATAACTATCAAACACTAGTATGACCAATAAGCTTATAAGGCTTAGGTCGGTAAGGATAGAACTGCATACTTTGCTATGTTAAGATTTATGCAGATGATCTAATTAAAGAATTTGAGATTTATTGGACTGCTAAGGAAATGTAAGACCAATTTAAGGTGAAATTTGGTAACATGACACCAACTAGTTTATAAGCCTTAACCCTAAAGTTTAACCAATATATGATGGACCTAAAGCAATCTATAGTGAAACACCTTAGAGTGATGTCTTTCAAGGTTGTTAAAATCACAATATGACTCGTAAAATCGTACGATTTTACGAGTCAATGTAGGCTTTACGTGCTAAACCGTTTATAAAACTCGAAAATGGGTAAAATCTGGTTAAAATCGGGTAAAATCGTTAAAATCGCATAAAATCGCGATTTCACCACCGATTTAATGATTTTACCCGCAGAAGATAAAATTGTAATTGATATTACAGGTGTTGACAAACTATTGACATTTGATTGCAAAACAAATACTGTTATGTTTATTCATCAGTTCTGTGGCCGTATAAAAATTTATTGTGCTAAGTCATGATTACTTAAAGAAGTAAAATAAGTACATTGAGTGATGGTGACTTTCTAATGACTTTGGGCTGGTAATTACTTGATATGTGGCATTAGACATAAAGACAATATATATATATATATATATATATATATATATATATATATATATATATAAAACATAGTGAAAGGAGTTGTTTTCTAGTTTCATGATAGATATAAAAACTCTAACGAATTTTTTAGAATCTTACTTAAAGAGATCAGTTGTACGACAGGAAATATAAAAATAATTATATATATTATATCTAAAATAAACTGTTTTATGTTTATTTTTAAAATATTAATTAATTAGATTAATTGAATATAACAATAACTATAAGACTTGGTATTTTTTGTATTTTTAAAAATTTAATCAAAATAAAGGATTAAAATCAAGTTAGAACATCATACGTGCATTTGATTTAGTTGTGTTAATCTCTTTTTTTATTTATTTAAAAATTCAGTTATTTATAATCACAGAGAGGTATAATAAGAAGCAAAACATAACAGTTTTTCATCGAGGTTTGAATTGGATATATAATTTTTTTAAAATAACTCTATTTTTTTTATCTATACCTTATAAAGAGAATCATTCCAATTTATACAGAGATATATGGTTCAAATATACTGATATTTATAGGTGAAAAGAAAAAATTCATTATAATTGATATAATTTTAAAAACTTCCAACCTTAATCCTAAGTACATACAACGCACAAATAACTATTTTATCAATAAAAATTAAATTAAATTAAAATAAATAGCATAATCTTAAAATTTTTTATAATTTTACGATTCGTTTTTACGATCCGAGTTTGTTTTACATTTTCCATACCGTGTTAAAATCGCGATTTTTAACAACCTTGATGTCCTCTATGATTAGAGAGTTGCAAGCAATTGGTAATAAAATCACTGATAAACAACAAGTCCAGGTTGTCATTAGATCCTTACTTGAATCCTCTTAGGACCATATGAAGATGGTGCTAATACACAATGAGGGTATTAAGACCTACAATCATATTAGTTAACATCTTGAACTTGAGTTTAAGCGTGGATAGGCAAATTATACTACAATTTTAGCAGTTAAAATTAGATAGTGTAGGGCATTCAAGCCTAAACACAAAGAACAACAAAAGGAAGCGAAGCTCTACAAGATGATGCTGCAAATTTGGCACCAAGAGTTGGCAAAGTAACCAAATGCCATAGAGGTAAGAGTAGAAAGAATAACATGACCAAGGTTAAATTCTATAACTATGAAAACATGGATCACTTCGCTTGGGATTGCTCTGAGCCAAAAAAGGTACAACCCTATCCTAGCCCTCTTATTGGTATATATGCTCACACATATTTGTTACTCATATTATCTTTGGTTAGATCATAGACACGAAAGCAACAAAACATATAGCTAAAGATTGAGTTGGATACATAGATTATTGGTGTCTATCAGTAGGTAGTCATTACGTTACTATGGGTAATGGCACTCAGGTTGATGTCGTTAGAGTTGGCACATATCGTTTAAGGATGTGCACTAAATGCAACTTATTGTTTATATGACGTGTTGTATGCCCCAAATGCCTATTGTAATATCTTATTAGTTTAGCTTTATTCCGTTTAGGTTTTTCTTTTTTACTTGGAAGGTACTTAAATGGATATTTGTTTAGGTAGAAATTTTTTTGGACGTGGTCAATTTGGTGAAGGTTCTTTTATGTTGGATTTGGACTTGCATTTTAATAATGACATTGTTTTAATGACATGTTTTATTTCTTTTGATATTATATATGATTTAATTAGATGGCATACAAGATTATGACACATTGAACAAGATAGATTAGCTAGACTAGCTAGAGATGACTTATAGGCTCACTCACTAAAATAAACATGCTTATGTGTGAGCCATATTTGGTAGGAAAACCATGCAAAAAGCCTTTCGGTAAGGCTAGAAAGGAAAGTTACTCATTAGATCTAGTCCATTCAAATACTTATAGACCTATGAATATAAAGACATGCCATGAGGCTTCTTATTTTCTAATTTTCACAAATGATTACTTCTGGTATGGTGTTGTGTATATGTTATCTCACCAGTTAGAGGCCTTAGATTATTTCGACATTTTTTTACATGAGTTTAGGGTAAAAAAAGAACTTAAAGGTTCTTCGTATTGATAGAGGTCGAAAGCATTTATTAGAATAGTTCAAAGAATTATGTGAGGAAAAAAAAGATATATGGACAATTAACAATCCTTTACACTCTACAAAAATAAAAAATAAAAAATAAAAATGGTATTTTGTATAGAGAAAGAATTATACATTTTTAAAGACAATTAGATCTATAATGTCATAAACTAACTTTCTAATTAATTTTAGAGAGATGCACTATTGATTATTTCCCATATTCTTAACCATATATCCTTAAAACCCATTCCCTTATGCCAATGAGAATTTGTAAGTTAGGCTCATAAATCTTTTCATAAATATGGAAAATTAGGTTTTAGAGCAAGCAAACATATTTTTATTAAATAGTTGAGTACTTTAAGGGCTATGTTATATATGGTAAACATCCTAATAAAGAA
>Ga0325400_1006529_pt1 | contig 11107 bp, 6 predicted proteins | sample PopdelMetagenome_2_FD_205662 | JGI IMG/M metagenome (GOLD analysis project Ga0325400, IMG submission 205662) | Populus deltoides microbial communities from Bellville, Georgia, United States - Xylem-PdKOR-R1 | ecosystem: Host-associated > Plants > Phyllosphere > Stem > Wood/Secondary xylem...
TCAAATATTTTTTATTATTCCATTAAATTATATGCAATGTCATTACATACAAAATCTATCCAACAAGGACTATATTTTGCATGATTTCTTAAGCGCGCAACAACAAAAACTGAATTTTTTAATTTATGTAGTATTATTAAATAATAAAGATTGTGATATCTTTATTATTGGAATTGCGATCAAATTCCACAAATGTTACGTCATCATGCGATATCTTTCTAATTTATGTAGTGTTATTAAATAATATTAAATACTAATTTTTCGAGTACAACACAATTTTTTTAAAAAAATTTACAATTTCATTACAGTACGAGTAAATTTAATTTACCTTAAACTAATTTAAAAAAAACAAAAAAAAATATTGTTCACGATTAACCGCACTGGTGTTGTTCGGAAAAAAAAAACTAAACTTTTTTCATTGATTTTTTAAAAAAAAACTGAACATTGCAACAGTGGAGCCATGCTCCACTATTCCAAAAAAATTACCATTTGCTGCTTCTCCATTCCTGCGGCTGGGCAGCAAAAATTAGTAGACCCTATCAAGTAAAATCAGGTTTGTTTTGTTTACCAAACATTAAAATGTGTAGCTGCGGGTGAACCTCACCCACAACCATAATACCAAACAGCATCTTAATTGTTCACCCGTAGCCACAATACCAAATAGCATCTTAGCTTGATTATTTAGGCGTCTAATTAAAAGACAAGGTGACTTGTAAGGGAGATCATGACCATTCACCACCCCTGCACCAGTTTGTTTTTGGTCTTATAAATGTATGGAAAGATAATGAGCTCAAAATCATCCAATGCTTGTTCTTTAACTGTTTGTATACATAAATGCATATCAAACCTAGACAATGACAATTTTTATTTACCAACACATCCTGTCTTGATAACATGTATTTAATTAAATCTATTTTCTATATTACATTACATAAACTACATGTACAAGCATAATTTAACATAGGCAAAACACAACAATTTCTCTATCAATATGAAATTTTCTTCCACTTTCATGAGCGCAGGACTAGGGGTGTTTGAGAATGTAGTTGCGATTACTTTTTAAAATGTTTTTTACACGGAAAAGTATCAAAATAATATTTTATTATTATTTTTTAAAAATCATTTTTAATATCAGCGCATCAAAATGATATGAAAACACTAAAATAATATTAATTTGAAGCAAATAAAAAAATTAAAAAAATTAATTTTTTTCAAAATCACTTTTGAAATGTAAAAACAAATAAGGCCTAAGACAATACACAATATGTTGATTTCCAAAATCATTTTCTTATGCTAACATGTTGCCATTAGATCCTTCTTTTGTGAAAATATATAGCATCAAAGACTTACTAGACCTTGATGGGACCACCAACTAGGGGTTTAGATAAATCAATTTTAATGTTTTCAAAAGAAATTTGTTGCTTCTCTTTCCACTGAAACTCATAGAATTCTTTCCTCTTAGCAGTTCTATAATAGGTCTTATCCTTCCAATATTATTTGATATAAGTCTCAGAAAATTAATATCATCAATAAGGCTTTGTATTTCTTTTATTGTTACGAGGAGGGTTTGCTTCCATGGTTGTGCTTTTTTTTTTTTTATCATCTTTAGTTGATGCATTATAAACCCTAGAAAATTTCCTACTTGCACTCCAAAATCACTTTTATAGAATTTCTTTTTAAATAATGCATTCTTATTTGTTCAAAGGCTACATACATTTCATTTAAGTGGGTGAGTTTTGATCTTAATTTTACCATAATATAATCAATATAAATCTAATGCAAATCTTGTAATCATGTGGTCATACAACCCATAACACGATTGACAACGGATCTTTCTGCTAACAAACCCATCTCCCTTCCATTCCATTGGCCAGCTTTCAATTTCATCAAGGCTAACTTGTTATATCTCTATCATAACTAAGAGTAGCAACAAAACCAACATAACTTTCCAGCTGCTTCAAGGTAGCAGAACCAAGTTGAGAGCAACTTATGAGTGACAATAGCAACACGTTTCTTTTTTAAAAACATCTTTGGTCTTTATTGAAGGACATTGAAACATACCACCAGCCAAAGAAGAAGAGAAGATCCAATAAAAAGAAAAGCAAATCTATAGATAAAATGAGAGATGGAACCAAAGCATTGCTATGTGTTTTTCTTGGTTTTGCAAGTGGCGGTTGTCCTACAATTGGCATTGTCATAACCCAATTTTTGACCTATTTTAATTATAGGCATAACAACTTCTCTTTCTTTCCTCTTCGAGCAGAGTCTTCATCACCGACATGGGAAGAAAGAGCAGAAAGAAATCAACCCGATCCACCCCTTTTTTTTCCTTTACTGGTGATGATGGATGAACACATACGCCACCAATGATGGCGGTACATGGGACCTACGAGCCGCCACTGCTCCTTATGTCATAGTCGTTGAAAAATTAGAAATTTTTTTTATGCGTGCGCACACACACACATATATTTATATGTGTATGTGTGTGTGTCATGGTCCCTACAGAGTCTCCTCTGTAAATTGACCTTTCCAAGTGTCGACATCAACCAAAAACACAATTTATCCTGCATATTTATAATTCAACCATCCTAGACCTTCTTCAAGATAATTTGATTTCTTATCATTTCATCCACTTCGACTTATACCTTCTTCATTTTCCATACTAACAATAGTGTCATATATCTTTTCTATTCATACATTATGTCATTAAAACAAAGCATATTATAAAGTTATCTACATGCATACTAAAATTCTTTAATACCTACACAAAAGAGATTTAATTATCTAAATAGTGGTATATGACTTAAAATTAATTACAAGCCCAAAAGATAACTTCAAATCCTAATGAACTAGAAAATTACATAAACCAAATATCAAAATATACCTAGTAAATAACTACCCACAAAAGAAGAGAATCAAGGTTGTCCTGCGGTATGAGAAGGACCTGCAATAATGCAATGTAATTTATTTAGTAATACCAATTTAATTTATTTACACATGTATATAGTTTACACATTTTTTTAACACCATAATCTCTAATAAATTTTCTCTAGACATATCATACAACTTTAATTACTTTTAGATGATTTCTCCATTACCAAGCTTCATAGTTTGCTTGTAAAGTTTACTCATGTTGCCACCTTGATCCTCATCTTAATGGAAACCAAGTAATCACATAAATAATCCAGGTCTTCCTCAATTTATAATCAAAACCATTTAGATAACTAAGTCATACACATTATTTTTTATATTAACTAATTTTATTAATCGAAAGTTTTCATTCTTCACCATATGTTCTCATAATTCTCTTACATACATGACACAATTCGGTTCTAATAATTATCAAGCATACATAATAAATATAACCCAATCACATATGAAAAAAAAAACAAAAGAACAACTACAAAAACTTTATATAGTTAAATAGCAAAACACCTACCTCTAGCTCCAGGTGTTCGAGCTCGCTCCGCTAAAGTTCCAGCCACAAATGCTCCTCATATAATTAAAAGGAAAATATGCTTGTTAGCGTATTCATATCCAGAATTGTAACACATACATAATTTCATGGTCATGTTACATATTTCAACATTACATATTCCAATAATTCTCGTCTCAACATTAATTCAATTCATACTAATTAATTCTTTTGTTTGTATTTCTTATCAATATACATATTTTCCTAACTTAATTTCCCTTAAAATACATATTTTATTATCGGTAGTACATACTTTCAATCCTCATTGATTTACACTTTTATACCTTCAATTATTTATTTCCATATCTCCTTAATTTAATTTTTTTTGTTTATATTTGATTTGACTAAGCATGGCAAAATAACTATGTCATATGATCATCCAAATAAATCCTCACTTTTATAATTAACTAACTTGTTCATAAACATATAATTTAATACTCTTTCCAATATTTTGCATTGAAATTCATTAAATTCTCACCCTGACATATTAGCATGTATTGACATTAACCTTTTATTTACTTAACTTTTCCACATATAATTATATCCCTATAAACAACTTAATCATTTATGTATCACACACATTATAATCACACACAATTATACTAGCTTTATTACATTTCATGTTCATCCTCCTTTATTTCAAACATGGTCGACCAATGTTGTTTCTATAACACCTAATTTTTTAATTTTTTTTTATCTTCCATCCTTTATTATTTTGCACCATTTTCAACCTATCTTATCATAAATATATCAATTTCAACAATTTCACATTTTCCCTCAAATTCTCTCATAAGAACCCTAATTCAAAAAATCTTAGAACAATGCATTAAATCTATTTCTTTCCATCCAAACTTGTTTAAACAACTTAGAACTCATTACCTGACACTAAAATGAACTTTAAAAGCTAAGCTGGTGATATTTTTCCTCCCTTTTAATTTTTCTTCTTTGCCATGACTTACAACCCATTTCTCTCCCTTCTCCCTCACATAGTTTCTTCTTAAATCCTTGCTTGAGGGAGTGATTCGTTGTTTTACACCTTTTAGATCCTTGATTCTACACAATTTCTACTCTTTCTCTCAAGGTAATTTTTTTGTTTAAAGTGTTTTTCCCTCCTTCTTTTCTCTCCCTTTTTTATTTCTCTGTTACCTCTGTTTCTGGCGTCAAAAGAAGGAGAATAAATTGTTGGACTTTGCCAACTCATCAAATTATTTACAAAACTGCCATTGATGAATTTTATGTTATTTACTATTAGACTATTAGCATTTTTTAAAATATCTTGCCGAACTTGGATTGCCCTAAAATTATAATTAAATGTTATATGTTATGAGATTTCTCGTAAAATTTCAGTTTAATCTAATGGTCGAATTGAGCGTTCTACTCAATAGCGTGAAACTAGTCAATATGTGAAATATTTTTATTAATTTATATAATTTTTTTAAATTTAACCATTTATTTCAATCACTTTTTTTTTTCAGGGTTTCACAGGAAAAATGTTATGAATTTTGGGATAAAATCTCGTTGTTGTGTATAAATTTTAGACTATTTGGACTTTGTTTGATTTGAATTGATATGTGTTTTGAGATGATTTGATAATTTATATTGGATTGTGAGTTTATTTTTTTAGATTGTGATTGATAATTAAACATTAAATATTGATGCATGAATTATGCTTGGGTTTGTGTTGTTGTGTTTGATTTAGCATGAGATTTAAATATAATTCACTAAATTAACAAGACTTTATGTTTGATTATTGGTATGTGTTGGATCATTAAGTTGGTGATTGATGAATAAATAGTTGTGTTGAGTTGACATCTTGATTAAAATAGTTTGATGTTATTGTGTTTTGTCAAACATGGTTTTAGTCTAGTTTTAATAAATTTCCAAAATCTTTGGAAGATTTATTTAGCAATTAATTTTGGTTTCCCCACATTTTTTACCCTCTCGTATTTAATATATGAAATTGTGATCTAAATACGAGATATTTTTTTGATATTAAATAAATCAGTTTTTTCCATTAAAAAAAACAACAAAAATCTTTCTTTCAAAAATATAATTTTATTTTAAATTGCATATGACCAAGTCTCTCAAAAATAATAATAAAAAATCATATTTTCATAAATAATAGAAATAAAAAATGCACGACGTGATTTAGCATTTTTTTTAAATATAAAAAAATTCAAGAAAATAGTTTTGTTTACATATTTGCATGCTTTTTTTTTAATTTAATAACCAGATTATTAAAACCATGAGAATTTAGCTTACGCCTACATCTCAAAAAACCAAAAAATTTATTTTGTTTCTTTTAATATACGCGATTATGAACTTATACGTAAAATATATTCTCGATATTAAATAAAAAGAATATTTTATATTTTTTACTTTAGAATGGTTAGGCTTAACCTCTAAAGCTATGGTCCACTCTAATAGGGTGGACAGACTTTAATAATTAGACAGACCAACGGTTAAAAAACACAACAACGCCTTAGTTTATATTAGATAGATAAACAATATAGCTTACCTCAGATAAGATATACTAGGGTTTATACATCCTCCCTAAACACAACTATTCTTCTTATTCAAACTTTAAGACCAGTTAGGGTTTCTAATGACTAAAATATTAGGTGGCGACTCCATTTTTTTTTTTTTTACTCATAAATGACAAGAATTTCTTATTCTTTCCACCAACATCCTGAAGATCCTTGTAAACCTCGACATATTTAAAAGAGAGAAAGAAATCATTGTAGCAATTTTAGTAGAATAAGAGAAAGGAATGATGAAATAAATTTTGACGATTACGTAAAAAATGGGAAAAGAAAGTGAGTAAATAAATAAATAATAATAATAATCATACCAAATAAATGACAATGATATTAAATAAAAAAGGGGGAAATAAATTGTTAGGTTTCTTTAAAGAAGTGGGAGGTCAATTATTCATAGTGGGGAAAGGGATTGACAAAGAGGAGAAACCACTCTATACATTCTCTTTACTTCTTAAAAACAAAAGATTGAGAGAATTAGGGAAAGTGAGATTCTAACCGTGAGTGAGGGAGATAAGGTTTAATTAAAGATCAAGTCTTAAGGGAAGAAGAAAGAAGAGGAATCATGGCTAGGAAGGAAAATCTAGGGAGCAAAAGAAAGATTGGTAGAAGCATCAATCAAAAGGTTCAATCACTTCAAAATCTTAAATAAGTGCTTTAAACAATAGAATTATGACCAATTATGTGATTCTTGAACAAAAAAAAATGAAAACCCTAAAATTTATGAAATAAGGGTTTATATAGAATTTAGAGGAAATTGTTAATTCTTAAGAATCTTGGCATGGGATGATGATTATAGGTTATTTTTGAAATAAATTTCCATGAATTGAAAAGAAAACCCTAAGGAATCTTAACCTATAGGTTCAACCAATCATAATTTTACGGGGGGAGATGTCCTTATGTTAGATCATGTGTCTTTAGGCTACCATCATCATATAAAAACAATAGAATGGGGTTTTGTATGACAATTTCAAGAAAGATGAGAAAAACCCTAAATCTTGAATTCTAGGGTTCATGCAAGAATTAGGGAAAATCATTGATTCTTTGAAATTGAATTAGTAGATAATTTTAGAATGTGTAATGAAGTAAAAGAAACAACAAAACTGAAGAAAATCCTAGGGAAATAGGCACCACTAGGTTCGACCAAGGGAAGAAATAGTAGGGAGAGATTCTTGATTGATTCTTGTGTGTAATTAATGAAGTAGACATATAAAAAAAGTAGGGAATTTAAGTTAATTTGCATTAAATCTTGATAAAAGATTGAGTTTCTTAAATTCTTGAATTTTAGGGTTTTGAATATATTGGGGAAAATAATAATCCCTAATAAAGTATTATGAATAGGGAATATAATTAATCCCTAATGAAGTATTATGAATAGAGAATAAAAGTAAGTGTGAATTGTGTAAGATTTGATCTTGAAAGAAAAACTCTTGATTTTAAAGGAGGGAAGAGTTCGACCAAATGGTGGGATTCTTGAATAATGTATAATGATGAAGTTCTTGAAATTCTTGAATTCATATTGATAAAGGTTCTTCAAAAGTTTTGTATTGTGTTTATGAAAGAACTCTTGTAATTATGTAGAATAAATAGATGTATTGAAATAATTTTAGGGTTGATTTAAATTACAATATTTGAAGGGGTGTAAGGGTTGCTATTAATGAGCTTTGACATATGATTTTATGATATGTTGAAACCCTATAGGGGTGGAATATGGGCTGCCAAAACAACCTCAAGATTAAAGGAAAAAATGAGCATTAGGGGGATGTAATTTTTGAGAGATTTTGGGGCTGCTGTAACAGCCTTGAAAGTATAGATGTTTAAGGGGCTAAATACCCCTCCAAAATGATAAAAAAAAAAAAAAAAAGGAGTTTGAGTGATAGCCTTAAGTGTAAAATTATTTAGGGATTAAAAGTGTCTCTAGGAGACTAAAGTAAGACTGTCATGACAGCCCTACTATTAGTTGTTAAGGGGTTGATTTAGGCAGCCCTAAAAACATAAATAATGGAAAATTAGAGTCTCATATAAAGTAATTAAGGTGAGGTAAGTTTGGGATTAAGATATTAGCTAGGAAAAGTCTACATGATTCGGGTTAACAGATGGTTATGTGAACATGAAATAATGATCTAATCTAGATATGGAAATTGTGCATGCGATTGATAATGATGCTTGTAAGTTGATAAGAACCGTTGAAAAAGGAATGAATGGGAAAGTAAAAAATAATGGGATACAATTCTTGATATTAAAAAGTGATGTTTAATAATGGTTTTATGTGAAATAAGAGAGGCATCGACTATATGACCATAAGCTAGTGGAATATGACCACTAAGAGGAGTAAGTAGTGTTTACCACCTTATCTTTACTTTTTTTAAAAAAAGTTATTTATATTCTGAAATCTTTTATTGTCTCTACTTTTTTTAAAAGTTAATGATAGTTTGAAATTTTTTGTTCTTGTTATTGTTGTTGTTGTTGTTGTTATTGTTGTTATTATTATTATATGAAGATGTATGAAAATGAGCATTAAAGTATTCATAAAAATGGAAGAAGGTTGGACATGACAATTTGGTGTCATGAGTTAATATGATGAAATTGTATATGGTTATTATTGTTATTACTAGATTGAATAAGGCTAATTCAAAGAGATAAAATAACCGACTATATAAGTGGGGCAAGTACATAATAGTCAGCCACGTGTGGGGGGGGCAAGGGAAATATAGCCAGCCACAAGAGAGGGGGCGAAAAGGTTAATGGCCGGCCACATGAGTGGGGGAAAATGTGTATAGTAGTCAGCCACAAGAGTAGGGACAAATACAAATCATAGTCGGCCACAAGTGTGGTGGCAAACGCAAATTTTAACCTTCATTTTGGTGAAAGTTGAGAATGCTAGAAAGGGTTGACGAACTAGATATAAAAAATTTGAAGTTTCCATGATTTGGTATTGTACCAATGGATATTATGTTTTTGTTATAAATTAATAATTATATTAATGGTGAATATATTTATTTCATTTCTTGTGATTGATTATTTTTACATATATTGTTTCTCTTTCAGGACCTTCTCATGCCTATCATGACTAGAGGACTATTTGCTTGATATTAGTATTTAGATTTTGGATTTCCAAATGTTTTCTCAAGGCTTTTGTAATAAGATATTAGAACAATTAAACTGTGTTTTATTTTAGAATTGAACGTATGTTTTTAATTAATCATGATGTTTTTAAGAATGCAAATTTGTACTCAATGTATATTTATATTATTTCTTTCTTATCTATTCATTCAAATTCTAGTATTAATAATTAAGCAATTTTACGCATTTTATATGTTTGTGAATGTTATATGTTGGTTGATTGGATAAATTATGCTAATTTAAACTAAGTGGAGATATATATATATATATATATATATATATATATCATTTGGTACTTGACACATGAGTGTTGTAATGAATTGACCATGTGTAAGTAGGGGGTGTTACAATTCCCGTTCGAGAGGACGATAACCGCGACGTCGCACACGTGCAACAATATTCTTGATAAGAAGAACTATCTTCCTTAAAAAGTTATGAACTTGAACACTTGTTCTCATTATTTAGATGATAAACAACATAAAGTTGCATTTCAAAGATTATCTTTATATAGAAGATCATATTTTCTTGATTTGATTCAAATTGATGTTTGCTTTATGATTGATAAGTTTATTGGAGGTGCTTTGTATTTTTTTGGTTTTATTAATGATTATTCTAGGAAATTTTAGGCCACTTGTTTGAAATCCAAAAATTAGGTGCTTGATGTCTTTTGAGGATTTTCATGCTAGAGTTAAAAAGAAAACTGGTAGAAATCTTAAATATGTTGGAGTTGACAATAGTGGTGAATATAAAAGACCTTTTGAGATATATTGGTATTAAGGTATAGAAGATATTTCTAAAGACTCCACAACATAATAGAGTGGTTGAGAGAATAAACATAACCATTATTGAAAGAATTAGATGTATGCTCTCTCATGCTAAACTACCTAAATCCTTTTAGGGTGAGGATATAAAGATCATAGTTTCCATTATCAACCTTTCTTCATTAGTTCCTCTTGATTTTGATGTTTTACATAGAGTATAGAAAGGAAAAGATGTTTCTTATGTATATTTAAGAGTGTTTGGCTGCAAGGTATTTGTACATGTTTCTAGAGATGTTCTAATCTTAACAACAAGACTAAGTAATGTGTTTTATTGGGCTTTAAAGATGGTAAGTTTGGTTATAGGTTAAGGGATTTGTTATATATATTGAAGATCAAACTATTAAAGACTTTGAATAATAAGAGAATATAAAATTTACTAATTTTGTTCCTACTAATTTGGATTCAAGACTTACTCCATAATTACCTTTGATGCTTTTTAATCATAAAGGAGATATGTAAAATTATAATAATAAGGGTTTTCCATTTGAGCCATTTGTTAATGATCCTTAGCTGGCTAATGATGATGATGGTGATATTATTTCTTAACATGTTATTCAAAAAGCTCTAGATGAGCCACAGTTGAGAAGGTCCATTATACCTAGGGGTGAGTAAAAAAACTAAAAAACTGATTAAACCGAGAAAACTGGAAAAAAAATATTGAAAAAACAAAACCGTGAAAAAAAACCGATTAAACTAGTTAAAATTTTGAAAAATCGATCGGTTCAGTTTGGTTTTGGTTTTATAAGCCTGAAGCTGAAAAAACCGAACCGAACCCAAACTGAAAAACCGAGCCAAACCAAAAAAACCAAGCCAAACCGGTTTGAATCGGTTTTTGTTCTAAAATAACCTAACCAAACTGAAATCGGTTGGTTTGAACCGGTTCTGATATGGTTTTTTTTAAAAAACTAGTTCAGTTATTTTTTTTGATAAAAACCGAATCGAACTGAAAATGATCACTCCTATAACCTATACCTCACAAGCTTTCACTATATATTCTCTTCGTAAGTATGTGTTGGTTACTGATGGAGGAGAGGTAAAATGTTTTGATGTATTTATGTCACATGAGAAGAAAAATGAGTGGCTAAAAGCCATACAAGAAAAGATGAAATCCTTGTATGAGAACCATAATTTCAAGTTAGTAAAGTTTTCTA
>Ga0325400_1006530_pt1 | contig 11105 bp, 5 predicted proteins | sample PopdelMetagenome_2_FD_205662 | JGI IMG/M metagenome (GOLD analysis project Ga0325400, IMG submission 205662) | Populus deltoides microbial communities from Bellville, Georgia, United States - Xylem-PdKOR-R1 | ecosystem: Host-associated > Plants > Phyllosphere > Stem > Wood/Secondary xylem...
CTCGAAATTGGCCTTATTAAGCTTGCTGTGTTTGAAACCGATTATCACCGGCTATGGTTAGATTATTTCCCATTGTGATTCGTGACTTGTTCCAATTGTAAATGCTTATGCAGTCTGATCTGTTGGTACTTGTAGTTTTGCAAACTGTTTGGTCATAATGTGGCAGCTAGTAGTACTGATGCAGATAACCTTGGTAGTGATGCTGAATCCTTTTTACGCAGATAACCTTGGTAGTTGAAAGAATTAATGGCAATGACAACTGCGCAACAGTCTAAATCAATATATTTCGTTATTTACCATAGCCAGCAAGAATTTGTAGAAACTTGATCCGTCATAGCGGATGACTTTTGGTTTTCGTTCTGAATTACACCTCAAGTTCATTAATTTTTGACAGATTTCTAAATTATCCAGAGTTGAAGACAGCATCTCCATATCAGATTCACTGTTGGTTGTGAACAACTTCTTGCGTAGAACTAACTCAGAATAAATTAGACAGATCTCTTCCAAGGCATGGGATTGCTGCTGCTTCTTTTTTGGTGAAAGTGATCAGGAAATCTTGTTATTAAAGTTGGTTTTACAAGAGGCTGACAAGTGATGGCTGAAACACCACATAACCTAAGAAAGGCATGTTGAAAAAGGAAGCAGAAGGGTGAAGACAATCATGGGTTGTTGCAAAACCCGCCAAAAAGCACAAATCATCCGGCAGCTCATTAGATTCCATCACAAAACTATGTGCCCTCTTCAACTATCACAGAGCAGGAAACAGTAAACTAACTGCAAAATGAAATCTGAAAAAAAGAAGAAAAAAAAGCAACACGAACTCAGTAGACAAAGATAGGCAGACCAGAGTATGATACCAGCAATACAAGAAGGATCACACGGGCACGAAGGATTTGTGTACCACACATTTCACAAGAGATTAAAATCTTCCACCTGAGAATCTCAGCTAAAACGATGAATACATGAAGAACACTGCCTCCAAGCATATTCCCTAGCGTGTGATTACATTTGCTACCAAAACCATTCTAGATTTTACAGATGCCTCCTTCAGTCAATAACAAAAACAAGATAGAAACCACCCCATAATTGTTCAACTCTAGAAAGCTTCCAATCCTGTAGGATCCAGTGTCCTCTCTGCTTGTAAACTGTTTCAATGAAAGGGATGCCTTAAGAGTTTGTATACATAGACTTGTGTTGCTGCTTTTCTACTAAGATTCTTTAATCAATTTTTGACAAAAAAAAAAAAAAGGAAAAGAAAAGCTAAACATGCTACATTGATTGAAACTCGGACCTTTTGGTCTCAACTTTTTCTCATCCTCATCTAGAAGATCAAATTTCACTACTCTGAAATTACGGGCTTTAGTGAAGTTGTTCTTTTTCAAACAAGATTTCAATCTCTTCTCCTCCTGAGAACTGCTACAATTTAAAGCTCCATCATCATGTCTTGATAGTGGAACAACTAATTCAGCATCACTCAAAGTGCTCTGTGATGGAAATGAAGAGCTTGACTTGTTTCGGCGATTTCTGTAATCGCAGACTACTGGACGATGCTTGGGTGAGCGAAGTTTCTTTGGAGAATCGTCAAAATGCTGCTGAGTCTTCACCTCGAAGTGAGCCTTGCCTGATGATTGTCCGTCAGGGCATTGTTCAAGGAATTGCTTAATATTTGAGTCATCTAAATCCTTTGGGAAAATAGCATATTCATCTTCAAACTTGCAATCTACTTTAGCTCGTTCTTGGGATGCTGGAGGAGATTGTTTCTCCGCGAGTAGATGGAAGTCTTTTCTTATCTCAACCGAAGACTCTGAGGAGTTCCCTTCTTGAGGAAATTGAATTAATCCATCAGATTTTTCCCACCTAACTTCTTGTTCAGCCCATGCTGGACAAATTTCGTCGTAACATGGAAGAAAATGATCTTGTTGCTGCATAAGAGAGGTTTGTAACAATCCATACACGGTATGGTATGGAACAATGAAGAAGACATTTCCGGGCTTCAAAATGGACTCGGGACAAATCATTATCCATGGAAATCTGAACACATCAGGTCTCGTAACGAAATGTCTTGGATACTTTTTCATGACCTCGGCAGCTGTTATTGGATTCTTATGAATCTCAACGAAGCCTCCAGGATGCACCAGCTTGAGGAATCTACGATTCCAGGAGAATGAACCCATTTTCATAGGATTGCAAATGCTTGGTTTGGAACAAGGAAAGATGGCGGCGAGGACGTTGACATTTATACTCAAGCTCGGTTGTGGTGTTCTTGCTAGCTGACATTTTAATTTTGTCTGGCGAGTATTCTTAAGCATCTTGGGACAGCATAGGCGTTTCCACTCTATGCTGTTGTTTTGGATTCGTCCTATGCTTTCCAACAAAAGTCGAGGTAATGTTGCTGATTTATGTTTTATACACGTTTTGTCTTCAACAGTTGAAGCAGATGTCTGACCAGCCACTAAAAGCTTGCTTTCAAAAGTATTTTGAAAAAAAATAATTTTTTTAAATTTTTTTATATCTTTTTTAATCTTTTAATTTCTTGATATTAAAAATAAAAAAAAATTATTTCAATGTATTTCTAAAAAGAAAACATTTTAAAAAACAACAACTATTAAAACACTAAACTAGTTATAACTCCTGAATATTCCAACTTTTGTTGGATTTTGATGGGAATTTGAATATTTTGAATAAATTCCTTGATGTAGATACAAAGAAAAGATATAGACAGAGTTTCAAAGATAATTGAGAAAATTGCAGAGGATACTATAATATTTTCTAAAGTCAATAATTCCTAATCTTACTTCAAAATTAAGACTCCAATTGTTTTTATAATGGTAAAAAAGATCATACAAAAAATCAAAATTAAATAGAAAAATAAATAAAATCCAAAAACAAATAGAAAAATAATTAAAACGGTAAAAACAACATTTTCTAAGATGTAATGTGAGCCTTTCAGACTTCAGTTGATTACAGCCAGACTTTCTATAAAATCAGGTTTATAAAACCAGATTAAATGAGTTTCAATTCAATGATTAAATCTAAAATTATGATTATTTTTATCAAAATTTTCATTTAATATATCCAAGTTACTTTGCAGGTTTGTCTTGTTTATTGAATCTATAAGCACTGGTTTTTTTCTTGTTTATATGATCCACAAACACACTTTACACAGTTCCCTCATCTTTCGAAAAGCGTTATAGAGGTCGAGAGAACACCCACCTCCACGGCTAATGTTGCTCCGTGAAGTATTTGTTACGAGTTTGTGGTGCTGTGGCAGCCAGTCAAATTCTTGCCAAGTTAATGTGGAGGTCTAATAATCAAGCCATGCCTCCGAACCAGGTTTAATAAATAGCAGGATCATGCTCAGCTCTGCCTCGTGTCCCGTTCTTGTTTAAGATTAGATCACATATAATTGAAAACCAAAGCACGATAGCAACACTAGAACAAATCAAAGCATGCCAGGTGACATTCATTCGAGACTCGTTTAATCATTAGAATTATAGACAGATTGAGCAAGCGAGACTGGACACAATTGTCCTCAATTATAATGGAATGCCCCTTCCCCATTGTATAGCCCCTCCATGCAGATCCTCTGCGGCTGCAGATTCAAGGAATTAAAGAGGATGAAATGCAGCGGCATACTAGGATTTTACTAGTGCCACAAACATCCTAGTCACTCAATTAGCATCTGGATTTTACTTGGTTTATAAAATGAAAGTGAATTCAGATTTTAATTCATACTAGACAAGAAGGAATCAGCGTAATCACATCGCGTGCACCCAATGAAAGGCCGTGATTTTACTCATTAATCAGCACAACGCTTGCAAATTAAGGATATAGAGCAACACTAAGAGCATCCTACAGACATCAATCAGCAGTATAAAACTGTAGGTACGAGGATGGAAAAGACAAAGCTAGACACCCCCTGGAAAATGATGAAATGAGCAACTCAAAACAAACAGGTCAGGCATAGACCTGAAACCATTCAATTTATACTCATACAAGTCAAAGGACATAAATCCATATCCTTGAAACCATATAATCAAAGCCTCTCACTCCAACAATGACAATGCCCCTTCTATTCTTTATTCAAATGCATCATCGTCATCATCTGGAAGAGGTTGACTAGCAGCAGCAGCAAGTTCAGCCTCATGCCTGTGGAAATTACAGGCATCAAGAACAAATGTTAAAAACTAAACTGGTGGTATCTACCAAAATGACAGAATAGAAAGAGACCAGAAAAATAGCATGGATGGTTTGCTATATCATCTGTTTAAAGATAAAGAATCAAACAAGCCTCTTGTACACTTGCTAAACACACAAAAACTGATGGCGCTATATGGATTCATTGTCATTAAATTTGAGAAATTCTGTTTTTCTCCCTTTTGTGTGTAATTGTGTATGCGTGTGTATAAACAATGCACAGAATATGCATGCAGATTTGTAAAGATCCATGGACTAAAGAGAGTAACAGGCTAACAAAGAATAGCTAATCTAAACAAAACAAAACACTTACTGTGCTTGGGCTACAAGGTCAATAGGCACTTCTGGGGGAGCCAAGGCAGGTGTCTCAACAAAATGCAAGTTAGGATCCCTGCAGTCACAAACCAATTCAAAAAACTATCGCTTGGGGTCCACAGAAATTTCAAGAGTTAAAGCATTCTGATTGAAAAGATTATCCTTTACCCAGCAAGTTTTCTGGCAAGGTACAAGAATGGCTTCTCAAAATTATAATTGCTCTTAGCTGAAATCTCATAGTATTGCAGGTTCTTCTTCCTGTGAAACGTAACCTGCTTTGCCTTCACCTGCCTGTTCTTCACATCCACCTTGTTTCCACAAAGAACAATTGGAATGTTTTCACAGACCCTGAAGATTATGCAACAGAAAGTGATACAAATGTATTTAAATAAATCAGCTTGACAAAAAGAATTGAAATTAATAGATCATGAACAAAGAATTCAACACACCTGCAAAGATCCCTGTGCCATGTAGGGACATTCTTGTATGTCAACCGAGCAGTGACATCAAACATGATGATAGCACAATTACCATGGATGCTGCACCATAAATTCAATTGCAAAGCAGTTAGTGACTCCTAGATACCAAGAAACAAAATTACAGTAGGGTATGGGTCAGGATCAGGAAATATAAAAGTACACCATCCAAAGATAAAGGTTGTTAAAATCCAGAAAACACCTTCAAGGCATATAAACTAGTCCATTAATCACAGTTGAATTTAACATAATCAATTCACTCAAGAAACAGCCAAAATCTAACGGCTGTAAACAGATATGTATTCAGATATTCAATTGCTCACAAAACAACAAAGTGAGACTACGACATCACGCAGAATCTGTTAACAACCAAGATCCTAAAACCTACTATACAACTATTACACAAGCAGTAGTCTTGTAGACAAATCCCCCATATAAATAAAATTGATCACAAACAACCTTTGCACTCTTCATGTTTTTCATAAAATAACATCTCACAATCTATGTAACACAAGCAGTAATCTTGTAGACAAATCCCCCATATAAATGAAATTGATCCAAAAACATTTTTTGCATTCTTCATGTTTTCCATAAAATAACATCTCGCAATCAGCACATAAAATTTCACATAGAATATCAAGAAAGATAAAATCTTACAATAAATCACTTACTAGTATCCATCTCGAAGACCACCAAACTTCTCTTGACCAGCTGTATCCCAGCAATAGAATCTAATTTTGCCACAGTTAGTGAAGAAATCCAAGGGGTGCACTTCCACACCAATAGTTGCTGTATTCATCACAAAAACATCAACCAATCAATAAACAAAAAAGAACTAAAACATAAGATTATTCAACAATAACAAACAAAATACATATTAACTTACGCTCGTATTTCTTCTCGAACTCTCCGGTAAGATGCCTCTTAACGAATGTGGTCTTTCCTACAATTCAAAACCACCCAGATGCCACAAGTCAGAACCCAAAACAAAATGAACATTAAAAATCAAAACCCCAAAATAACAATCTTCACAAACAAACATTCTATTCATGTTATCAAATACCCAGAAGCTAAAAACTAAAACCCATGTTTTATATCGAGAAAATCAAAACCCCAAATTGCAGACAACTGAAAAATTCAATCTTTTAATGAAAAAGCCAACTTCCCTTTTGAAAAAAAATCAAAATGCCGAAGAAAATCACGACAAATCAGCACAAAACACAAAAACCAGATAAAAAAACCCGAGAAAGATTTAACCGCACAGAGCTTTGACGAAGATAAATTTATACCTGTACCACCATCACCAACAATTACAAGCTTGAAGCTTGGATAATCAACAGTTTGCTGATTCGGCAAAGCCTAAAAATAACCAAAACCCAATAAATAATATCAGTAACAAATCAATAAGATAACTAGAGATTGCAATTAGATCTAATTAAAGAAATGAACGATAAACACTCACCATTTTGGGTTAATTTTTAAAAATAGCGAAGCTCGAGAGACAGAGAGAGATTAAAGAGGCTGTTCTTAAAATGATTTTATAGAGAGAGGTTTTAAGGAGATCTTGTACGGTAAGGTTCAGGGAATTGGAAGATCTGGAACGTTGGTGAACGTGGGCTTCGTTACGTGGAGGGTGGATATTTATTCAAAGAGTGACGTGTGTGTAGAGGATGGAAGCTATATAGGTTTTCAAAATTCAAACTGGTTCAGGTGGCTTAAGTTTGACGCACGAATCTAGACCGTCCGATTTTTGGGAATCTAGGGTTTGATCGCTTGACGTGTGGGTCATGTATTGGAATTATGCTTATTGTTTTCAGATGTTTTTTTAGTTTTAAATGTGATAAATTAATAATTTTAATTAAATAATATTTTAATATTTAATGGATAATCGAACTTGGAATGAATATATTAAATTGTTATAACCTAAAGATAACATATTTTATCCCATTTAATATATAAATTAATAATTTTTTATATATCAAAATTATATATATACACACACATAAGACTCTATTAAAAGATTTTTATAAAATATAACTCCAACATTACTTTATTTTTTTTAAAAAAAATGATATCTATCTTAGAAATGGATAAGTTCAGGTATAATGTTTTTATACTGTATACGATGTGATTTTTGTTGTAAGTGTATTTTTATATTGTTGAGTTTTCTAAAACACATACATGTAGAAAAAATGATAAATTTAAATTATTTTCAAGAGTCCCAAGAATCCCGTTAAATAGATCTAAAGTTTTTTAGGGTTTATGTGAATATTACCTAAAGATCAAATGTTCTTTTTGGTTTTGAATATTTGTTTCAATGCTAGGTTGTCGCAAATCATAAGTTGTCCAAGTGTCTGACGTCTAACGATAATTTACACGAACCACCAGTGAGAAATCTTTTAAACTCTTTTAAGGGAAAGGAATTGCTATACAACCTAGCCTTGGAACAAATATTTAGGGAGTAAGTGCAAGGAATTCATGTTTAAATGTCATTTGTATAATATAAGAAGAGGGATTAGAATGCATCGTTCAAATGGTTTGGTTGAAATCAAGCATACTTCTCGACTATATGGAATGAAGATTTTGTGCTAGCGCAATAATGACAACAAGTCTATTACACATATTCACCTGATAATAAATCTTCTGAATGGTGGATAGTTATTAAGACAACTACTAGAAGTCACTATAACATTGACATGAGTGAATTTATTGAAGATGATAACAATATGAAATCATTTGATGTCGCTTAGTCAGATGATATTTCTCAACCATGTCGTGTCCTTCCTACCCAGACACTTAATGATCCAAATATATTTGTTGAAGCATCATATTATACAGAAATCAACCATTATGAATTGCTTCAGTTACATGTAAATTTGGTAGAAGCTAAAAGGGTTTCAGAAGAAGAATTTGATGATGATGTTAATGATGATTACGATAATGATGATGATATGGTTATGAGTGATGATAATAATGAGCAACATGATGATGATGATTTACTGTAAAATTTATCTTTTATTTATTGTATTTGGACTTATTTTTAAGTGATGTAAGTTGTGTTTGTATTAATGGTATTAATTAAAAATAATTATTTTGTTCCTTTTTATTTTCTTATTGTTTTAATTAGATCATATTCAATAATTAAAAATAATTCAGTTATATTTATTCTATAATGTTTATTATTGATGTTAACCTTTTATTCTATTTTAGGTATCTAGCATGCCTCGACGTGGTTCTATATTAGATTCCAAGAGTAATAGGACCACTTCATTTAGATCAAATGACCCTTCATCCAAGCTGAATAGCCAAGCATCCATTTCTCATCAACCTATTCATCATGAGTTGCATGATTGCTATAATCCTACTTTGAGGACACATCAAACTCAACAAGATTATAAGAGAAGGGATGATTATTAATCGTACGAGGGTTTTCACTTTCAAGATTTACTTCAAACTCAAAAAGGTTTCCTTCGAGATCACCCATATACTTTTGGAGGATGTAATGTTGATGAGGGTTATTATGATTGGAGGGGAAGGTTGTTAAGAGATGTGAGAGAGTTGAGGAAGATAGAGGAGAACATTATGAAAGAGTAGATAGTGATAAAGGTGATAATGATGAAGATAATGGAGATAATGTTAATGCAAAAGGATTAGGTGATGAGGAAGACAATTGTAATGTTAGAGATTCAGAGGATTCAGATGACATCCCATCAATCCACGATTCAACATTTTCTTCATTGCATCATGAGCAAAGAGTTCAAAAGGAGGGTTTTGACACACATAAAAATCCAATTACAAAAAAAAAAGCTTCATTTATATGGAACAACAGAGTAAGTTGAAATTTATAAAGTTATTGTGCTTTATAATTATTTTTTAAGCTTCATTATTTTAATGAATCTTTGTCATTTTTTAAGCTTCAATAACTCATCGTGTGAGTGTGAGATCGAATTTATTTTGAAGTCAAATTTTAAAGGGGCATGACATAAATAGGAAAGAGTTGACTCACCTTATAAGGATGAACTCTTTAAAGAGTTTAAGGTATGGGATTACACATTTGTATTTTAATTTTAGATATAATTACGTGTTAATGAAATCAACTAGCATTGTAGGACTGGATATATGTAATAGGTAACTATTTTGGCACGAGGATGCAAAAATCTATATATAATGAAAATAGGCTATTGTAAAGCCATAAAGAAACATAAGACTTAAGACTTAAGATTCAAGAAACAGTAGGTTTGAACTTTCATTATTTGTCCCCATTTACTACAGAGGTTTAAAACATGATTGCCTTTTGTTTTGGTGATGCGTTTCTTATTAATACATGTAGCAATTGTTGATGGCATTCCTTCACAAAGATACGAGTTAAGTTACCATGAAAGTTATGTAATTGTTTGAATTTGAAATTCGTACAGGGCATCATTACTTGTAATTAGATTGCATGATCGTGAATCAATGCCATTCTTTTGGTTCATGATTTTTCTTTTGTTCTTAGCAAGCATTTTTCATCCGAGACTTTTGTTTGGTGTAAGGCTGAATGTTAAGCGATGGTGTATTAATAAAGTTCCTAGTTTGCGTAATTTTTCATTTTAATGACCTTGGTTCATTGTGTCAAACCAACTTATATATTTTTTTTATTTAAAAAAATATTATAATAATAAGAATATAAGACAAATTAAATTCCATTTTATGATGTAGTTAAGAAGTTATTATTTTAACAATATTTTATGTTTATTTTTTTGGCTACTAGTTGTCTATGCTTTGTAATTATAGAGGTTAGTTAGCAATTATGTTGAGGTTTTTTTGGTAGAAAAAAATATACATTTTCTGAGGATGATGAACCAATTGTTTGTAAGATTTAGGAAGACAAGACTAGAATTGCTTTGAACAAGCAGTTGACTCGAGCTCGTAATAGAGCCATGTCAGACAAAAATACCACAAATATTATGGATTTTATTAATAAAGGTCCAATTTGGATAAATAATGACGATTGGAATAAAATGATTAAAGATATTTAGTCAACCTCTGAATTTTAAAGGAGATCAAAATCTGCAAGGAATAATTGGCTAACTGAAACAAATGGTAAATTAAGCATTCATTCTGAAGATATAGTGCCATTTACATCATATCGAGCTGACATGATAATTTTTTTTTATTTGTTACAATGGACTTTAAAATTTTATATTTATATTTTCTAATAATGTTTTTTGGTTGATAGTAAGAAAAGGACAGGTGGAAAAGAACATCTATTGGATGATGTGTTTTCGGTGTTACATCAAAGTGCTAAGCAGCTGAAATCTTCATAGATAACAAGTCTAAAAAAGTTGTTGTAAGTATTTTTTATATAATTTAATTATTATTTAAAATTAAAATGAATTTATTATTATATTTAATTTTAATGTAGGAGAATTACAAAAAAAAAAAGATGATTACAAGATATGAAACTGATCGGGAAATTCATCCTTCATTTGATGGAGCAACTTAGTTTGTGGTTATAAAAGCAGTTACAAAATATAGATATATTGTGCACTTGGTATGCCAAAATCCATGGTTAATACGAGTGTTTCATCACAATCCTATATGATAAGTCAACACCTTCAAGTTCATCAGTTCACGCATTGAAAGAGCAAATAAAAAAAAGAAATGGTCATATTTTATCACTATAGCATGAGATGACTTCTATCAAAAAAATTTCTTAGTAACATGGGATACAAAGCTTGAGCATCGAATATGGACCAATGTATGTCGGCACCCATGACTTCATCTATGCCATCACATGTGGCTCCACAGATGATAATACTTACGTATCTCTTATCTAATCCAGTATATCGACCTAAATCTCGACCCCTATATACTGATCCCACCTTATAATAGTCAGCATTGTTTTGGTTTGTTTCCACCACCATCCCAACCACCACTTCTATGATAGAACATATTTGTTAAATTGTAACTTATCTATATTGATGTAAGTTTAACAGTATTTTGAAATTTATTATGATATTTATTTTTATTTGACTTATTATTGTTGATAAAATAATTTATAGTATTAATTTATGTTCTTTATATATTTTTCTATAATTTTTGAAATATCCACAAATAATTATAAGAAATTCAATA
>Ga0325400_1006532_pt1 | contig 11103 bp, 8 predicted proteins | sample PopdelMetagenome_2_FD_205662 | JGI IMG/M metagenome (GOLD analysis project Ga0325400, IMG submission 205662) | Populus deltoides microbial communities from Bellville, Georgia, United States - Xylem-PdKOR-R1 | ecosystem: Host-associated > Plants > Phyllosphere > Stem > Wood/Secondary xylem...
TACGACCCAAGCGTCGCGGTCGACCGCCGACCTGCCGGGGCTCGGGGCGATCGTGGCCGGCACCGGTACGGATGGCAACGGCGGAGGCGCGGCGATCGAGCCCATGGCGCTTGCCGAGGACCAGACGCGACCGACGTAGCCGTTGCGGAAGCCGCGGGTAAGCGTGCCGGTGTTGTAGAGCGAGTAGGTCGCGGAGATCGCGTCCAGGCCGTTATAGTGCCGGCTCGCAACACCATAGCCTGCCTGCAGCATGGAGGACGCCAGGTGCAGGTTCGTGCAAGGCTCGAACGCCTGCTCGACCGTGACCCCCAACTGGGCAAAATTCGCCGAGTTGATCTGCGCCAGCCCGACATCGACGGTATATCCGGCCGCCATGTAGCGGCGCACCAGGGCGGCGCCCTCGGCAAGCGTGGCGGCGCGCACGCGCGGCCCCTTGTTGACGTTGATCGCCAGATCATCGCCGCCGCTCTCTACCACGACGAGTGGGACGACCGCCTCGGTCGCGATCTCAGGGGCGCATTGGTGCGCCAGAGCGATGATGGCAGCGACCTCGTGGATCATTGCTGCGTCACCGTCTGGTAGCGGCTGTCGAGCGAGTACCGTGACGTGGCGCCATCGGATTGCGTCACTGTCAGGTCATAGCCGTGCTTGACCTTCTTTGAACGGATGCCGACGCCCGTGCAGGTCGGGAACGATCCGCGGAGCGCGAGGACGTTCCACAGTTTCGTGATCGGCGGCACGCACTCGGCGTAGGTCGTGGGCGAGCCGGGCGTGGCGAGGCAGAGAACCACCTGGCACCCCCAGTCCGAAGCGTAAGCGGGCTGCGGAGCCGCAACCGCAATCACGCCGGCCGCGCACAGCGCGACCGCACCGGCGCTTCCCCCGGCCTTCTTCAGCAAGCGTCCGATCACGACCCACCTCCATGCGCGGCGCGCCATTCCGCCGCCGCGAAGACGTCCCACGGAGGCGGAGCGTGTTCGGCGGAGGCCAAGGTCGAGGCGGGCGCCGCCTGCGCCCCTGCTCCCGTGAGAGTGGCCGTACGCGGTGCGTCGGCGATGGCGATGTTGACGATCCAGTCCTCGTCGCCCTCGACCGGCGTAATCCGATCAACGACCTGTCCCGGCCGCGCGAACGCGACGTGCCAGTGGTTCGAATGGCCGCGGTCGCCGGGGCCAAGCAGCTCGATCACTCGGATACCGCTCTGCCCCATCAGGGCGCGGATCTGATCGCGGTTGATCGAGTTGACCCCAGCCGCAGGCACGAAGTCGACGGCTTGGCCGAATTTGTGCCAGCTATACCGCGCACCATAGGTGGCGTTCATCGGCCGGATCGTGTCGGTGATCCGAGCTCCGAAGGCACCGCGAACCAGCGCCGCGATATTCGAGACCGTGGGCGCGCCCGAGATCGGGCTAGGCGTCTCCCCATCGTCGATGTGCGAGAGCGCGCATGGGTCGAACACTGACGCCGGCGTCACGCCATAGGTGGCGAAGTCGCGACCCTCGATGCCGAGCGGACCAGCCTCGAAATCCGCGCCAAGGGCGATGAGGCCGCGGACCGTCGCTGCCGCGTCAGCCGCCTTGCTCGGCTCCTGGGTGACGATCGCACCGGTATGAACGGTGATGGCGTACGGATTCGGAGCCTGCGGTACGGCCGTCCCTAGGCTTGCTGCACAGAGATGTATCGCCTTCGCTAATAGGCTCGCCGGAAGCACGTGATTGTCCCGCTCTTGAAAGCAATCGGAACAGATGCCGGGGAGTAAACGACATCCGGAACAACGGCTTAGGCAATCGAGGTTAGCGAAACAACGCGATATCTGGAGTGAAATGCCCTCTATTATGGAGCGGTGCAGTTATGGGCTTGCTATAGGGGTGACGGTGTCTCAGCCTTAGCGGCAAGTATCCTTGATCATCTTGTATCACATCTCGAGTCAACTGGTGATCTTGCACGAAGAAGGCCGCTCCGTGTTTCGGGGAGTTCCCCACATCCGACGCATGGCTCGCTGATGAGGCTCCGCGCTATGCTGGGCGGCCTTCTGGTCGTCTTCGCGGTGGCGCTCTGGCATCGCGCATTCGTCGTGCGCAGCGCGGCGGAAGAGGCCGAGGACTTGGGCTGCCGAGCCGAAGGCGCGCTCAGCTTCTGCGGCGCCGCCGCCAAGCTCTCCACGGCACTGCACAATCCCATGCTGAATATGAAACGCGCCCAAGTTCTCCCGCCGGCTGAAGCGCCGGGGGCAGTCGATCCTGCGATTACGCAATCCAATATCGACACGACGATCTGCCGACCCGGTTTTGCCCGCTCGGCCCGGCCGTCCTACGCGCTCACCGGTCCGCTGAAGCGTCAGATGATGGACGCGCAACGTCCCGGCGAGCGCATGGCCGACTATGAACTCGACCATCTGATCCCGACTCGCTCGGCGGCGCACCGTTCGACAGGCGCGACCTTTGGCTTCAGCCCCGCCGAGGCCAAGCAAACGCCGGCGACAAGAATGTGCTGGCCTACGTCCTCTGGCGCCTGGTCTGCGAGCGTCGCGTGCCGCTCGAGACGGCGCAGCGAGCGATCAGCCGCGATTGGACGCAGGCCTACGCGATCTACGCCACGCCAGAAAACGTCGCGAGCTACCACTTCCGGCATAGCGAAGACGAGCGCGACTAGCTCCGCCGCGACCCCAAGCGTCCGATTTGTGTGAGGAGGAACAGATGCCGCAGAACATCGCCGAGTTTCGCATCATTGGCCGGGTCGGCAAGATCACGGCACGCGAACGCGTGACCTATGTCAGCGTCGCGGCGAACTATAACCGGCGTGACGGTGACGACTGGAAGACCGACACGCTTTGGAACAGCGTCGTCTGTTTCTCGAATGTCGCGCAACAGGTCGAAGCTGCGAGCAAGGGCGATCTGGTGCATGTCACCGGTCGCGTCCGTGAGACGAGCCATGGCGAGGCTAATGACCCGTCGTACCGCACCGAGCTGATCGCGGACACCTTCTCCATCTTGGCCAAGTCCGAAGGCGGCGACGGTTGAGATGGGCAGGAGCAACCTTCGGCACGGCTCTGTCTTCGAAGCGCAGCAACCGAGCCAGCAAGCGGTTTCGGCCTGGCCGAGCGACCATCCTCGCCCGAAGCGTCCTTCAAAACCTTGCGACCACGCTTTAGGTCAGCGAGAAACTGCTGATCCGTCGATCCTCCACGAACTTTCTCCTTTCGTTCTGGCACGGGATGTCTCAGAATCCGGCGATGCCAATTCGTCCGGAACATCGCTGGCTGTACCCGATCGACTGGCCGGAGATCAGCAGGATCGTTCGCTTCACGCGGGCGGGTGGGCGCTGCGAACGCTGCCGGCGTCCCCATGGACGCCATGTGGCGCAACTCGCCGGCACGGACGGCGTGTGGTGGGATCCGGAGATCGCTGCCTGGCGCGACGGTCGCGGTCGGCCGCTGCGCCGGGCACCGGCCTTCGTTCCGCTCGAGGCCATCCGAATGACGCGCAAGCCCGTTTATCTTGCCACTGCCCACCTCAATCACGATCCGACCTTCAGCGGGCCGAGGTGGCGCAATCTCGCCGCGCTCTGTCCGCGCTGCCACATGATCCACGATGGCCCGGAACACCGCCGGCGTCGCTGGTGGAATGCCTTTCGCCGTCGCGCGTTGGGCGACCTCTTCACCGGCCGATACAGCTAGCTTGGTTACCGGCGTCCGAAGCGGGGGAAGGGGTTCGCTGCGCACTTCGTGCTTTCGAGTGTAAAAAGGCACGCCGAGAGGGGAGGATGCCGCTGGCGGTCCGACGATGTTCGGGAGCCCGGAATGACCGAAGCCTATCAGGCCCACAGGACGATGGTGATGGCGCGGCTACCGCTAGACGCTGAGCTGCGCGCCAAGACCATCGTCGAGAAGCTCGGCGGGGTGTGGCGGGGCACCCGCGGCGAATGCCGCTGCCCCGCTCACGACGACGCTAGCCCCAGCCTCTCGGTCCGGCTGGGCGACACCGCGATCCTCTTCCACTGCTTCGCTGGGTGCACCCCGGCCGAGGTGATGAAGGCGCTCCAGCGACACAGGCTTCATGACCGCGCTGCCATCGCGATGCCGCAAGGCACACCCAAGCGCGACATGAGCGCGCTGGCGCGCCGGCTCTGGCAGGCGAGCAAACCGATCGGCGGCACGCTCGCCGAGGACTATCTTCTCGCCCGCGGCCTCTCCGGTCCGTTCTCCAGGACCCTGCGCTTCAACCCGGCAACCGTTCTCGGCTCCGGTGCCGACAAGCGAATGATGCCCGCCATGATCGCCGCTGTTGAGAACGATCTCGGGATCGTGGCCGTCCAACGCACCTTCCTCGACTCCTCCAACGTTCTTCGAAAGCCGATTGCCAAGCCCAAGGTTTCGCTCGGCTTGCTCGGCACCGCCGCAATCCGGCTTGCGCCCGCCACGGACGAACTCGGGCTCGCGGAGGGCATCGAGGACGCTCAATCGGCGATGGAATGGTTCGGCACGCCGACATGGGCGCTCGGCGGCGTCGAGCGGCTGGCGTTTGTCGCGATCCCGGAAAAGGTTCGCCGCGTGATCGTCTACGGCGATCGCGGCCGAGCAGCCGAGCGCTTGCTGGCCAAGGCGCACGATCACCTCACGGCCAATGGTCGTGAGCTCATCAGCCGAGTGCCCGAGCACCACGACGACTGGAACGACGCTTGGCGGGCCCATCGCAACGTTGCTCTTTCGATTGCCTGAGCTGGGTTCGTCGGCATCGTTCTTAGATCAAAACCGGCGCGCCGAACCGGCGTCTCACGTGTAACCGCGCGCTCCGCACGGACGCGCCCTTTCTGTCTCTTATCCCCAAGATTGGCAGCGGGATCCCTTGACCAATGGCGGCCGGTGACGGAACATAAGAAGAACGATTCGAGTCTAGCTTGTCATGCCGGCCGCCCATCAGCCTCTACCAGACACCATCGCGCGGCTCCGCGCGATCGCGACGCCATTGCCCGATTACCGTACGATGGCGTTCGAGGTGGATGCCCTCGACAGCCGCCTAACGGGAGGCGGCCTGCGGGCAGGAGCACTCCACGAGATCGCTCCACGAACATGCTCTTTCGCCGATGACGCCGCGGCCACCTTATTCCTCGCCGGGATTGCCGCACGCGAGGCCCGCCATGCCGGGGGACCGGTTTTGTGGGTAAGCTCTCGCAACGACCTCTACGCGCCCGGACTGGCGCAGGCCGGGCTTTTGTCGGCCGATGTGATCCATGCCCAACCTTGCGATGATAACGCGCTCCTGGCCGTCGTCGAAGATGCCGTGCGCGACGGCACGCCGTCTGCCGTGGTCGCCGAAGCAGGCAAAATCTCGATGGTGGCGTCGCGGCGGCTCCAGCTAGTCGCCGCCGACGCGGACCTGCCCGTCCTGCTGCTGCGGCGTCATCGACGCCGGGACCAGGACCCGCTCGCCGAACCTTCCGCTGCATGGACGAGATGGCGACTCGCCAGTGCGCCGTCGGCACGCCTCGATGTCTCAGGCGTAGGACGCGCGCGGTGGGCAGTGGAGGTGGCGCGGCAACGGGGCGGAGAAGCCTTCTCCCTGATCGTGGAGGGCAGCGATGAGACGGGTCGTCTCGCTGTTCCTGCCGCACTTGGCCGTCGAGCGGCTGAGGCGGCTGGAACGGCCCGCACCGCGGCTGCCTGAGCGGCCAGCCCTTCAGCTCCCCGTCGATGACGACCCGGGTGCCTGTTCGGTCCCACGAAGTCGGGGCTGGCGGCCGGGTGCGCGTTGGGCAAAGGCCGAGACGGCGACGCGTGGCGCGGTCGAGCAGCAGATCGCCGCTCTGCCCCGGCATGCGCAACCGCCGATGCGCGAGCTCGGCCGGCACTCGGAGCCGGCCGGCCATCCTTTCAAGCGAGTGGCCGCGATCGCAAAGGGTGACGTGCTCGGCGGAGCCGTCGCGCAAGCCCAGGCTCCTCTGGCACTCATCGGGAAGGTGGGCAGGCGCGAGGAGATCGTCGCCGCATGTGGCGCGGCGGCGGCGCTCGGCATCCGGGTGGGAATGGCCGCAACGCATGCCCGGGCCTTGGTGTCGGACCTGGATTTCCGTCCCCACGAACCGGCCGGGGATGCGCAGCTGCTCGATCGCCTGGCTCTCCTCGCCGTACGACGCTGGTCGCCGATCGCGGTTGCTACACCGCCCGACGGGCTCTGGATCGATCTCGCCGGGTGCGATCACCTTCATGGTGGCGAGGAGCGCTTCTGCCGGCAGTTGCGCGCCTTCTGCGAGCGTGCGGGCTTTACTGCGCGCGTCGCCGTCGCAGATACCGCCGGTGCAGCGCACGCTCTGGCACGCTACGGGACGACCCAAGTCACCGTCGTCCCGCCCGGCGGTACGATCCGGGCGATTTCTACACTGCCGATCGCAGCGCTCCGGTTGAGCAGTACCGCGCTTGGCGCCGCCCGCCGCTTCGGGTTCAAGACCGTCGCCGACCTGCTGCCGGTCGCGCGCGGACCACTGGCGCGCAGGTTGGGACTACCGGCCATCGTTCGCCTCGATCAGGCGCTCGGTAGCGTCGCAGAGCCGATCACGCCGCGCGACGACGAAGCGGTGCCATTGGTCGAGTGTCGGCTGCTGGAGCCGATCGGAACCGCGGAGGCGATCGCGCAGGTCATGGAGGATCTGCTGGCCGAACTCGCCGGCACCCTCCGGGAGCGAGGGCTCGGTGTTCGGTCTTTGCGCCTGTGCGGACTGCGGGTGGACGGCACCGAACAGGTGGTGGCGGTCGGCACGTCGCGGCCGACCCGCGAGGTGCCGCACCTGTTGCGGCTGATGAAGCTCCGGATCGAGCGGATCGACCCCGGCATGGGGCTGGAGCAGTTCCGGCTGTTCGCGCCGCACGACGCCGTCGATCTCGGCCCGGTGCTCGCGGGGGAGACAACGGTGCGTGACCCCGCCCGTCTCGTCGATGTCGTTGCGGGCCGGATCGGCCCCGCATCAGTGTTTCGGGTGGCACCCGTCGAGAGCCATGTGCCCGAGCGAGCGGTCATCCGCTCCGACCCGGTCGATGTGCCCGGGGCCTGGCCCTGGTGGAAGCGACCGATCCGGCTGTTCGCCCGGCCGGAACCGCTGTCGCGGGTGATCGCCTTGCTGCCCGACCAGCCACCGCGCCGGTTTGAGTGGCGCGGGCGCGTATATCAGGTCGTCGCCGGCGATGGCCCTGAGCGGATCCACGGCGAATGGTGGCGACGCGACGCGGAAATATGGGCGGTCAGGGATTATTACCGCGTCGAGGACGCGGAGGGGGGACGCTACTGGGTCTTCCGCCGGGGCGACGGCGTGGAGAGCGACACCGGTGATCTTACCTGGTGGATGCACGGCGTGTTCGCATGACGGATGCCGTCTATATCGAGCTGCAACTGCTCACCCATTTTTCGCTGCTGCGCGGAGCGTCCAGCCCGGAGGAGCTCTTCTCCGCTGCGGCGCTGCTCGGCTACCCGGCGCTGGGCGTCGGCGATATCGGCACCGTCGCCGGCGTGGTGCGCGCTTGGGAGGCGCAGAAGGCGACCGGCGTCCGTTCGATCGCGGGCACGCGCATCGACCTCTCGTGCGGGCGTCGCCTGATCCTGTATCCGACCGATCGACCAGCCTGGTCGCGGATCACCCGCCTTCTCACGGTGGGGAAGCGGCGGGCAGGGAAGGGCGGATGCCTTCTCCACTGGCATGATCTCGCGACCTGGTCCGAGGACATCATCGCGATCCTCCTGCCGCATGAGGCGGACGAGGAGAATCACGCCGCGCTCGCCGACCTCAAGCTGGTCTATGGCCGCCGCGCCTATATGGCGCTGTTCCAGCGCCGCCGCCCGGATGACGCGGTCCGCATCGATGCTCTTGCACGGCAGGCGAGAGGCGCGGGCATCCGCGCCGTGGTGACGGGCGACGTGCTCTACCACGCGCCGGAGGCCCGCCTGCTGCAGGACGTGGTGACCGCGGTTCGCGAGAAGTGCACGGTCGACGAACTAGGCTACCGGCGCGAGGTCAACGCCGATCGGGCGCTGAAGCCGCCCGAGGAAATGGTCCGTCGCTTCCGCGATTATCCGGACGCCCTGCGCGCCAGCGTCGATATCGCCCAGGCTTGCACCTTCGACCTGGGCGAGCTTGCCTACCAGTACCCGCACGAGCGCGTGATCGAAGGGCTGAGCGCCCAGCAGGCGCTCGAGCAGATGGCGAACGAGGCGGCAGCGACCATGTTCGACGGCGCTGTCCCGCAAGCCTATCGCGACCAGATCGCCCACGAACTGCGGCTGATCGGCGAGCTGGGTTACGCGCCGTATTTTCTGACCGTCCACGCGATCGTGCGCGAGGCGCGGCGACGCGGCATCCTCTGCCAGGGCCGCGGCTCGGCCGCGAACAGCTGCGTCTGCTTCGTGCTCGCCATCACCAGCATCGACCCGATCAAGCACGAGCTGCTTTTCGAGCGCTTCGTCAGCGGCGAGCGTCGCGAGCCGCCCGATATCGATGTCGACTTCGAACATGAGCGCCGCGAAGAGATCATCCAGTGGATCTACGAGACCTACGGCCGTGATCGCTCGGCGCTGACCGCGGTCGTCACCCGCTACCGGGCACGCGGCGCCGTTCGGGACGTCGGCAAGGCGCTCGGCCTGCCGGAGGATCTGACCTCGTCGCTCGCCGGCCTGGTGTGGGGTTGGTCGGCCGAGGGGGTGGGCGAGAAGCAGGTCGAGGAGCTGAACCTCGACATCGCCGACCGTCGGCTGCGGCTGACGCTCGACCTTGCCCGCAAGCTGATCGGCGTACCGCGCCATATGTCGCAGCACCCCGGCGGGTTCGTACTCACCCACGATCGCCTCGACGATCTGGTGCCGATCGAGCCTGCGGCGATGGAGGATCGCCAGATCATCGAATGGGACAAGGACGACATCGATGCGCTGAAGTTCATGAAGGTCGACGTGCTCGGGCTCGGGATGCTCGGCTGCATGAACCGGGCGTTCAACCTGCTCGAGGAGGTCAAGGGCGTGTCGGTGGGATTGGCCGACCTGCAGGACGACGATCCGGCGGTGTACGCGATGATCCAGAAGGCCGACACGCTCGGCACCTTCCAGATTGAGAGCCGCGCGCAGATGTCGATGCTGCCGCGCATGAAGCCGCGGCGCTTCTACGACCTCGTCATTCAGGTCGCCGTCGTTCGACCGGGTCCGATCCAGGGCGACATGGTCCATCCTTACCTGCGCCGGCGCGAAGGGCTGGAGAAACCGGAATATCCGCGTCCCGAGCTGCGCGCCGTGCTGGAAAAGACGCTGGGCGTGCCGCTCTTTCAGGAACAGGCGATGAAGGTGGCGATCGTCGGGGCGGGCTTTACCCCGGCCGAGGCGGACCAGCTGCGCCGCGCGATGGCGACCTTCAAGTTTACCGGCGGGGTGTCGCACTTCTCGGACAAACTGGTCGAAGGCATGGTCGCGCGCGGCTACCCGCGCGAGTTCGCCGAGCGGACATTCCGCCAGCTCGAGGGCTTCGGCTCCTACGGATTCCCTGAAAGCCACGCCGCGAGCTTCGCGAAGATCGCCTACGCGTCGGCCTGGATGAAGCACCACCATCCCGACGTGTTCTGCGCTGCGTTGATGAACGCCCAGCCTATGGGCTTCTACGCGCCCGCGCAGATCGTTCGTGACGCGCGCGAGCATGGCGTCGAGGTCCGGCCACCCTGCATCAACGCCAGTCGTTGGGACTGCACGCTAGAGACGACGGAAGGTCGCTATTTCGCCGTGCGGCTCGGTTTTCGCCAGGTCCGCGGCCTGTCCAACGCCGATGGGGCTGCGATCGTCGGCGCGCGCAGCACCTGCGCCTTCGAGTCCGTCGAGGATGTCTGGCGGCGATCGGGTGTCCAGCGCGCTGCGATCGAGAAGCTCGCCGATGCCGACGCCTTCCACGCCTTCGGCGCGGATCGCCGGCAGGGCCTGTGGAAGGTGAGGGGGCTTGGCGAAGCGCCGTTACCGCTGTTCGCCGCGGCGGACCGCATGGCGGAGGCGATCAGCGCCGAGGGCATCGAGCCCGATGTCGTGCTTCGGCCGCTGACCGATGGGCGCGAGGTGATCGAGGATTACCGCTCGCTGCAGTTGTCGCTCCGCGCTCACCCGCTGACCTTCGTGCGTGATGACCTGACCCGGCGGGGCGTCACTCGCTGCGCCGATCTTCCCGGCATCCGCGACGGCCGCCACGTCGAGGTCGCCGGGATCATCCTCGTCCGCCAGAAACCCGGCTCGGCCAAGGGCGTCCTCTTCATCACCATCGAGGACGAGACGGGGATTGCCAACGGCATCCTCTGGCCCGATCGTTTCGAGGCACAGCGGCGCACCGTCATGTCGGCCTCGATGATCGGCATGAAGGGCAGGGTGCAAAAGGAAGGCGAGGTCATCCATGTCATCTGCGATCGGATCATCGATCAAGACGACCTGCTGCACCGGGTCGGGGAGATGTCGTTTCCCCATCGCACCGGGCGAGGCGATGCGGGCCAGCATCCAGGCTCTCCGGACCGCGGCGACAAGGCTTGGAGCCCGGAGCCGCGGAATTGCTACTGGCCGCCTCATGCCGACGGCATGGACCCCGAGGAGGTCGTGCGGTTCAAGTCGCACGATTTTCGTTGAGCGATGGCGAAGCTTGCTCGCCATCAGCGCGTGGTCATCGCGTTATCGGTCCATATCCTTCGCAGCGGCGTGGCTCGTTGCTCGGACGCGCGCGTAGACGGTGTGGAGGTGCGTCTGGCGCTTCGGTGCCTGTTGCCGCATTGCCCGGAACGTTGGCCGCTCGAGCTTTATTGGGATGCGGCACGCCAGGAAAATGAGATCGGCAGGGCACAGGGCGTAACCGCTGCGTTCAATGGCATTGTCCGTCAGCTACGCCGCGCAGGCCGGTATCAGGACGTGCTGGATCAGTGAGATGAGAGCCGCCCGCATCGCGGCCGAGCACCTCGGGGCGATGCCCTCGGATGCTCTGGATCGATCCGGCTAACGCTGCCCTTCTGCAGCGGCTTCAGCCTTCCACGTCGGCCGCCGTCAGTAGGATGGGAGGTTCCCCGCCGAGCCGCTTGACGAACTCGCGCTGCGCGATGCGGTGAATGTCACTCTCGAA
>Ga0325400_1006533_pt1 | contig 11102 bp, 13 predicted proteins | sample PopdelMetagenome_2_FD_205662 | JGI IMG/M metagenome (GOLD analysis project Ga0325400, IMG submission 205662) | Populus deltoides microbial communities from Bellville, Georgia, United States - Xylem-PdKOR-R1 | ecosystem: Host-associated > Plants > Phyllosphere > Stem > Wood/Secondary xylem...
TGGCAGGAGCCGCCCATGACCAGCAGGTCGCCGTGGCCCATCTCGAAGGAGAGGGAGCCACCGCCACCGCGCGGCCGCAGCGCCAGTCGGCGGGGGTCGCCGAGCGACACGATGGCGACCATCGTGTCGACCCGGGAGCCGCGACCGATGGTGTCCCCGTGCCAGGCGACGGAGTCGCGGCCGTCGCGGTAGTAGCAGCACCCGGCCGTGCGGAACCGCTCGCCGAGCTCCTCGGCGTAGTGGTCCGACAACGCCTCCCGGGCCTGCTCCAACCCGGGATGGGGGAGCAGGTCGCCCACCACGTAGGTGTGCACCAGCCGCGGCACGTCGACCAGCCGGTCGTACATCTGCCGTCGCTCGGCCCGCCACGGGACGTCGCGCACCAGGGTTGCGAGCACGTCGTCGGGACCGGGGAGCCAGGAGCGGCACACGTCCACCCAGGCGCCCTCGCTCAGCGGGTGGCGCTCGAGATGCGCGAACCCGACGGGGCCGGTCGTCGCGGGGTCGCCGGGCGGATCCGCCTCGAAGAGCGTCGACTGGAAGTCCACGCCTCGACCCTACCGCATCGGTCGAACAGGCGTTCGATCCACCGGATCGGTCGCAGTCCGGTATCCGACCGACGGATTCTGCTGACGAGCGGCGATCCGAGCCCTACTCTTCTCCTCGTGACCGAGTTGCTGGAGAGGGACGGACGGGCCCTCAAGCACGTCCAGGTGCGCGAGCACGTGCGGACGTTGGTCGCGGGCTCGGCCCCCGGGTCGCCGGCGCCGTCCGAACGTGAGCTCGTCCAGCGGTTCGGCGTCGCGCGGATGACGGTGCGCCAAGCGCTCGACGCCCTGGTCGCCGAGGGTCTGCTGGAGCGGATGCCCGGACGCGGGACCTTCGTGGCCCGCCCCCGACGCGCCCCGTCGCGGCTCACCAGCTACACCGAGGAGATGCGCCGGCGCGGCCTCCTGCCCGAGTCCCAGACCCTGCTCGCCCGCCGTGAGCAGGCCGGCCCCGGCGTCGCCCGCGCCCTGCAGATCACCGAGGGCGACGCGGTCATCCACTGGCGTCGCCTCCGTCGCGGCGACGGGACGCCGGTGTGCGTGGAGGACGCCTACCTCAACGAGGTGCTGCTCCCCGGCTTCCTCCAGAGCGGCATGCCCACGAGCCTGTACGACGCGCTGGACGCCCGCGGCCTCCGTCCCACCTGGGGCGAGGACTCCATCACCGCCGACCTGGCCTCGGAGCCCGAGTCCGCCCTGCTCGAGGTGGCCGCTGGCACCGCTGTGCTGCGCCACTCGCGCCGCGCCATGGCGGGGGAGAAGACCATCGAGGTGTCCCGCAGCGTCTACCGCGCCGACCGCTTCACGCTCTGGGTCCAGCTCGGCTGCGACGACTGACCCGGCTCACCAGGCCGACCACGCCGAGCCAGCTGGGCTCGCCACGGGTCAGGCCCGCAGGAATCCCAGGGCGGCCGCGACCTGCCCCGTCTCCTCGCACACCCACACCGGATCGGGCCCGCCGAGGTCGGGGGAGATGTAGAGCGCGTGCTCGGGTCCCGCGTCGCAGAGCAGGCACCGCGGCCACCGGCCCGCGGTCTCCAGCAGTGCGTCCTGCACGTCCTGGGCGACCAGCCCGGCGACGTACGGCGCACCCTCCGCCCACTGCTGGGCCCACCACAGCCGAGAGGAGCAGGCGTCCTCCAGGGCGGAGACGGAGTCGGCGGTGGCCAGGTGGCGGGCCGTGAGGTCGGCCAGCACCCGGGCGCGGGCGTCGAGCAGCAGGCGGTCGTCCACGTGCCCATTGTGCGACGCGGACAAGGCTGCGGTGTCCGACGCGCGGATACCCCCTCGGGTTCAGCCCGCGCGGAGGGTGTCGGCCCACGCACCCAGGGCGAGGGCGACGGCCTCCGCGCCGGGGTCCACCACTCCGCGCAGCACGTCCTCACGCAGGTACGCCGAGCGGCCGACGCCGGTCGTGGTGACCTCGGCCGTGCCGTCGGCACCTCGCCGCGCGGCCTGCGCTGCGGCGTCGGGACCCTCGCCGAGGGCGTCGACCGCGGGGGCGAGGGCGTCGACCATCGTGCGCCCCCCGACCTCGGCGTCGCCGTGCCGCGCGACGGCGCTCAGTCCCTCCCGCAGCCCGTCGGCCACATCAGCACCCGCGTCGTCCCAGGCCGCGGCGGCCGCGGTCAGCAGGATCGAGACCACGACGCCGCTGGACCCGCCCATCCGCTGCTCGAGCACCGCGGCCAGCTCGCGGGCCAGCCCGGCTCGGTCCCCGGTGGACAGCCGGTCGTCGTCCAAGGCCCCCAGCACGGCGTTCGCCCCGCCGGCGATGGTGCTGCCGGCGTCGCCGTCGCCCACCCGTGCGTCCAGGTCGTCGAGACGGTCGCGCGCCTCCAGCAGGGCGATCATCGCCGCGCGCAGGCCTGCGGCCACCGCCTCGTCGCGCGGGCCGGCACCCCAGTCGGGCTCGGTCGAACGGCGTGGCGAGAACGTCTCCGCCCCCGCCACCGGGTGGGCCGCGGACCAGTCCGCGGGCTCCACCGCCGAGGTGAGCGCGGCGGCCAGGTCGTCGTCGTACGGCAGCAGCGACACCGAGAAGCCCCGCATGTCGACCGAGGTCATCAGCGCCGCCGGACCGACTAGCAGCCGGCACCGGTCCCCGAGCGACCGCAGCAGGTCGGTGGCCAGCACGGCGAGCTCCTGCGTCGAGCAGCCGCCGGTGTCGTTGAGCAGCGCGACCAGGGGTACGTCGGAGCCGTGGCGCGCGTCGACGACCTCCAGCAGCGGGCCGAGCACGAGGTCGACCGCGTCGGCCGCCCCGGACGGCTCGATCTCGCGGGCCCCGGGCTCGTTGTGGATGCCCAGGCCGAGCTCGGCCGTGCGGCGCTCCCCGTCCTGGCCGGGGAGCAGGGCCGAGGTCAGCGACAGGCTGAGTGTGGCCACCGCGGTGGCGACCTCGCGGGCCCGGGCCGCCACGGTGGCGAGGTCGGCGCCCTCGCGGGCCAGGTGGCCCGCGACCTTGTGCACCAGCACCGTGCCGGCCAGGCCCCTCGGCTGGGGGTTGTCGGGCAGCGCGACGTCGTCGGCGACCACGACCACCTCCACGGCGAGACCCTCGCCGCGGGCGCGCTCGGCGGCGAGCCCGAAGTTCAGCCGGTCGCCGGTGTAGTTCTTCACCACGAGCAGGCAGCCCCCGGGGCCGGTGACCTCGCGGACCACCCCCAGCACGGCCTCCACCGTGGGCGAGGCGAAGAACTCCCCGCACACGGCCGCGGCCAGCAGCCCCTCGCCCACCAGGCCCGCGTGCGCGGGCTCGTGCCCGGACCCGCCGCCCGAGACGACCGCCACCTTCCCCGGGTCGAGGTCGCGGCGCACCACCGCGCGCACGTCGGAGTCCGCCGCGGTGACCCGGAGCGGCCGGGTGCGGGCGAGACCCTCCAGCATCTGGGCGACGGTCTGGTCGGGGGCGTCGAAGAAGCGGGCCGGCATCGGCCCACCCTGGCAGTCCCCGGGCCCGCGCGGCCACGCCCCGTCGGGCTGCGGCTCGTCTACCGTGCAGCCCATGGACCGCAGCCTGCTCGAGGTGGCGGTCCACCACGCCCGCGACGTGCCGGGTGCGCTGGCCGGCGGGGCCGACCGGCTGGTGCTCGTGACACCGGGCGCCGACGGCCTCGTCGAGCACGGGGTGGGCGTCTCGCCCGAGCCCGGCCTGCTCTCGGCGGTGGTGCGGGCCGCGGGCGGTGCCGCCGGCGTCCCGGTCCGGGTGCCGCTGCGGGTCGACCCCGGCCTCGGACTCAGCGCCGGTGGGCTGACCCGGGCCGCCGCGCTGGCCGCGGAGTACCTCGACCTCGGGGCCGAGGGTCTGGTCCTCGGCTTCCTCGACGCCGACCTGGAGGTCGACGGGGCCTCGTGCCGGGCCCTGCTGGCCACCCTGCCCGACGCCACGCCCTGGACCTTCCACCGCGGCCTCGACGCCGCCCTCGAGCCGCGCCGCGCCTGGCGGCAGGTGCTCGGTCTCCCCGGCCTGGACTCGGTGTGGTCGGCGGGCTCGCCCCAGGGGCTCGAGCAGGGCTTCGACGACCTGCTGGCGCTGGTCCGCGCCGAGCCCGCGGTCGCGGCGGTCGTCGTCCCCGCCGGGGGCCTCACCGCCGAGCACGTGCCTTGGCTGGCCCGCGCCGGGGTGCACGGGTTCCACCTCGACGCCCAGGTCCGGCCCGGTGGCTCGGGCCGGGCCTACGTCGACGCCGACCTGGTGCGCTCCTGGCGGCTGCTGCTCGACGGGTCGGCCGGCCCGCGGTGACCGTCCTCATCGATCCCCCCGCGGTCCCCGGCCACGGCCGGCTGTGGTCCCACCTGGTCAGCGACTCCTCCCACGACGAGCTCCGCGCCTTCGCCCGCGACCTCGGGATCCCCGACCGGGGCTTCGACCGTGACCACTACGACGTCCCCTCGGAGTGGTACGACGCCGTGGTCGCCGCCGGCGCCGTCCCCGTCACCTCCCGCGAGCTCGTCGCCCGGCTGGTCTCCTCGGGCCTGCGCCGCCGCAAGCGGGCCCGTCGCGACGCCGGCTGAGGCACGTCGGTCCGGTGGTCCCGCGACTGCTCGGGACATCGCCCCGCAGCTCGACCAGCGTTGAGGTCGTCGAGCCCGTTGATCGAGGTGTGAGGAGCGCAAGCGACGAGCCTCGAGATCAGGCCGCGGCTCGATGGCCTGGGCCGGCCGGGGGTCAGACCCGGGCGGCCTGGAGCCGGGCCAGCTCGGCCTCGGCGTTGGCCCGTGCAGGTGCCTCCCACCGCTCGATCGCGTACGCCGTGTGGAACAGCCGCGGCTTGGCCAGCAGGTCGCCCAGCACGTGGGCCCGGCCGGCGGCGAAGGTGTCGTCGTCGAGGTGGGCGTACTCGGCGCGCACGGCCGCGACGTACTCCTCGTAGCGCACGGCGGGGGCGGCGAGAATGCCGAGGTCGGCGTCGGAGAGCACGGCCCCCGCCGGGTCGTCGTCCTCGGGCCGGTGGGTCTCGGTCAGCCGGACGAGGCGGGCGACCTCGGCCACCGCGCCGGCGTCGACCAGGGGCGCCAGCGCCTCCTCGGCCCAGGCCGCGGACCGCTCCTCGGCGTCGCGCTCCCCGTCGTACACCGCGTCGTGGAACCACGCGGCCAGCCGTACGGCGGTCAGGTCGGCCACGGCGCCGAGCTCCCCGGCCGCGCCGACCACCTCCTCGACCCGGCCGAGCACCTCGGCCAGGTGCCGGGTGTCGTGGTAGCCCCGGGTGGCGTCGCCGTAGGCGGCGAGCAGCTCGTCCCGGACGGCCAGGCCGTCGGCGAGGGGCCAGACGGGGGAGGGATGCGGAGGGTCGGCGGGCTCCATCGGCCCATCCAACCTCAGGCCGGTGCGGGTGTCATCGCCCACCGGATGGTGCCCGTCGCGACACCACCCAGAGCCCGCACGACGGTCCGCTCCGAGACCGGCAGCCACGGCAGCCGCAGCGGCCAGCGGGTCCAGGCCGGCATCAGCCCGACCGCGGCCGCGACCAGGACGGCGTACGGTGCCCGGGCCGGCAGCGGCAGCGGGGGGCGCAGCAGCAGGAAGCGGACGGCCTCGCGGGCCGCGGGGGTGCCGCGCAGCTCGGGCCGGAACGCGGCCATCGCGTCGGCCAGCTCGGCCTCGGTCTCCGGCACGTCCTCGGCGCCCAGGGCGCGGGCCACCACGGCGGCCTGCGCGACGTAGGTGTCGCGGTCGGCGCCCACCAGCGGCTCGGACCCGTAGACGTCGTGGGCGCGCAGGAAGCTGTCGACCTCGGCCACGTGCACCCACAGCAGCAGGTGCGGGTCCGAGGCGGCGTACGGCGTGCCGTCCGGCATCTCGCCGGTCACCCGGTCGTGGATGGACCGCACGACCGCGGCCTGCTGCTCGGCCGCGGCGGCGGTGCCGAAGGTGGTCTCGGCCAGGAAGCGGCTGGTGCGGTGCAGACGGCCCCACATGTCGCCCCGGTAGCCGGAGTGGTCGGCCACGGCCTGCATCGCGGCCGGCTGCAAGGTCTGCAGCAGGATCGCCCGGATCCCGCCGACGAACATCGAGGCGTCGCCATGAACCCTGGTGATGGGGCTGCCGGGCTCGAACCACCGCTCGCCGTCGGTGGTGTGGATCCGCTCGCGGTGCTCGGGGCCCTCCGGCCCCGCCACCCTCAGGAAGATCGCCTGACCCAGGCGCGACCGCGCCCCGGACACGACCGAGGCGGGGGCGGAGAGGACGTTGCCCATCTGGCTCACGTGGCCATCCTCGCGCGGCCCCGGTGAGTCCGGACCACCGTCAGGGGCGGTCCGCCGGGGTGCCCCGGACCCCCGCTCAGGGTCGGTCGGGCCAGGTGCGCACCCAGATCGCCGGGCCCGCCTCGGCGAGGGCCTTCAGCGCCTGCGGCAGCACGGCGGCGGCGACGTCGGTGACGACGTACCCCTGCTCGCCCTGGGTGGCGAGGTACTGCCCGGTCACGTTGGCGCCCTCGTCGGCCAGCAGCCGGTTGACGTCGGCGAGCACCCCGGGGACGTTCACGTGCAGGTAGCCCACCCGGGTGACCTCGGGGTCGGTGAGCGCCGGGGCCTGGACGGCGGGCAGGTTGACCGAGAGCTCGGTGCGTCCCTCGAGGGCGAAGGAGGCCAGCTTCCCGGCCACGAACCAGCCGATCTCCTCCTGCGCCTCCTGGGTCGACCCCCCGACGTGCGGGGTGAGGATCACGTTGTCCAGGCCGCGCAGCGGCGACTCGAACTCGTCGCCCTGGGCCTTGGGCTCGACCGGGAACACGTCCATGGCTGCGCCGGCGATGTGGCCCGACAGGATGTGCTCGCGCAGCGACTCGGTGTCGACGACCATCCCGCGAGCGGCGTTGATGAACAGCGCCCGCGGCTTCATCGCCGCGAACTGCTCGGGCCCGAAGAACCCGGCGTTGCCGGGTCGCCCGTCGACGTGGAGGGTCACCACGTCGGCCTCGGCGAGCAGCGCCTCCAGCGTCGGCATCCGGCGCGCATTGCCGTGTGCGAGCCGGTCGGCGGTGTCGAAGAAGATGACCCGCAGGCCCAGCGACTCCGCGACGTTGGACAGCTGGGTGCCGATGTTGCCGTAGCCGACGATGCCGAGCGTGCGCCCCCGGATCTCGTGGCTGCCCTTGGCCGACTTGTCCCAGACCCCGCCGTGCATCTTGGTGGTCTTCTCGGTCAGCCGACGGGCGAGCGCGATGATCTCGCCGATCACCAGCTCCACGACGCTGCGGGTGTTGGAGTACGGCGCGTTGAAGACCGCCACGCCCCGCTGCGCCGCCGCCACCAGGTCGACCTGGTTGGTGCCGATGCAGAAGCAGCCGATGGCCAGCAGGTCCGGCGCCGCGTCGAGCACCCGGGGCGTGATCGTGGTGTTGGAGCGGATGCCGAGCATCGAGACGCCCGGCAGCGCGGCCACGAGCTCGTCCTCGGACAGCGAGCGCGACAGCAGCTCGACCTCGAAGCCCTGGCGCTCCAGGGTCTCCACGGCGAGGGGGTGGATGTTCTCCAGCAGCAGCACCTTCACGCCGTCCAGCGTAGGGAGGTCGCCCCGGTACGCCGTCATCGTCGCCGCGGCGCGGACGCACCGGGGAGCGGCCGGGCTAGCGTGACCGGCATGACCGCCGACGCCCGACCCGCCCCGACCGCACCTGTCGTCGCCGCTGGCCTGATCGGCGGGTACGCGGTCGCCCGGTACTCCGGCCGGCGCGAGCTGGGCGGCCTCGTCCTCGCCGCCGCCGGCGCCCGGTGCGGCCGGTCCTGGGCCCGATCCACCGGTCCCGCCACCACCGTCGCCCTGCTGGCCACCTACGTCGGCGCGTTCGGTGGCTCCCACCCCCTGGCGAAGCAGGTGGGGGCCTGGCCCGCGGTGGGTCTGGTCACCGCGGCCGCCGCAGCCACGACGTACGTCGTCGCGGACCGTCGACGTTCCTGATGCTTGATGTCTGATGCAAACGATAGGCTGAGCACCGTGCGCACGACCCTGACGATCGATGACCACGTCCTGTCCGCTGCCCGCACCCGCGCTCATCGGCGTGGCACCACCATCGGTGCGGAGCTCCCGCAGCTGGCGTCGGCCGGTCTCGAGGCCGAGGCATCGCGATCCGGCTCCACGTCGATCGGCTTCCCGGTGCTGCCAGAGGTCACCGGCCACGTCATCACCGTCGAGATGATCGACGAGGCGCTCGCGGACTGACGGTGCTGTCTCTCCCGGACGTCAACGTGCTGGTGGCCCTCACCATCCGAGTCACGTCCATCACGACTCGGCCCACGGGTGGCTCGCGCAGGTGGACCGGTACGCGACGACACCGGTGACCGAGAGCGGTCTGGTGCGTCTGCTCCTCGACCCTGTCGTGGTCGGGCAACAGATCAGCCCGGCACAGGCGCTGACGGTCCTGGGCGGGGTCCGCTCCGACGGGCGGGCGCACTTCCTCCCTGACGACTCGAGCCTGGCCGACCCGGCCGTCGACCCCACGGCCATAACGGGCCACCGGCAGGTGACCGACTGGCACCTGCTCAACCTGGCGGTGCGGCACGACGCCCAGCTCGTGACCTTCGACAGACGACTGGTCCGGGCCCTGACCGCGGCCGGTCGGCGCCACGTCCTCTCCCTGACCTGACGTGGGACGGCCCCGACCCGCTCGGATCGGGGCCGTCCCGCCTCAGGCGCCCTTGACGTTGACCACCTGCCGCAGCACGTGGCGGACCTCGACGAGGTCGGCCGCGTCGGCCATCACCTGGTCGATGTCCTTGTACGCCGCCGGGATCTCGTCGATGAACGCGTCGGTGTCGCGGTACTCGATCCCGGCCATGGCCTCGCGCAGCTGCTCCTGGGTGAACCGCTTGCGCGCCTGGGTCCGGGAGTGGGCCCGCCCCGCGCCGTGGGGCGCCGAGCGCAGCGCCACCGGGTCGCCCCGGCCCACCACGACGTACGACGCCGTCCCCATCGACCCCGGGATCAGGCCGGCGCGACCCGCGGAGGCGTCGATGGCCCCCTTGCGGGAGAGCCACACGTCGCGGCCGAAGTGGCTCTCGCGCTCGGTGTAGTTGTGGTGGCAGTTGACCTCCTCGGTCCGCTCCACCGCCTCGGCCGAGACCGCGCCGACCCACTCGGCGAACTGGCGGACCACCCGGTCCATCATCTCCTCGCGGTTGAGCAGGGCGTAGTGCTGGGCCCACTGCATCGCGGTGATGTAGGCGTCGAACTCGTCGGTGCCCTCCACCAGGTAGGCCAGGTCGCGGTGCGGCAGGTCGATCCACCACCGCTCGCACTGCTCCCGGGCCACCCCGATGTGGTGCTGGGCGATCCGGTTGCCCACGCCCCGGGATCCCGAGTGCAGGAACAGCCAGACCCGGTCCTCCTCGTCGACGGTGACCTCGATGAAGTGGTTGCCCGACCCCAGCGTCCCGAGCTGCAGCTCCCAGTGCCGGGAGAAGCGGGCCGGGTCGAGCCCACGCCGCTCGGCGTCGAGGGTCAGCTCCTGGAGCCGCTCGCGGGTGTGGTCCCGGCTGACGGCCCGGTTGCGGGCGCCCGCCGAGAGCGGGACCGCCCGCTCGATCGCCTCCCGCACCGGGGTCCGGTCGGAGGGCAGCTGCTCGCGGGTGTACGTCGTCCGGACCGCGATCATCCCGCAGCCGATGTCAACCCCCACCGCGGCGGGCATGATCGCCCGCAGCGTCGGGATGACCGACCCGACCGTCGCCCCCAGCCCCAGGTGCGCGTCCGGCATCAGGGCCACGTGCGGGAACACGAACGGCATCCGTGAGGTGGTCACGGCCTGCTCGCGGGTGTTGTCGTCCAGGTGGGACACCCAGCTCAGCAGCGTCCCGGTGATCTTCTCCATGGGTCCTTCCTCGTGTCGTGCCCTGCGTCTGCGGGGCGGTCGCCGAGGCTAGGAGGGGTGAAACCGGTTGCGCAGGTGGTCTGTGCGGTGCGCGGCGACCGCGGTCAGGACCCGAGGGCAGCAGCCACCGCGACGAGCACCACGACGGCGACGAGCACGGCGAGGAGCAGGAGGAACGGCAGCGTGCCCTTCCGCTTCTGCTTGACCGTGCCGATCGACCCGGTCGTGAACTGGTGCCACGGGGCGGCGTAGAAGAGCCGGGTGACCTGCCCCGGACCGACCTCGACGTCGGTCGCCGCCTGCCCGTAGGTCCGCAGCCACTGGGCGCTCACGTCCACGTGCCAGCACCCGGGCGCCAGGGGATAGGAGTTGGTCCCGTACGACGCGGGGACCGGGTATCCGTTGATCCGCACCGTCGGTGTGATCACGTTGCTGGTGAGCACGCTGCCCTGGAGGTCCAGGACGAGCGTGCCGCCCGGCGGCTGCGCGGGAGGCGGCCCGGGCGGCCCGGGCGGCCCGGGCGGCCCGGGCGGCCCGGCGGGCGGGGGCGGCGGTGGCGCCTGCGGGGGCTGGCTCATGGCGACACCGTAGGGGCGTGTCGGCCCCGGCGGGTGCGATCCTGGGCAGGTGACGCGCACCCTCGAGGCAACCCACCTCGTCGTGGGGGCCGGCGCGGCCGGGATGGCCTTCACCGACGCCCTCGTCGACCACGACCCGGCGGCGCGCGTCGCGCTCGTCGACCGCCGCGACGGCCCGGGCGGCCACTGGCGCGCGGCGTACCCCTTCGTCCGGCTCCACCAGGCCTCGCAGTTCTACGGCGTCGCCTCGACGGTGCTCGGCGGGGAGCGCCAGACGACCGGCCCCGAGGCCGGGCTGTTCGAGCGGGCGGGCCAGCCCCAGATCGTGGCCTACTACGAGGCGGCGCTCGCGCGGCTGCGGGTGACGGGTCGGGTCGAGGCGTGGTTCGGGACCGACCACACCGGCGGTGAGGTGGTCACCGCGACGGGCGATCGGTACGCCGTCGGCCCCGACACCCGGGTCGTCGACGCGCGCTACCTCGCACCCCAGGTGCCGGCCGAGCACCCCCCTCGGTTCGCCGTGGGCGACGGCGTCCGACTGGTGGCCGTCAACGACCTGCCGGGCGTCGCCGCCGACGCGGACCGCTTCGTCGTGGTCGGGTCCGGCAAGACCGCGACCGACGCGGTCGTCTGGCTCGTCGGGCGGGGCGTCGCCCCAG
>Ga0325400_1006536_pt1 | contig 11099 bp, 10 predicted proteins | sample PopdelMetagenome_2_FD_205662 | JGI IMG/M metagenome (GOLD analysis project Ga0325400, IMG submission 205662) | Populus deltoides microbial communities from Bellville, Georgia, United States - Xylem-PdKOR-R1 | ecosystem: Host-associated > Plants > Phyllosphere > Stem > Wood/Secondary xylem...
GGATGGTATTGGAGACCTATTTAATTATATAAGGGGACATTGAGCCATTTATCCTTCTTGACTTTTACATTTCCTTTCCAATATTTTTATTCTTTTCTCATTGTATATAAATGCACCACCATTGCTTCTTGTAGCAAATATGCCTACTACTTCATGGATTGTGGTCCGCGCCATTTCGCATCACCATGTCCATGCTTCTCCTTTACCAGCAATTAGGTGTTGCTTCACTTTTTGGTTCGCTAGTGCTTGTTATCATGGTCCCTACACAAGTAAGAAATATTCATCCCTTTGCTAAACTTGGTGCTATAGTTTTAGAACCAACATCTGTAATGTCTTAATTTCATAGTTTATAACATGCAACTTGTGCGAAATTCCTATACGGGTATAATATGGATACAACAAGTGTCCCTCAATCCCAAACTAGTTAGGGTTGACTATATAGATGTTTTTCCATCATTTAGCTCAATCATAACTAATTTAATACCAATAAAAAATAAATTTTACAAGAACTCCAAAATGCTTATTGATGTGGTTAGATGCTTATCTAAAGGTTGGTCTTGACCTCTAGAGACCTGTAATGCAAGTAAAAAAATATAAAAGATAAATTACATGATAAAATTTATATGATACGTGAACTTGAAATTGCATTGTAAATAACTTGTGTATCTACCCTAAGGATAGTTGTTAGAGAATAATATAAATTACATATTGAGACCTCACCTAACAACTTAAGCTTTTAGGATAAGATGATTATTAGATATGGTATCAAGATGTAGTGTGTGCCTATGTAAGTTTGAAGCCCGAAGAACTTTCACTTGAGGGGGTGTGTTAGAGAATAATATAAATTATATCTTGGAACCTCACCTAACAATTTAAGTTTTTTGACAGCAGTGTAGGTTATCACACACAACTAATAAGGATCTGGCTTTGGTACCGTCGTAAAATATAAAAAATACAAATTATAAGGATACAATTTATATTACAAGACAAAGTGAAACAACGAGGGACTATATATTGAACAACTTTTGCATCTACCCTGATGGTGATGTGGGTTTATTTATATGTAACTTATACACTTAAATAAAAAAAATACATTCACAATCCCATAGATTGAGCTTCAAGTCAATAATATAGTTATTACATAATATTCTAGCATAAATGCATAAGATTTTAACAACAAGAATTCTCCAAGGTCCTAATATAGACTAGAGAGAACCCTCTAATGGTTAATTTGGTTGATAGTTATCACCTCTAGTGTGCATAAGGTTCTCCTTATATATCAAGGTTTATTTGCAATAAACTTTAGGTAAATCAATGGCTTAGCTCCTAAGCTATGAAAGTACTAGGGCTAGAATCTTCTTGAATGGCCCTTTGTTTTGCCATTGGTCAAATACCATTTGGGAAGGTACATTTTATTCCACATCACATAATTTTCTTGCTATTCACACATTATATGAAACTCAAAAACAATGTTCTTCCACTCTCCATAACTTAGTTCTTGATGACAGGAATTGCCAACATTGGAACTATGACGAATATGTATCATATAATATTGTGCATAATTGTTCATACATGGAAAACGTGCAAATAGATGCCTTGAATGCTGAAAAGAGAGGGAAAAAAGGTGTTTGCAATGAGCATCAATTTTTCTTCTGGATGTTATATTTAATGCATAAGGTTCTTTACTTTTTGTGTCCCTTGCACTTGATTACAAAAGGTCAAGGAGTGCATTCGGGTAAGACCAAGCAATATGTTATTTTGGGCATAATGTTGTAAGTTAACTAATATGTTTGGTAATAATACTGTGATTTGCGCTTCAAGTTTTTGTGTTCTATGTCTGAAAAGATATTTTGAGTCAAAATATGCAATCAAATGTTAGAAAATTAACTCCTGCAAAAGTTACAAATTTTAGTTAAAATCCCTACATGGTTGTGTATTAGAGTTGAACTAGTTTCAATCAAATAATTTTTTGGACAACTTGCAATATAAGAAGAAGGTTGAAAAGTAACTTAAATCATGTGATAGGAAACACACGTGATATGCTTCGAGTTGTTGTATCAAGTCATTAGATTTTAGAAGGATCTTAATTGCTTATATAGTTTGATAGATTTCTGCATTTATATTAGGTATCTGACCTTTTTTTTATTGCATCAATATCAATTCTCATTCTCTTGATCTTTTTGTGTGATAGGCAATCTTGTTGAACAGAATGACACGACTAACTAAGGAAGGATTGCATAGGACAGACAAAAGAGTCAGCCTCATGAATGAAATCTTGGCTGCCATGGACACTGTGAAGTATGGTTTAAGTTTAAGAAGAATTGCTCTTATATTTTCAATTTCATTCCATTTAAAGTGATTGTTTTGACAGTACACTGAAATATTTCAGATGTTATGCATGGGAGAAGAGCTTTCAATTTAGGGTTCAAAGTGTGCGGAATGATGAGCTGTCCTTGTTTCGCAGTGCCCAATTACTATTTGCTGTATGGGACACACTATATAAATTGGAATTTATTTTTTTGCTTCTTCCCTTTTAAGAACATGCCTAAAGCATGATGCTTCAGTTGTTCCATTTAAATTAACATTCATAATAAAATCTAGAAAATTATAAAAGTGATCTAACTACTAAGTATGGTTTGTCCTGTGTTTAAACAATTGCTAAAAATTACATTACATCATACATCCCACCACCTGTAGAGTCATGTATACTTATGTGTTATGGTAAATATGTGAACTTTTTTTTTTCTTATGAAAAAGAAAAGCTTGTATACTTTGTTTAGACTCATAGTGAACATGTAGCTCTATATGTATACTGATAAAATCTATCTCCTAACAATGCTTCTGACATGTATGTCATCATTTGCTTGCTTCTCTAATGTGTAAATATGGATAACAGTTACTCTAGTGTGGTAGAATCATAATGGTTTGCTCCTCGAATGTGTAAATAAGCATATTAGTTGATGTAATCTGGTAGAATCATAATGATTCACAAAGGAGACACAATAACTAAACACTTAAAAGGACATGATTCGTGACTTTTTTGTTGCACAAGTGATCTTCATCCTCCACATGCAGATGCAATCAGAGGCAATTTTGCCATACTGCTATTACTTAATGTATGGCATCCTTACATGTGCATTGGCTGACTATTTCCCTTTTATTGCAGTTCAATAGTTTTATGGTGAATAGCATTCCAGTTGTTGTGACACTTGTTTCATTCGGCGCATTCACCTTGCTTGGTGGAGACTTGACCCCTGCAAAGGCTTTTACATCAGTTTCTTTGTTTCAAGTGTTAAGATACCCTCTAAACATGCTTCATAACTTACTGAGCCAGGTTCTGTAATTTTTCTATTTCACTAATTATATTGCTTGATAATATTCAAATTTCATTGATGTTATCAGTGTTGCTTTTGATTTTAACTGATTCCAAGATAAGAAAAGAAATTGTCATGCATTTTTTTCATTAGTCTTTATAATTTCACGTCACAGATGGTCTAAAGTACAAGCCTTCTCCAAAAAGCATGAATTTGTTTCTTTTTTCGAAAACTTCAGAATTTTGTTTTTAACTTACTAAGATTATTACTAGGAACCCTTGTAAAAAAAACTTATTTCCAACAAAATACTTTTGTCTCTATAAAATTCCAAAATAAAACTTTTCTTACCAAAATATTTGCTTGTGTTTTTTTGTAGAAGATTTCTTTCACAGAAGGTTTTTACTAATTAGGCCAAAACTGAGCTGGACAGGTATAAAACACAGTTCTGAACAAAAAGTACTAGCTTTATATATATTTTCTTGCATAATTCTATCTCAAGACAAATTTTTCATGTTCTTCATTGAATCTGTGTATGTGCTTACAAGAAAATTCTTGCCATATTGTAATTAATATTGTAGTTAAGATCCTACCCTGCATTCCTGCACGAGTGCTCTTATTGGTTCCATTCTTTCTTAGATGTCTAATAGTAACTTGTTTTGCAGGTTGTAAATGCAAATACATCATTGCAACGCTTGGAGGAACTGTTTCTAGCTGAAGAGAGAATTTTAGCACCAAATCCACCTCTTGAACCAGGAATTCCAGCTATCTCAATTGAAAATGGGAACTTTTCATGGGATTTAAAGGTTACCTTCTGAAGCTTAAGCATCTAAGAAATTGGTCTTGTGGTTGGAGGGTAGTTTCATATGAGCTTTGTTTGAAATTCTTGTATTTGCATTTGATTGGAATTCTGTATTCTAAACATAGTTGCTTTACAAATTATACTAAAAACATTGTTAGGCAGTGGTGATGGTAAAAACATCATGTTATTCTTGTAGTTGACTTATTGATGTTAATTCTCAGACATTCTTCCTATCCAAGCAATCTTAAAATCACATCCTTTCTCCAGCTAGAAAATCCAACGTTGACAAATATCAAATTAAACATACAAGTTGGCAGCTTAGTCGCAATCATTGGTGGGACTGGAGAAGGAAAAACATCACTTATATCAGCAATGCTTGGAGAGCTGCCTCCTATGGAAGATGCAAGTGTTGTTATAAGAGGGACTGTTGCATATGCTCCTCAAGTTCCATGGATCTTCAATGCTACAGTGAGTTACAGCTTATTCTACTTTGTTGGAATTATTTTTGTCTCTGATCTAATTAGTTAATATTTTGTATCTTTGTCGCTTCTCTGGTATTCTCCAGTTTGCTTCAATGGGGTGCACATTCCTAACATGGAAAATCCATTCTTACAGGTTCGTGACAACATATTATTTGGGTCAAAATATGAACCTTCACGATATGGGAAAGCTATTGATGTAACTGCATTACAACATGATCTTGACTTATTTACAGTTAAGCGAATTCCTTTCTCTCTCCCAATGCTTCTGTTTAATTCAAAATATATCTTACATCACTAGCTCATAATTGTTTATTCAGGGCCATGACCTCACTGAGATAGGTGAAAGAGGAGTCAATATTAGTGGCGGGCAGAAGCATAGAGTTTCCATGGCCAGGGCTTTCTACTCCAATTCGGATATATACATATTCGATGACCCTTTAAGTGCTTTAGATGCTCATGTTGCCCGACAGGTATTAGGCCATGTTAAACAGTACAAGTTCATATCAATGTTAATTTGATAGCTAGTGCTACTTGCTTAATTTATAGTGATGTTGATATGGTTTGCGGTGATGAGAAGCTCTTTATTATTAAGCTTATATTATACGAAATGAACATTCTGTAACTTCATTCTGACAATGTTATTTCTTGAAGACCATAATAAGAGCTGGAGGGAATTTCTTCATGTTTCCTTTTCATATTACTCGTGTTTTATACGACAATCACTAACTTTACACATAGAAACTCTAAAAGTGAGCTTCCTCTTAAGCTAAACATTAGACTCATCTCAAATTATTTACAGGTCTTTAACAGTTGTATTAAAGAAGGGTTGCAAGGAAAAACCAGGGTTCTTGTGACAAACCAGCTACATTTCCTTCCACAAGTGGAAAAAATTATTCTTCTCAGTGAAGGTATGATTAAAGAGGAGGGAACCTTTGAGGAACTCTTTAAAAACAGCGAACTATTCCAGAAGCTGATGGAAAATGCAGGGAAAATGGAAGAGCAAGTGAAAGAAAAAGAGAACAGTGACAATTTGGACCACAAAAGCTCAAAAGCAGAAACTAATTGGGAAAATGAGTTGCCACAAAAGGCAGGCTGTACAATGAAAGGGAAAGAAGGGAAGTCTATTCTCATCAAGCAAGAAGAACGAGAAAGAGGTGTTGTCAGTTGGAATGTTTTGATAAGGTAATATAGGGGGCTTATTTAAGATTCTTGCTATATAATAATAATTGGAATTTTTTTTTGGCAATTCCTAACAATGCCTTATGATAAAGACCCTTTTCTGAGTCCATCCTATGGATGTTTATATGATGCTCACAACACCTCAAAATAAAAATCGAGTTCATGGGCGAAGCCCTCTTTGATTTACCAAGGAAACATCAATGCAAGTCAAATTGAAAACATATTTCCAGATCTTTAACTTTCATGCCGCAATTATGGCCAAGGAAGCACCAGATGACCTGAAGACCTGTGATGCTCAAATATTCATTTTTTGTATGCAAAATCATTTTACACCAGTTGGATACCAACTACTTACTGTAGATGTTCCCATGTTATTCAAGGTCTTTGTAGTTTTAACTTTTAAGCACCCCAGTACAATTTGGCTGGACATGTAGTTGAGCCTTCACTTTGCATGAAGGCTGGAACTACTGGTAGCAACATTGTCTGATTACTGATGACCATTCTGATATATGGATACATTATTATATCCTAGTTTTTCAAAGAGAAGCTTGTTGTGCTTGTACTTGACACATACAGTTTGATATTCATATGCAGGTACAACAACGCATTAGGAGGTGTATGGGTGGTTTCAATACTTTTTCTGTGCTACTTATTAACTGAAGTTTTTCGAGTTTCAAGAAGTACATGGTTGAGTTTTTGGACAAATCAAAGCACTTTGGAGAGTTATAGGCCAGGATACTTCATTTTCGTGTATGGACTTCTATCATTTGGTCAGGTCTGTTTGCAACCTGTGATTGACATCATTATCTTAGAGGCCCAGCATTTTGTATGATTTTAGCAGGAAAAAGAAAGAAAGAAGTGAATCCATTATGCTTTTGTTTCATTTACAGTTGTTTTTGAACATAGTAGTGAGAGAAAATTTAGAATTTATGCAATTGCTATGGTCTTTGTGGTGGTCTTACCTCATGTATTTCTGGTTCAGGTGACTGTGACACTAGTAAACTCTTATTGGTTAATCAGTTCAAGTCTTCATGCATCCAAAAGACTTCATGATGCCATGCTCGATTCCATTCTACGTGCTCCAATGCTATTCTTCCACACCAACCCAACTGGGAGGATAATCAATAGGTTTGCGAAGGATGTAGGTGAAATAGATCGTAGCGTTGCCAATTCTGCCAACAATTTTCTAAACCTAGCTTGGCAGTTGCTTTCAACTTTTGTGCTGATAGGCACTGTGAGCACAATATCATTGTGGGCCATAATGCCACTTCTGATCTTATTTTATTCAGCTTATCTATATTATCAGGTATGTTGAAAAATCCCTAGTTATTTTGTTTTTTTGGAAATTGTTATGGGTTTTGCAAAGAATGTAACTTTAGTATTTTGGTTGGGATGCTCTATGAGGTGGTTTCTTTGAAGTATCATTTTCTTGTTTTTACCACTTTCACATGTAAAGAGTAATCTTCTAGATAAGCCCACTCAGGTCTTAAATAAGTCAAATGCCTGTCTTCAAATTTAGAGTAACCGTAGACCACTGTCTGTTAGGAGATGAGCTCTATAAGAGGTAACCCTATGGATTTTGTTTGGGAGAAAAGACATGTTAATTTAAAACATGGGTAAGCATCCTAAAATCCAATAGGAACCCATTTTGTTGGACATATGCTTTGCGCTCTGAGCTTCCATGCTGCCTGTCAAGAGATATACTTGACATGTTAGTTTCTGCAAGCATATATTTTCTGCTAATGTTGAATTAACCTATTTATGTTAGAAATTTTCTCATCATCATTGTATGTACACGCTCTAATATCGTTGCTGATGTACTGTGTTGTACAGAATACATCCCGTGAAGTGAAACGTCTGGATTCCATCACCAGGTCTCCAGTTTATGCACAGTTTGGAGAAGCATTAAATGGTTTGTCAAGTATTCGTGCTTATAAAGCATATGATTGGATGTCCATCATCAATGGGAAGTATATGGACAATAATATTAGATTTAGTCTCGTAACTATTAGTTCAGATGGTTGGCTTGCCATAAGGTTGGTAACTTTAGGAGGGATGATGATTTGGTTGATAGCGTCATTTTCAGTTTTGGGGAATGGAAGAACGGAAAATCATGTGGGATTTGCATCTATAATGGGTCTACTTCTTAGTTACACTTCAAACATCACTGATTTGTTGAGTAATGTTCTAAGACAAGCTAGTAAAGCTGAAAATAGCTTAAACTCTGTCGAGCGTGTTTCCACATATATAGATTTACCCTCCGAAGCTCCAGCCATAGACAAGAACAACCGTCCTCCTCCTTCTTGGCCTTTGTCAGGATTAATTAAATTTACAGATGTTGTTCTACGTTACAGGCCCGAGCTTCTTCCAGTCTTACATGGTTTGTCCTTTGCAGTCTCACCTAGTGAAAAGCTAGGAATAGTCGGAAGAACTGGAGCTGGGAAATCTAGCATGTTAAATGCATTGTTCCGTATCGTAGAACTGGAAAGAGGAGAAATCACCATTGATGGTTGTGACATTACTAAGTTCGGACTGACAGATTTGAGGAGAGCTCTCAGTATCATACCACAATCACCAGTTCTCTTCTCAGGTACCTGTCAAGAGAAACTGAAAACTGGATTTTGGTAGTTCAATTTCTTTTACTTTCAGATGAGTAGAGATAATTTATGCTTATACTCTCTTTTATTTTCTCTTTCCACTTGACAGCTTGCTAATCTATAACTTGAGATTTGGTCCAGAAACCATTCCCAGTTTAAGCCATTTTATGGATTATTTTCAACACCCATGTCATTGTAATTGTCACCCATTTTCTTATAGGGACTGTGCGATTTAATCTTGATCCATTCCGTGAACACAATGATGCTGACCTATGGGAGGCTTTAGAGAGGGCACATTTGAAGGATGCTGTTAGAAATAGTTCTTTTGGTCTGGATGCTCAGGTATGATCTTGAAATTTCCTTTTATCAAACTATCTCTGCCAGTGAATATTAATCTGTCAAAATGTTTTTGTAATATATATATATAGCATTTCATATTATTTAAAAACAACTGAATGTGTAACAAAAACTAATATTAAGCTCTTGAGGTCGAAAATACCCCTTTAGGGCAAACATTCTGTAAACATATGGCATCGTGTTTGATTAAAGCTGATTTGAAGTCAATGAACTGTTTTTTATTCATAATGTTTATTTAAAGCTGATTTGAAGTCAATGACTTTTTTTTATTCATAATTTTGCGGATGCAATATTAAGTTGATTATAGTGTAATGCAAACTGTAAAGTTATTTTTTTTTCTTTTCGTGTCAAGGTTTTTGAGGGAGGGGAGAGTTTTAGTGTTGGACAGAGGCAACTACTAAGTCTCGCTCGAGCACTGCTGCGAAGATCTAAGATTCTTATTCTTGATGAAGCTACTTCTTCTGTTGATGTTAGAATTGATGCTCTTATCCAAAAAACCATCCGAGAAGAATTCAGATCCTGCACAATGCTAACTATCGCTCATAGACTAAATACCATTATTGACTGTGACAGAATTCTTGTGCTTGAGGCTGGTCAGGTATGCTCTCAAATTTAGTTTCCAGAACTTGTTTCCTACTCGCTAGGAAATTTGAGTTTATTGAACACATTCCTGAAAATTTAATGTCCATAAGAAGTACCTGGAATCATCAAGAACTTTTATGCCAACTAACTTCAACTTCATTCTCAATTTTCATGATTCTGACATCTTTTATAGTGATTCTTTATTCAACTCATGGTTGAATCTTTGATCTTTCAGGTTTTAGAACATGCTACCCCAGAGGAACTGCTATCAAATGAAGGAAGCGCATTCTCTAGGATGGTTCAAAGTACAGGACCAGCAAATGCACAGTACTTGTATAGCCTGTTGTTTGAAAGCAAAGAGAACAAGTTAATGCTTATAAATTCCTGATAATGTCAAACAATCTTACTTCTTAGCTAAAGAAAAGATTTTACTCCTTCCCAAGTTGATGTTTTTAGGCCAATAAAACTATTAGGATGCCAATGGAGAAATTAGATGAGGTGTACTTGTCAAAAGCTTGCACATTCTAGGAGATAATTGCTGCTGCATAAGGTCTTGGTTATTTGCATAAAGAGCCTGCATGTTCGCTATCAAGATGCAGCTCCCAATTTCTTCGGTTCTACACCTGCAGAGAGCGAGGGAGGTAATATTTTATGTCTTCATTGTGCAACTCACAGCAGAGAGGCAAGTTAAACTATGATTTCGTAATAATTGCTTCAGCTGTTAAATAATTTGATGCTGTAGCTTCTTGTGGACCTCATTGTTAGGTTGTTTCAATGTTAACTCCAATTTGTTACAAGAATTGCAAAAAGGTGACGATGCCAATTTTGCAACTTATTTTAGCTCTTTCTTTCATATTTCTGACTAATAAGTCTGTTGTTGTTAGGATTTCAGCTTGTCATGTTGTGTTAACTCATTGAATATGATTATTTACACTTGGGAGATCTTATGATCAAGTTTGATCTTGCATAAACTTCTTCAGCATGACAATATTTGAACCTTTACTTGGTTGCTAGATACATCAATGCAGTGTCTGAATTATGCTTTGCTTAATTTGCCGGAAACAAAAAGTGAGAATTGCTGGTTCTATTCCTAACACTAAAATAAATGTTTACAAGAAGTCTCATGAGGCACGTTGACAGCCACAAGAACTCTCATGTGGGCATGTTAATAAAAACCACAAAAGGTAACATCATTGTCTGAAAGAAGTAAGTATTTTCTTTTTCTTCTATTTTTTCTAGTAAAGTATTCCAAATATGGTGGGCAAATAGTGATCCAGAAAAATGTAAAAAAATAAAATAAAAAATTAGCTAGTCATTTGGGCCCGGCTTAAACTGTCAGCATTCTAGTTGCTGGTTATTTGGGTTTGCCCAATGGCTAGAAGTCCTAGACATTTAGGGCTATGCTTGAATGACTAGAAATTTGATAAAATCTTGACTCGATTCCATTTACATTGGTTTGTCCAATCTTGCTTGACACACACCTCCATGAATGCAATACTTTTTTTATGCATTGCAAGCTTCACTTTTCTGGCTAATGATTATTTTCTGGTGTTGTATCTAACCACCATCTCTACTAGTTTTGCATATGACACAACCTATGACTTCGAAGAAAATATTTTCCTTCATATACTATATCAGTCACAAGTAAGAAACAGGGACATAATTTCTAAGTCTTGGACACACAGTTATTAAAAGCTTGGCCATGTAATGGCCCATCACCAACCATTTAACAAGTCTAGAAACTATTATCAACTATTCAACAATCCCATGTATAGTTTTTAAACCAGGC
>Ga0325400_1006537_pt1 | contig 11097 bp, 5 predicted proteins | sample PopdelMetagenome_2_FD_205662 | JGI IMG/M metagenome (GOLD analysis project Ga0325400, IMG submission 205662) | Populus deltoides microbial communities from Bellville, Georgia, United States - Xylem-PdKOR-R1 | ecosystem: Host-associated > Plants > Phyllosphere > Stem > Wood/Secondary xylem...
ATATTTTTAAAATTATAATAAGAGCAAAATGAAATTTAAACCACATCTCATCACACTTTCAAATGAGCCCGAGAACGTATATTCATTTTTAAAGACTTTTCATTTATATTTTTATTAAAATTATACTTTTTTTATTGTAGTTTTGATGTTAAAATTTATCATTTTGTACCTAAACTTGATGTTTTATGTTAAAATAATTTTTTAATCAAGAAACCAAAATAATAAAGTACGATTAATCTTATCACCAAACAATTTTTTTTATATATATATAATTTCAATCTTTAAGATTTGAGAAATTATCGGCTAAGAACTTCCCTTCATTTTATAAACCTTTCCATCCATACTTTCATTAAGATTATACCTTTTTTTTAAGTAAACTATACCAAACTCGATGGTTTTTATTAAATAAACATAATATTCTCTTAATTAAAATAATAGAGGTAAGATTAGGGTTGAGAAAAAAATCAACAAATCAATTAAATCGAGAAAACAAAAAAAATAATAAAAAAATCAAATCATAAAAAAAACTAATTGAACGGATTAAAATATTAAAAAAAATATTCAGTTCGGTTCAGTTTTAGTTTCATAAGCTTAAAATTAAAAAATCTCAACTGAACCGAACCGGTTTAGTTAAAATTAAACCGAACCAAACCGAACCGAATTGAAACCAAGCCCATCAAAAAAATAAAATAAAAACCCAAAAAACAATATAGTTTTTAATTTTTAATATAAAATAACCAAACCAAAATCGAACTAAATATAACCGAAATCGATTGATTGAGTTTTAATTTTTAATATAAATAATCAAACCAAACCCAATTAAACCAGTTGGTAGTTTCTGTTTGATATTTTATATTTTTTTAAAATTTTAATTTAATTATTTTTATAAAATTGAACCGAATGAAAAATAATATGAACGGAAAAAATATTTTGGAGTCAGAAGTGAATCCCAAAAATTCAGGGATCTATTTAAGATTTTCCCTTTGACTTCAAGGCGGCCATGAGATACTGCCGGCGAAGCTCACTCTTGTTGTTCTTGATGGCTTTTGCTTTGAATATTAAAGAACCCACACGAGCTCCCTTTCTCCTTGCATCAGCAACACCCCACCTGTTCTTTTTCATCTCAATTATTTCCCTTTACAAAGAAAAAAATCGAGGAGGGATCCGGCTCATCATATATATATATATATATATATATATATATATATATCTGTGTGAGTGTTTGTGTGTATAAATAACAGTGTTGTATCGTGACTCCAAAGCCGAGTTGAATACAGGGTGTAGAAGAGAAGATAGAAAGCAGAGATCGAAGGAAAGGAAAGAAATGGCAGCCAGCACCAACCCCATCCCTTTACTCACTCGGTACAAAATGGGGAAATTCAACCTCTCTCACAGGTTCGTGTGTATTAGCTAACCCTCTTGCCCCCATCTCCTTCTACTGTATGATTGACGCTTCGATGGGGAGCCGAATCATGGGTTTTTATTGTTTGTTAATCATCTTGTTTTTCTGCCCTTTTATAATTGCTAGAGCTGTTATGGCACCATTAACAAGGAATAGATCCTACAACAACATGCCTCAACCACATGCCATCCTATACTATTCTCAACGCGCTACCAATGGAGGCTTCCTCATTACCGAAGCAACTGGGGTTTCTGACACAGCTCAAGGGTAAATTCTCTTATTTCACCACTTTTACTCTCCATTTAGGAACTTCCTTACTAATTCTGTACCTGTTCGAGAAAATAAATCATACCATCAAATCTTAAGTTGTTAATCTATGAATCAATTAAGTTAATGAGTTGAAGCTATTATCAGGTCATTGAATCATTGGAATTGTTTGATCATCGAAAATATTATATGTATATACTATGATACATGTGGAATATAAAAAATAAAAATAAAATAGTAATCGTATAATTTTAGTTCTACAACTTTTTAAATTCACTTATAAACTTATCAAAATTTCATTCAAACTGTTTGAAAATTTTTAGTGGTATCACAACCTTGTTAGGCTGTTAATAATAAGAAAGTTTAGTCAAAGCATATTTCGCAATGTTGGTAAACTGCGGTGGCTGTTAGTCAGCCGTGGTAGCTAAAGTTAGGCGTTCCGGTGGACTCCAGTGGTGTTTCTATTGTTAGATTTACCTTGCTGAACTTCATTACTATTTACTCTTTTCAAGTATTTGTTGTCAGTCTGTTTTTGGTGTAGATTATTTATATCATCCTCTAGATCTAGACGTTCAAGTAGTACCTCGTGCAGAAGTGCTTCGCCTTGTTCAATTAGATAAAATGGAAAAGTTTAAAGAAAAATATAAATTTCTTTGTATAGGCTCAGTTCAAGTGGTACTATTTTGTGATTGAATTGACTTTAAATTATATTTATTGTAAAATACAAGAACTTTCAGATAAAGATTTATGTGTAAGAGGACTAATATACAGGGACCAAAGCAAGTTTATTAAGTTAGTTTTAGGTGATTACTGATTAGAAAAATAATGAAAAATATTTTTACTCCTAATTAAATGGTCATGTATCAATGCACTAATATTACTGTATTTAAGAATATGGAAATTATTAGTTCTGCGTTTGGTTAGCGTTTTATAACAAAAGGGATAGAAATGCATTTTATTAGAGGGACGAAGACAAAGACATAAAATAAGTCTGAGGTTATTGTAATTTATATATATATATATATAAAATATAATTTTTAGCATATTACCATGATTTTCATTTATTTTTCTTATTTGATTTAAAGATACCCTGAAACACCTGGAATTTGGACTGAAGAGCAAGTGAAAGCATGGAAGCCAATTGTGGATGCTGTTCATGATAAAGGTGGCATTTTGTTTTGCCAAATTTGGCATGTGGGTCGTGTCTCCACTTATGGTATGTGCTTTCACTTCAGCTGATTTCAAATATGATTCTCTATATATATATATAAAATCTCAAGTCCCATGGTTCAATCTATTATCAAAATGCACAAGAAATCAAAGAAAAGAAGAAAGCTCCAACATAATCCCACCATTTTTTGAATTAATTTCTTCATCGTACCCGTTAATTTCAAGAGTATGAGCCATATAGAGTTGTAATTTATTTGACAAATGTAGCATGATTTTTGTAATACAGGGTTTCAGCCGAATGGGGAAGCTCCCATATCATGCACTGATAAAGGAGTGACACCAGGTCTTGATGGAGAAGACTGGTCACCTCCTCGTCGATTAAGAGCCGACGAACTTCCTCGCATTGTTAATGATTTCAGACTTGCTGCCCGCAACGCCATTGAAGCTGGTGTGTTTGTTGGCTAGCTATAGTGTACACACACACACTATAGCTTGTTAGCCACTTATCATAATGTCTCCGGATGATGAGTACTTTGAGGCATAAAAACTATTGCTTGAAGGGATCATCAGAATTGTGCATGTGTAGCTATTCAAATCCAATTACTTTTATGATGAAAAACAATATGTATTTGACAGGATTTGATGGAGTTGAGATTCACGGGGCAAATGGTTACTTGATTGATCAGTTCCTTAAAGATCAAGTAAATGACAGAACTGATAATTACGGCGGGAGCTTGGAAAATAGGTGCCGTTTTCCATTGGAAATATTGGAAGCTGTAGTTGATGAAGTTGGAGCTGATAAAGTTGGCATGAGACTGTCGCCGTTTGCTGACTACATGGAAGCCGTTGATTCAAACCCAGAAGAACTTGGCCTTTACATGGCAAATGCATTAAACAAATTTGGGATTCTTTATCTCCATGTAATTGAGCCAAGAATGGTTAAAGTGAACGACATATATGAAACTCCTCACAGTATACTTCCAATGAAAAATGCCTTTGAAGGGACTTTTATAGCTGCTGGAGGATACCGTAGAGATGATGGTAACAAGGCTATAGCGGAGAATTATGCAGATCTGGTGGCATTTGGAAGATTGTTTCTGGCTAATCCAGATTTGCCAAAACGATTTGAGTTAAATGCTCCTCTTAATAGGTACAACAGGAACACTTTCTATATTCCCGATCCTGTTGTTGGCTACACTGACTATCCTTTCCTTGATGTTCTGGCTTAAACAAACATTAATATCGTTAACAGCATGTAATACGTACTGAAGTTTTCTGCTTCTTCTTCTGGTTGCTTCTGGTATATAATAAATGCTTCAGCATGTATAAAGTATGGTGGTGGTGGTGGTGGTGGTGTGGTGATGGTGGTGGAAGCAGCCGGCAAGCTTGTGTGAGTAGTGTTCGTGTTTTGTTTGAAATCAATGGAAACAATATCTTTCTTCTCACTCTTAGAATAATCTATCCAAGGATTTTCTGTTTCTTGAATGTTTCACTTTCAGATTCATTTTGGTACTTGTGAGTACTAAAATTACTAGAAATTATCATAATCTTATCTTTGAATTCGCAAGCAACTTTACAGGGTTGCTTAAGATCACACCACTCTTTTATCTGGGAGGACTCTCATTGCACCTTCACCGAGACCGAAGCTTACTCGAAACTAAACAATTATGAATTTAAATTTTATTATTTTTATTTTAATTAATAAAATTATATATAATATAATATAAGTTAACTAAATAATATGAATTTATTTTATTATTTTTATTTTAATTAATAAAATTAAATATAATATAATATAAGTTAACTAAATAATATGAATTTGTACAGGTTTTAAATTTAATGAATATTTCACATAAATAAATATATTTGTGAGTAATATAAAATTTTATTTAATAATTTAAGTTTATTATTTTGAATTGAAATAATTATTTAATATGTAAGTAAGATTTGAATTCTGAGATTCCAGAGGTTAATTTCCTTTTTTTGTTACAAAAAATCTGAAATAAAATAATTAAACTTTTATTGACTGCCATTGTAATTAAAATATCTCTAGAATAAATTAAAAAATAAATGTACTTTACCATAGACGTTTACAGGATTTCTTGATTGTATAATCACACTTTATTTCTTAATAACCATAACTTACTATTAAAATAGTTATTATAATTTATCCTAAGGTTTACATAAAATAAAAAATATAATTAAGAATAAAATGCAGAATAAGTAATACAAAGTTCTATTTGAAAGCATAGTAAATATTGTTTTTCAAGATGTTTTATATTTGAAAATATATTAAAAATATATATATTTTTTATTTTTTAAAATTTATTTTTGACATCAGTACATTAAAACGATTTAAAGATACTAAAAAAAAAATTAATTCAAAGCAAGAATTTTTTTTGATGAAATTCCGATTCAACCCCAATCCCAAACGAAGCCTTATAAGAATTGACTCATGTCAACCTCAATTTAATCTTTTGAGTTGAGATGATTTTTTTAATATTGTATTAGAGCTTTACTAACAAAGCGGTCACAACTTAAAATCTCACCACTCTCATCATATTCGATAAAATTAATAACACAAAGTAGTTTGAGTTTATACGAATTTCAAATTTAAAAAACAAAATAATATAAATAATAATAATTTAAATTTTTGAATTGAAAAAATTCTTAAATAAAGCTTGGGTTTAAGATTAAATAAACCTAAGTTTTTTTTTTACCTAAAATTACATTGTATTTTGTTTTTTAAAAAATCCAGATTATTTTAATGATACAGCCTAGTACAAGGGTCCAAGCTAGTGGTATCATGTAATTAACTAAAAACACGATGTTTTTTTTTTAATATAAATTTTCCTTTATTTCCGGTTAGGTTCTTAATTTAAAAAATAATTAATCGGTCATCATTAAACAGATGTTACCATGTGAATCTGGACCACAACTAATATGGACATTTTCATCCTATTACCATCGTTACAATTCAATTTTAACCCTTGTTCTTTATATTTTCTCAATATTACCCTTTTAATTTTCTAAAGTAACAATATCTTCTCTAGCCATTAAATAGCCTCTCTCTTTTTTTCTTAAACTTTTTCAAGTTTTTTTTTTAAATTTTAATATTTTTAATTTTTTTTTGTTTAAAATAAATATTTTTTTTGTTTTCAGATCGTTTTAATATGTTAATATCAAAAATAATTTTTTAAAATAAAAAACTTTATTTTGATACATTCTAAGTGAAAAATATTTTGAACCGCCACAGCAATCTCAAACACACATGCATGGTCTATTCAGATGAAACCTCTAGGGAGAAATTGAAACTTTTTAAAAACTAAAGGGGTAAAATTAAACTATTTTAAAATTATAAGGGTAGAAATGTAACATTTGATATTTCATTCAAACAATAATAAAACAGACATCGTCTTCTCCTTTTCTCACTCTTTTCTTCTCTCTCAGAGCTACAGACAGAGAAAGAGGAGGAGATGGCGAGGAGACCCGACGAGGAGTACGATTACCTGTTCAAGGTAGTGTTAATCGGCGATTCCGGTGTCGGAAAATCGAACATCCTCTCCCGATTTACTCGCAACGAGTTTTGTTTGGAGTCCAAGTCCACCATCGGCGTCGAATTCGCCACTCGCACTCTTCAAGTAACTAACCCTAACTCCTATTCTACTAACACACTTTTCTTGATCTACTTCAAGCCCTCATTTTGATCTGTGTTAGTTTCAATTTGATCGGAATTTAGATCGGAATTTTACTTGTGTTGTGCTTGATAGGTTGAAGGAAGGACAGTGAAGGCGCAGATATGGGACACGGCAGGGCAAGAGCGATACAGAGCGATCACGAGTGCCTACTATAGGGGCGCGCTTGGAGCTCTTCTGGTGTATGATGTAACAAAGCCAACGACTTTTGAAAACGTGAGCCGGTGGTTGAAGGAGCTGAGGGATCATGCAGATTCCAATATTGTGATCATGTTAATTGGGAACAAGACTGATCTTAAACATCTTAGAGCAGTAGCTACTGAGGATGCTCAAAGTTATGCTGAGAAAGAAGGGCTTGCTTTTGTAGAGACATCCGCTCTTGAAGCCACCAATGTTGACAAGGCTTTTCAAACAATTCTTTCTGAGATATATAGGATTATTAGTAAGAAGACACTTTCTTCGGAAGAGTCAGCAGCACCTGTGAGTGTCAAAGATGGGAAGACCATTGCAGTTGGAGGACCCGATCCCAGCACTAAAAAGACCACCTGCTGCTCTTCTTCTTAGTGAAGATGATATGTGTAGTTGTGGGCAGTTTCCCACCTCTTGTTCATTTGATTTACGTCGGCTTTCCCTTGTTTTTTCCCCCTGATTTTTCTGTTTTTGAACTTGTTGTGGTTGAATTTCATATCCCTTTGCATGATATATTGAAAGTTTAGTTTTTTACTGTCTTGTGTTTTGCTTCAAGATCTCTTTGTTAATGATCGTGGAGAATGCAATGGTTGATCAGTGCATTAGCTGTTGATTGCCATGATTTTACCTAATAAGTGCTTCATGGCTTATGCAACTGAGCACTTTGTGGTTTCCTTGGGCATTCCGACTTCGAAGACGAAGAGAATGCCTTGCTCTGCAACCATAGACATCCCATAGCATCTTTATGGAAGCAGGGCTGTGGAGGGGATGCGCATGGCAAAGCCAACATCCAATCGTAAACTGAATTCTTCTTCTTCCCCAGCAGTTGATTGTTCATTTCCATAGTTTCGTAATGCAATAGCCGAGGAAGGGAATGGCAGCACAAATGATATATAGTCCTGAGATAATTGCACACATTGGACAATAGATGCCAACTGTTCCACTGCGCCTGCCCTGCTGTTCAATTCTACAAACTTCAGAAGCCATAGCTCTAGTTTTTAGAACATTTATCTGGGGATTCGGCATTGATAAGATGCATGTAATTGCATTTGAATAAATACCATTTACACTGCTTGAGATTTCTCCCAACCAATTTGCATGTCATTCGTTCCCTTGCAGTCACTTTCCTGTTTCTGATAGATAAACAGTTGCCTTTTTTCAGATATTTAACATCTCGGTTTCATTTCAATAGAATCCGGATCCCTTTGATAAAACTTAAGAATTTTCACAGATAGACAACTTCAAGCACATCATAACTGGCAGTTTCTGGGAGATCCATATGATAACCAAGTCAACAGCACGTTCTTGCCTAAAAACCTTGGGACACCATTAAAAGTACACGCGAATAGCTAACCGCAACAGTTGTTCTTCTGCTCGATTAGCTGCCCCTTCATCTGAACAGTTCCTGTTGAATTGTTAGCAGTTGGCTGGTTACTCATCCTGCAAAAAATCTTGAGTTAGTAGAAAGAAAGAAGAAGAATGTTTATTAGTAAAAGAACACTGTTTAATTTTATTCCATGAAATCACACAGGCAACATACACTGTATCACAGCAACCAAATCGAAGCAACTTTGGCAGAAATAATGCATGGGAGATTAATAATATGACAACCATCCCAGTTTATCAATGCAACAAAACAGAAGTGAAGAAAAAGTAGATTGAGAAAGAATCTAATATCTTCTAGCCGGGATATCTTAAAATAGCTGATCTTTCCAGTTTAAGGGTGCACATAGAACAAGACATCTACACTATCGGCAACGGCTAGGGTGTCAAAAGATTGCATCTTCTACATATAATGATTCATTCCGATTAAAGTAGAGGAAAAATTAAGAAATCTAAAATAGCTAACTGAGATAACATCAGAGTAAAACAAAAATTATTAATCACTAAGAACACGCATTTGCAATCAATAAAAAAATAGAACTTGAATTAAGAACAGCAGGAACAAGTTGATTTGTGGTTTACTTTTTCTTAATTTCACCAGCCATGGTTAAGAATGCTTGCTCCACATTTATCGAGTCTTTAGCACTTGTCTCTAGGAAAGGAATGCCAAGCTCATCTGCAAATGCCTGCAGTTTATCCAGGTAGAAGAAAGAAGGATCAATTTACAAACAGAAACCATTATCCGATCAAAGAAAATCCTTAGGAAAGCCCTTCAAGTTTAACAATATATCATCATTATTCTTTCAGCTGCTAAGATTGCATTAAGCCATCTGATATTCAACTAGAAAAGTTGCCGCTGCATCACCGGTAAATGTAAAGGAAACAGCTTAATTTACATACATCTGTAGAAGCTTTCATTTTTTCTTATATTAGAAGACACATGCACAGAAGCAAACTTTCAATATGGCTATGTGATCGAAAATGACAATGTCAAGGAACATTATGACATCATCTCAAGAAGGATAAGACCAGTTTTATGCAAGAAAGCTCTAGTTCCGTACATTTTGAGAATCATCAATCTCAGATTTTGCAAAAAACACAGGCCTACCTATAACTGAAACTAGACAAGATTACATGAAAGTATCCCTTCAAGGAATACACACTTCAACAAACTTTTACCTGTCTTATTAAAACGGAAAGAAAAACTTTCCCTCGGTGCATATGCAGGGCATCACTAAAGTAAAAGAAAATAATTCGCTGGACTAGGTTATTGAATATAGCACAGCTGGTCATCAGTCCTAACTTAGCACAAGATCGTCCCTGATGGTTCAGCAAACTTGGCCAGAAGAAACTCGGAACAGCAGACAGGCCCTCAGGAAAACTTAATATCATATGATTCATATCAAAGCTAACTGAATTTAAATAGATATACCTTTGCTGTTTGTGTGTCCACAACCTTGTTCTCAACTAGATCACACTTATTTCCAACTAAAAGTTTGCAGACACTATCATTTGCATATCTATCAATCTCATTCAACCACTGCTTGACATTGTTGAAGCTCTCCATCTCGGTAACATCATAGACTATCTGTTGTAATCCCATGGGACACAAACTATCAGATTCTTGAACATGACTTCATATAGCATAGTGAGATTTGAAATTGTATCAACATAAAATGCGCATAATCATGGCACAATGTCCCAAAGCATAAGAGTTCGCTTTCAGAAATCAGTAAAAGCAGTTCATCAGGAAGACCATATAATCAGTATGTTTGTTGTGCGGGCGCACACGGCTTTTCTATATTTCAAAATAATAGGAGAAATTCTCACAATTATCCCATGTGCTCCTCGATAATAACTGCTTGTTATGGTCCGGAAGCGCTCCTGTCCAGCTGTATCCCACTGAAATTTCAAAAACAGATTAAATGTCAAAGTTAAATTTAAAGGGTAATCACAAAGAAACATATTTGAACACAAAAGGAAAGATGATACGTATTTGTGACAATGATTATATTACATAAATCTTATAATTCCAACCAACAACATTGGCAATAGTCCTTGAAGCTTCTGAAATATGCACCATTTTTTCAGACACACAACATGCATAAGGTTTTATCTGTTTAACTTAAATATTGCCTGGCTCATTATAGCAAACATCTTAATTCCTGCATGCAAGCGAACCATTTGACCTCAACACGAAAACATCAGTCACCTAAATTTCCAAATACCCATTTCAAACATTTGTTCCAACTAGACAGATGTGCACCTATCTAGTTAGGGATTGCCGTTAATCTCCATTTCAATATTAAACAAAAAACCCCGCAAGACAAAAGACCATATTCGAAGAAAAAAGCAGCTATCTATACTCACAATCTGCAGCTTGCTTGTCTTTCCATCCTGCTCCACAGTCCTGATTTTCTACAACATAACCAACAACTTTAAGACTATAAAAAAACACCAAAATGGACGTCCGGAGAGACATATACAGCAGACAGAGACTTACAAAATCAACACCAATGGTACTGATATAGCTGTCTACATAAGAGTCATCCTGAGAAATTATGAAATAATAAAAACCAAGTTAAATTTAAACACTAATCTCCAGCCCATTAAACAATAAATAATCTCCTAATTACTCTCTAACCCACTAAAGTTAACAACATATTAGCAACCCAATTAAGCTCTTTTTACTAAAGCATCAACCTTTCTTCCTCGTAATCACATTCATAAAAAAAAAAAAATTACATAATGGATAGCTATAATTGATAATTCTCAACTTACAGCAAATCTGAGAAGCAGACACGATTTCCCAACAGATGAGTCTCCGATTAGCAAAAGCTTAAACAGATAATCACTACAAAAACAAAAAATTGTGTAAGCAAAAACAAAATAGAAAAGGGAAAGTATTAAAAGAGAGAAAATGGCTTACTATTCGTTGCTCATAACTGGGATCCAAACGGAAATGGAAAATGAGAAGGGGGTATCTTTCTT
>Ga0325400_1006540_pt1 | contig 11096 bp, 7 predicted proteins | sample PopdelMetagenome_2_FD_205662 | JGI IMG/M metagenome (GOLD analysis project Ga0325400, IMG submission 205662) | Populus deltoides microbial communities from Bellville, Georgia, United States - Xylem-PdKOR-R1 | ecosystem: Host-associated > Plants > Phyllosphere > Stem > Wood/Secondary xylem...
ACATACTAAATATATATTTAAATTTATAACTAATTTCAAATCAAATTCCTTTAATAAATAAAATATATACATGTTTAAATTAAAAAGAATATGAGTATTTACTTATTGAAGTTTTTATAATATAATCAAACTGAAATTTTTATAAATCTCTTCAGATGTTCTATAAACAATATCAACGCTTTTTTGGGCACCATTGTTATCTTAAGATAACATGCAAGGCCCCAAACAGAATTTATATCGTAATTTGACAAGGATTAATTACATTTGATTCAATAAACAGCAAGCAGAAAGTACGTGCCCCAGCCCAGAAAGCATTGTATGTTGAAGATATATATATGGCCATTCTCAGTATAGCCAACAAAATTATATTCTTTCAACTCTCGTTGCCTCCATTTGCTTCAGTAAAAATGATCTATACATTCAATCGTTTTTCAAATTCCCCAGTTAAATCATCCAGACTGATGATCCCTTTTCTCTCCGTTGCTTTCTCCATTCTCAGGTTGTTGAGCTCTGAATTTAATTCGCCAATCTGCTTTAGTAGTTTCGCTCCTTGGTCTGGTAACCTTGAAATGGTAACCTGTAAACAGAAAAGCAGAACTGAGAAAAGAAGAAGCGATTAAAAAGCTTCTACTTTAATTCAGGCACAACCAGCTTGAAATGGTTCCTTAAAAGTAACATAAAATGAAGATGGCATGGAGGGTTGAATCCATTTAACACGAACAAATAATGTATTCAACAATTTGGGCTATTGAATCAGCGTTAGAATAAAACCCGACTGCTCCCAAGCAAGGAAAAATAAAACGAAAGGTCAAGCCAATACCAGCCTTCAATTTTATTTACTCAATATGGTTTTGGATGGCAATTCTCGACCTTCAATGTTTGTAATTCGAGCAGTTACTCTGAAGCAATAGTTTTATCTGCCTTTTCACATGTCATTTAAAGCATACCTTATTTCCAAGTATTTGTGACAGCCGATTGATTCTCTCTTTGATTTCAGATTCTGTCAATTTACCCACACTATCTGGGGAAGAGCTTTTCTTCTTCAGATTTACATCCTTGGGATTGAAAGCATGCACAGCCCTGTCAAATATTAGAAACTAAATAACATGCACTAAATAGCTTTAAAAGAATATGATGGTTTATTTTTTAAAATACATAATCAAATGTAAAGATCATACCCATCAACATCACGTTCAAGTGAATAACTTGATGATGAATTTCCCACCATTGTGGATACCTTTTTCCTGAACCCACAAATTAAGTACCAAACCACGCCAGATTTAAAAGGTATGGAATGAGGATAGTGATTAGTATGCTTTGCACGAATAAAGCTTTCAAATACAAATACTACCTTTATACTCCTGAGGTTTGAATGCGTGATTTACAATTAAGGGCAAAAAGAGTAAACGTTTTGTGCTATTTTTGGACTAATAATTTGAACCAAGTAGTTATACTATCAGTGGAATTCAGGATACCAATTTTATAGCAAAGAAAATGGCAGGCCTTTTATCACAATGCATAAACCAGCTGGTAGCTCCATAATTTGAACTAATGAATTGTTTGGAGTAGAATCAAAGGAGAATTCATGCAAACTAAGAGGGGTTTAGAATTCACGTAATTTTATTCCATTTTACCTTAGCTCAAAATATGCAAGAACAGTATGCAAAGAAGCACACATATAAAAACAAGGAACTGCGTGTTTATAAAAAGAAAAAAATAGAGGTAGCATTGTTTTGTACCCAAAAGCAGAAAAAACGGAGCAGAGTTTCACCTTATCTCATCTTCTTCTTCTTGTGCAACTTGTACAGTTGCTGTCTTTGAGAATAATAGGCTGTGGTGACTTACTCCTGCTATACCTTGAGTCTCTAAGAATTTTATGTGGGATTCCAGAAATTCATCCCTACAGAAACAAAAACACAAATTAAGAGATAAGATGGCATGGAATTCATATAGAAAGTCATTGGAATTTAATAATTCATAACCAAACAATTCCACAAAACTTGCATTTTTTTTGCATGGATCATAGATGCATAATCATAATCGATGAAAGGTGCTGGACTGCTAACTATCTTGGATCCAGGCCAATGAATTGCTAGCTTCTACTCTTTAAGAGACAAAAAAAAAGGCTTGTGCAAAAACACATTATTAGGAATTTTAAAAAACACTACTAATAGTAATGGGTTTCTTGGTGAGAGGAAGATCAAAGATGAGAGATCTCCAAAACTAAAGATCCTACAAAAGCAAATATTAACTAAACACAGTCCAACTTCGCTAATTAGAGAGAAAAATAAGTAGGCAGAAATGAAGTTGCCACTAATAGGCCTCAGTACATTTTGTGCTGGCTGTCATGCTCTTCATGTAACTGTTGCTGTGTGAGGGAAATATTAAACCCCTGCTTTGGGAGGCTGAATAGCTCCCGAAGATCCTGAAAAAATTAATTTAACTTTAAAAGACATGTACATATGCTTAAAAAAGATGCCAGGAATTTATCCCAGCAAATCAACAAATAAAACCTCATACCTGCTGGCTAAAGTATCGAATTTGTTCTTTGTTTTCAGTTGCTGTTCTAAATAATCCCCCCTTGAATATCTACAACAGAAATTTTTAGGAGTCAACTTCATCCCATTGTACTAATGTTTCAATTTTAAAGAACCCATGCATCTAACTAACATCCAAAGTAAACATTTATTATGGATACAGAGGACAATTGGAAAGAAACCATGCAATGTTGGCTTAGCAGATTAAAAAAAATTCTACAAATAAATTGCAATCTGCAACAGAGGAACATTTAAATTTTTTTCAGGCTTTTCCTACTAAATAAACCCTTCCCCAAAGCAATCTGTCAGACAAATTACATGCAATATAGTTTTTCAACCACTTGAAGAAATGTATTGAAACCTGGTGAACTGACTCAGAAACAGTTCTAAAATCTTTAAATACCATGAAAACAATAACAATATTTGCAATTCAAAAACAGCTACTACATCTCATGTACATACCATATGACAACCATAAATAATAAGGGAGATGAGCATTGAACCTGCTTCCTATAAATTTTCTCTTCAACAGTTCCACAAGTCATTAGCCTGTATACGACAACATCCTTCATTTGCCCAATTCGATATGCACGATCAACACTTTGGTTATCCGTGCTACAAAGAGAGATATATTAATTGACCGACGAATTACACCAAGAAAATTCTTAACATAGCCTGACAGGGACAGAAAAAACTGAAGCAGCAAGAAAGGGACAGCTGTTTAATAGAAAATGATAGAAAAGTATGTGAAACATCAGAAACGCGTTGAAGTTGAAAAGTTCTTTGGGTAGTTTAGAGGCCAAAGTTTAGTATGTAGAAGTGCAACCATCGTGCCATTTCTGGATGTCACAAACATTTTAACATATTTTTCAACATGCAAAATTCATAAACTCCACAAGCTGCCAGTAAAAATGATAGATAAAGAAAAATAAATGTAATCCATGTAGTGGACATTTTAAGTCAAGGATAAAGACAATTATTGATGTTTGCAAAAGTAAAAGATATATCCTAAAATATCTGAATTTTTTGGCAAATCCATTTGTAATCACCAGCAAATTTGCCTATCCTCGATCTTATGACGTAGTCAGTTCATGTTTGCTGAATCTGAGTGAATGAAAGAAATAAACTTAAGGAAGCACCTAGGATTCCAAGCAGGATCAACCACAATCACACGGTCTGCTTTTGTAAGTGTAAGACCGAGACCACCAACTTGAGATGTTAGGAGAAATATAGGAGCCCCATTGCCTTCTTGGAAGTCCTGAAATGTTATTTATTTATTTTTATTTTTTGGGTTCAGGAAAACAAAGATTTTGAATAAATATTTCACATGCAATAACTAAAGTCTAATGGTTTTGACTTTTTAGAAAACTTACACTAACAATTTTTGTTCTGTCAGTAGCTTTTGTTGTACCATCTATGCGTATGAACTCATAACCATTGGATACCAGGGATTCCTATCACAGCAAAAAGATAAGCCATGTATCACCTTCTGCCAAAGCGTAAACATTAAAGAAGAAAAGATACAAAAACTTAAAAAATCCTTGAATTTAATATATAAATACTCTAGAAATCAGAGTTTTGAATAGGCCAGGAATTACTTTAAACATAAATATTCATCTAGCTACAAGGACAGAAAAATATAAATAGAATATAAATAGATGATTCAAATAAAATATAATGCAAGAAAGCAACAACGATGCATATCCAAGGCAAAAACAAATCACATGTCCATGTATCCAAAAGATATTTTCATGCATAATTAATGATGACGGAGTTTCACAACTTTGATTTAGATATGTTAGGTTCATTTAGCCAGAACAATCACAGAAACAATTTACCACGTTCCCCTGCAATACTAAATTGAATTAATTCATCAGCTTGCATGTTACATGTGGGCTTAAATTTACTTTCCAAACTAGAAAATACTTCAACAAACACAATTAGAAGGAAACATGTAATACTACACACTGAGTGTAATTGCAGTTTCCAACGGATGGCACATATAAGAAATGAGCAATTGACAGAAAAGCTAAATTCCTGGGTAAACACACCATGAAAACTTTTTGTAACTTTTGATATCTGCTGATCTTCTCGAATTAATAATATATGCTAATGAAGATGTTGTTACTAAATTTTGTCTGATACCAAGGACACCCCACTTATTTACTTGCTTACACCTTAAGTTTTTTCTCATCCAATCAGCTACATTTGTGAAAAATCAGAAAATTAACCAATCCATATTGCATTCTCAGCAACAAAGATTCATGGTTACAAACCTGGATGAGATTAAGCATCTTGCGAGTTTGAGAGAATATAAGAATATTGTGCCCTTCTGGAATTAAATTATCCTGTGGAAGATCAGCATATGCATTAAGCATGAATGATCAAATACTAAATCAAAAGCATCAACAGTAATTCTGAGACATATCTAACCAGAAGTGACAATATAAAAGAGATCTTGCAAGAGATGTTGTCATGCTTCTCTTGAAAGTCAGTGTCAGTTCTGTCAGCAACATCAGCTAGATGCATTGCCAATTTCTCTGCTACAGCTGCATCTTCTGGATTTAGCATTGACTCCATTCCCTCCAACAAATCCTCGGCTGCTCTTTTTGTCAAGAGAAGCGGGTGATCACATATTTTCTTCAGAATCTGCTCCAGGGAAAAAGCTATTTGATTACAGAAGGGCAACCAAAATATCAAAGTGACACAGAATAGTATAATTCTTCAACAAGATTCAAACTATTCATTAAAACTTACTAATTGATTCGCTACCAAAAATCTTCCAAATATGAACCAAGAACAAAAAACAATGGACAGACCAAATAGAATTAAAGAAACAGTAATTGAATAAAAAATTCAGAGCTTCTCACAATACGATAATAAAAGATTTCCACTTTAATGCAGGAGAAAATTAAAATTTTTCTTTGTATAGAATCAGTCAAGCCGCAGCTCAACTCAACTACAAATTGTTCATGAGAACTAGAGTTAAATGTATACACTCCCTTGATCAAAACCAACAAAGTACACACACCTATGATGGTTAACAATAATAAGAATTAAGTGCCACCTTTCTACTGAAAATCATTGTCTTTTTGCACATCTCAAACAAACATAAGCAAAAAAGTTGAAGAGTAAAGACCGTTAGGGCAGCCAATGGCGAGCCATCGAAAGCTGAAAGAACAATTTCACTCCGCAGAAAGGCTTCATATAGTTGCCGCTGCACAACAAGCAAAACAATTGCATGATTAATTGGATGCATGATATATGAACACAAACTCAGGCATGTGCAGCAAACCACACCTGACAAGCAGTTAGTCTGAGCCACACAATGATCTCATTCTTTCGGGAAAGTTTAGCAGTTGTAGCATCATCTTCCTTGAATACTTCATTCTTCATACGGCGCAAAAAGTAAGGTTGAATGCGTTCTCTCAATTCCTGTAAAGTAAACAATATGACTGACTATTTCTGGATTTTAGATAATCTGTAATCTTTCACAAGGACATGAGGAACCAAGTTTGTTGCAAAGTACGAAACCCAATGGTCAGCCTAGTAACTAAAATGGAATAAATAAATGTTAATACAAATCCATTTAGTTTAATATCTTAGGATCATTAAAACTTATGTCACCAAATGAACATAAAGAACATTACAGCAGTTCAAGATAAAGACATTTCTTGAAAAAAGTATCAATTAAAAAATATTAGAGAAACAAGATTCAGAAGGCTGCAGTCTCATCATTGATGTACCTTGGCAAAACCTTTGTGCATTACTTTTGGAATCTTATAAAACCTATTCATCAGACAACATAAGACAATGACAACATTTTGAAGATCTTTAGGTCTAAAGAATCCATATAAGCAAGCATGGATAACCCTTCAATGTTAATTTTTCAGTATCATGTCAATTTCAACACTTCCAGATATTTTATTCCGCAATAAAAAACAGTACAGACATATAGTAAATTTCATCAATAAGTAATGCAATCACAACTTGTGTCATGTATTGTTTCAATGCTCATTTGAAAGGAGCAAAATCAAAGGCCAATATAGAAATGTTGCCTTCATGAGTAAAAAAAGAGGCAACTTAGCACTTCCCTCCCTCCAAAGAACTCTACCAAACATAAGTAGAGAAGGAGAAAAGTTACCCTACTAACAAACACATCCTGAATACTAGAATGAGAGTCAAAGCCTAAGAAACCAGTGCAAAAATAAGAACCTCTAGAGTAGGAAACATGGTTCATTACAGGCCTAACTGTACTGATTTCTAAATTGGATCAACAGAAACATTTATTCACACTTCTACAGTTTTTCATTTTAGCTATACCAGAAGAATATAGCAAAAATGGCACGGGAAAATAACCACAACAATTCATATGCAACACCATAATGTGAAAGAAAAATGAAAGAAAATAATCAAGGATGCAGAAAGCACAATCCAGTACATCCCACAAAATGCACCTTTGCAACCGTTGAACCAATACGCTTCTCCCTATCAGAAGCATTTTTTTCATTTCCACGAAGTATGGGATGCTCATATGTTTCCTTAAACCTGAAAAAACGATATTTGATGCCATAGGTGAGCATGAACTTATTGAAGCAGTCTGAAGCATTAAGAGAATAATTACCATTTGTTGTCACCAAGTAGACCAGGACAACAGAAGTTGAACAAGGCCCACAATTCCTGTTTCAAGTATTTCAAGTAACAGGACTAAAGCGTTAAATATCCACATTTTTCTGTCACGTGTTAGTTTATAGAAAGAGCAAAAAAAAGTATGAATCCTAAAGATAATACCTTAAGATTGTTTTGAATGGGAGTGCCACTAATGACAATACAATGAGCACTTGGTATCTCTAGCAAACTTTTAGCCCTCTGAGTACTAGGATTTTTTATGAGATGTCCCTGGAGAAACATAGCACAAATTTAACAATCTCTTTAAAGTTGAAACCTCAAAGAAAAATAAAAAGATTCCTAATATCCAATTGATGCCTACATGATTCCGATATGTAAAAACATCAGGTGTAATACAAACCAAACTTGAAACTTCAGAGTTTACCTCGTCAAGAATCATATAGTCCCATATGTAACTATCCTCGCTTTCATCATCGATAAAGTAATGATCCCCTCGTAAGGATTTTGAGTTGTTCCGCACAATATCATATGTTGTAAGGAGAATTCCTTTGTCCTGAAATGAGAAGATGAACCCAGACAAAAATAAAATGTTAAATTTTGCCATGATAATCAACAATAACAGGAAACCCTGCCAAAAATTGCATTAAGATTTCTCTCGAAAAACAAGGTTATGGTAGATGCATATAAGAGATTGAAGAGAAGTAGATATGATTCAAACTTCCAAGAAACCAAACAAATCAGTTCAGCCCTAAAACTGGACAGAACTCATGTCTGAATTAGTCAGTACCATATTTCAACTTAAACTTCAGCAGAATTTAACTTGCTTCAAGTCCACAAGTCAGATTAAAATATAAAACATAGTTGTGTTCTTTCCTCCTATTTGGCTGCAGGTATCAAATATTAACTGTCTGGATGTTATGAGTTACACTTGGAAGTACAAAAAATATAAACAATGAGAGCACATGTAAAACCTGAAGTATATATTGCAGCTCATAGTCCCGAGCTTTTAAAGATGTCCCAAAATATCTACATGTAAGTGCAAAAGGTGATTAGTATTCATTAACAGACCTCTTTTCTTCAATGGTAAAAGAGAAACATTTGAACTTTCAAAAGACTTGAGTCAAACAGCCTCACTCTCTAGTCTTGGCAGAAAGCCCCACAACAGACAGTTCTTTAATCCAATGGGAGAGCAGTGTTTTAGGGGCCACAACCAATGCCCTCTTAATCAATTTGGAATGGAAGAGACCTGCTAGAAAGCTGCAAATCTGCAGAACAAAACAAATAAAATTTAATCAATATAGCAGTGGAGTATTAACATTGTAACTATCTTCATAAATTATTGCACACACTTCCTTACCTGCATCGTTTTCCCCAAGCCCATGTCATCTCCTAAGATTCCACCCTTACCCTGACAATGCAAAGACCAGAGCCATCTTAAACCTTCACGCTGATGAGGATACAGCATTTTTGCAATTGTACCAGATAATTTGTATGTAGATTTTGGTCCAGGTAATGTAATGCAACTATCATCCTCTGAATCTGCATGATTGTCCAACACATCAGTCACACTAGATTCATCAGATAATAAATTGTACTTAGCAATGGCATCAGGTCTCCCAACTTTCTTGACCACCTTTTTGCTGGTCAAAACCTCACAGTCATCTCCCTTGTCCTCTGGTTCATCTCGAAGACTAAGCAAAGAAGACCGTCCTACAGACCTCAATTTCTCATGGAACCTTGTGGGTTCATTTTTCTTCACTTTTAGAGCAACTTTTTTAGTTTTCTCCACCCTAGTGACATAGTCATCACGGTCAGAGACAATCTGCACATCCCCTTCCTCTTCTACAACATTGGACGCAAAAGATTTTCCCACAGGGACTAACTTTTCACCCACCCTTCCATATTCGTTCTTCTTTAGCCCTTTACAAATGTCATCGCCCTTACTATCAACCTCATCAGCGAAAGACTCGCTCAGCAAATGACCATCTTCATACGCCTCCACAAAATTCTTATTCACATTCGATGAGGAATCAGATGGGCCAGAAGATGAAGAAAACGAAGACTCAGCACTCGCATATTCAACCACATCAACTTTCTTAACCACGTTACCATTTTCAGGCATTCTCCTTTTCTCAATCGACAAAAGATCAAGCCTTGAGGTCAAATCATTAAGAATATCTTTTATTTCATTAACCCCCCTATTATTGTCACAATCACCAACATTTTTGGACGGTATGGGCGAATCAAAATCAGCAATACCATCAAAACTAGAATCAGTTTTCACTTCTTCTCTACTCTCACCATCCCCATTATCTCCAAAAGAGACTTTGCAAAGTCTCCGTCTTCCTTCGATCTTAACCTTCGTAGGCTTCTCCTCTTCTGGAAAAAATCAATTTCCCCACATCAAAAACCAAAACTTTTTTTAGGGTTTTGCTAATCAACTAAAAATAAGATAATTAGGGCAATCAAGATAGGGATTTAGGGATATTACCAGGAGAAGAATCAAAATCAGTGATTCCACAGAAATTAGGGATGCTATCATCCTCTGCTTCAGCTTTGCAAAAACGACGTCGTCCTTCGAGCTTCACATTGAATACACTCTCTTCTTCCTCGTCCTCCTCTGTACACCAAACAAATCAATTCAAGATTTCAAAACCCGATCAATCAAAACTTGTAAAATTAAAACAAAAAAGAGTTGAAGAGAGAGACCTGAGGGTGTGGCTGGCTGTGGTTGTTTGGGAGGAGCGGAGAGGTCTTGGAGCAGGCGGTGGTGGCGGTGGTTCAGACTAACTGGTTTTTTGTTGGTGCTTTTCGACAGATCCGCCATTTTTAGTTTAGAGAGAGGGGAGCGGAAGTGGAAGTGGGAGAAAAAGGAGGGTGTTTTTTAGAAGTGGAAGGAGGAGAAATTTATTTGTATAAAGGAAGGAAAGAAGGAAGAGAGAAAGAAAAGAATCCGTTGGGTTTAAAATAAATTTAATTAAATTTGAATTGGTTTTCCCGCCTAGGTTGGGATTTTTTAAGATTTAATTTTCTTGCTTCCTAGGGCTTTGGAAAACAAAGCACTTCTACTTAAAGCATGGAATCAGTTATTTTTAATTTATGATGTATTAATTTAATTTTGATATTTTTTTTCTTGATATTCAAATGTATTGTTATTTTCGCCGGTGAAGTGTTGTTCTAGTAGTTAAGACACTGTTATATCTCTACAAGAGTGAGAACATTCAATCCTCAAAAAGCGCACTTATTAGAAATGGCAGTCACGAATTCCGAACGAAACTAGTCTCATCCTTTAAAAGAGTATGAGGATATCTAGGTAAGAACAAAAAAAAATATTATTATTTTTAAATTTATTTATACTTCGATGGAGATTAGATCTTATTTTTAAGTGATTTTAGAAAATTGAGTTTATATATCATTTAAAACTAAGTTTTGTTTTGAATAATTTTAAGAATTCAATTTATTGGTATTAGTTAAGAGATCCAAATCCAAAAAATAAAAGAAGAAATCCATCTAAAATATTTATTTTAAAGAGAATTTGACATTTTATGTTATAAAAACATTAGACAAAAGATCCAATCATAAAAATGAATCATCCAATAAATCAAAAGAAGAAATAAAAACTTCAAAATAAAAATAAAAATTTCTTTTTATAATAATTGAACAATAAAGATAGCTCGTTTTATCTTACAATACCATAATATATAAGACAACTTGCCTCTCCTAAATGGTAATATTATATAATATTGTGATTCAAATACTTTTTAAAAGGTCTTTTTATTAGAAAAAATACAAAATTGATGTCTTTTCAAGTCTATTTTAATGTTTTTTAAAATATTTTTAAATGATTTGATATTTTTTTTATATACATAGAAAGCCGAGTACCAAAGTAAAAGAATGAAGAATTTTTTGCATCCAAGGATGATGTTGTTT
>Ga0325400_1006548_pt1 | contig 11086 bp, 4 predicted proteins | sample PopdelMetagenome_2_FD_205662 | JGI IMG/M metagenome (GOLD analysis project Ga0325400, IMG submission 205662) | Populus deltoides microbial communities from Bellville, Georgia, United States - Xylem-PdKOR-R1 | ecosystem: Host-associated > Plants > Phyllosphere > Stem > Wood/Secondary xylem...
AGATACCATGTCAAATAACCATCTCAACCTAATAGTTAAAGTTGTTAGGGGAGTTCTAAGAATAAATTTATATTATTCTCTAATATATTTAAGTAAAATTATTATAAGTTCTCTAATTTAAGTGTGTATGTGTGTGTGTGTGTGTGTAACTAGAGTAGATAGGTGTACTTTTTTCTTTTATTTATTTATTACATGAGTTGATTTACTTTTCTAATTTATGAAAGTTGGCTAGATATTGTTGGATTTCCTGAAACACATAAACGCAATAAGAATGATATTTTTTTTTTGGGAGCTCCAAGATCCCTTTAGACAGATTTAAAGTTGTTTAGGGTTTATCCAAAAATTACCTGAAGATTAAATATTCCTTTTGATTTTGAATAATTGCTTCAAAGCTAGGTTGTCGCAAACTATAAGTCATCCAAGTGTCCGATCTCTAATGGCAATTCATATAAACCACCAGTGAGAATCTCTTAAACCTTTTTAGAAGAGAGGGATTGTTATACTTTTGAATGCTAACTTTTCTCTTTTGTGTTTTAGGTATTTTTGTATTGAACTCTACTCCTAAAAAAAAAAGAGAGACATAATATTCTATTTATAGGGAAACCTAAAAACACTATAAATAACAAAATATTAATTTTTCCCTTAAATAATATTACACATATTATTTTAGGTTAATTTTATATTTTTTTTCAATTAAGCCCTTAGTTGATTGTTTCTAAGTCTAGAATTGTAATCCCTTGTAAAATACATTATAGTTTTTAATTTCTAAAACTTAATTATAATCAAGTCACACTTGATTAATCATCCCGTTCTAATTTCTAACCAATAGTTCTTATGTGTGTGACCTATTAGACTCTTTAATAATTTGATCCAAATATTAATCATAATCCTAAATAAAATAGGATTAAATAAATTAAATAATTTAATTTATTATCAATTCAATAATTGATTGATTTATATTTAAAGATCAAGTACAATATCTAACAACTTGTCATGATCATCTAAATATTAGAAAAGTTATAAATGATTTGATTTAACCTTTCAGTGACCAGTTTCTTAGTGTAATTATTATCTCTTCATCAATAATATTATGATTTAGATATTATAGTAAGGAGTGTGTTTACTCTATTAAATAAAGTTTGCTCTCAACACATGATTATTTGAATTAATACTATTTGAATATGATTGGAATAATTATTATCTTTTCATCAACAATAGTTATTAATTATTGGAATAAAATTGTAAATGTTTTTCAAATCTCATTACAACCTGCATAAGAATTTACAATCAATGCTATTTGAGAATAGATGAAACATCTTCCCTAATTCACATAGGGTGACGAGTTCTTTTTTGATTATTCAAATACCTTCATATAGTTTATGTTATACATAATATCTACTCATTTGTTACCTTTGATTAGGACAATGTATAGCAAGATCAAAATATAATACTTCATATATAAGATAACTTAGTGATCTTAAGTATAAATATCACTTATATAACCACCATGTGAGCTTTTCCATAGAAACATGTGATCTCTTCATATGAAATTCTTATGCGGGTCAGTTCAATGTACATGTCATCTGACAAGCACCTACATATTAGTTTTAGGTATCTCTCATACCTCAATTTATGAGAACAACCGTTTTTTTTTTATAAAATAAAGAACATAATATATATCAGTCTCAACACCTCTAATTAATAATCAGTCTTAATAGAGCAGTGACCATGAACATTTAGAAACAATGCGTTGATACAATAAGAATCCTATAGTTATAATAACTTTATAATTTTATTTGCAAATCATTTTTGTCTTAAGAACTTTATCTGTATTCTAAACTCATTAATCAAATATTAGATTTATTAATAAAATATTTGATGAATATTAAAGATAAATAAGCCTTATTAATAAATTAAATATATATACATGAACAAAGTCAATGTCATGTGTAATCAATCGATTTGCTATAAGGCATATATACTAACAATCTCCCTTTTGCATTAAAGTCCATCACTCACGTATTAAATACTTTTAATGGAAGATCACCTATATGAGTAAGAAATGTGATTATTTCTTTGAGAATTTACAAAAAAAAACTGAATTTTCTAAAACATTCATGAAACTTCGAGTTGTTCAAGATTAAAATAAACACAACCGTGAGAATCAGAGAAAATATATAGGTAGGGAACTGTGTGAGTACTGTTGTTTTGGTTTACATAAAAGGTTGAATAGTTCAAGACAAAATGTTCTTCAAGACATAATGTTCACTATTTAGGCATTAAATATAATACAATGACAAACTTGTAAATAATATATTTTTTGTTGATTTTTTTTTTTTAACTAAAGCTTGAGAATGTAAAATAATATAAAGTTATTAAGTTAATAATGTAAAGTGTAATTTATGAAACAAGGGAGATAAATGGGAAAAACGATTAAACTATAAGAGGCATAATGTAGTTTTTTTTGCATTTGAGTTGGGCAAACCCGAGCCACCTCACTTAAATAAAATCTATTTCATATATAACCTATAGTTGCACCACTCAAACTAAATTCCCTTGTGAATACAAAACCAAAAGAAATAAGACTATTTTTTTTATTAGCATAATGTTTTTTTTTTAAATTGTTAAAATGATACAATATGAGATATAATTGGCAAAATAACATAATTTATATATGTCGCGATTGAAAAATGCAACATTCAACGCGACAATTAAAAAAATATATGAAATGAGCTGTACAGATTACAATTAGAAGATAAGAGAGAGGATAGAGAAAAAAGTAATAAAGAAAGAGACTACAAAGGTGTGTCAAAGCTTTAATTATGATACCACTAGTATCATTAGAAAAATCTTGATGAGATGAATCTAACAACATAAAAAAAGATCACCAATGATCACTGGAGTAGACCACGCTAGCTTTCCAAAGATGGAGGTTGACTCAATTTCCTTTAGCGGCAAGTGTGGCTTACTCCGATCACCATTGGCGATCTTTATTGGTATTATTAGATTCATCTTGTCGAGATATTTTAGATGCTACTGGTGACGTCCTAATAAAATATTCGGTGTGCCTTCAAGTTCTCTTTTTTTATTTATTTTTTCTCTCTTTTTTTTTATAAAATACAATAAAAAATATAAGAAAGAGAAAAAAAAACAGATTTTGCTAAGACAAATTCAATTATACCCAAAAAAAATCATTAATAATGAAAAGAATGAGCTATAATTGCTATTAAATATAAGTAAGCTATTAACTATCTTCGAACGATGTAATGCATTTCGATCACTGTTGATGATATTTAAAGATGTGAGAAAAGCATAGTTTGGTTGCTAACGAGAAAGTGCTTTTTTAGATAGAGAAAGAAAGAGAATATGTTTTTTAGAGAGAGGGAAGGAAAGCCATGCACAGGCTGAGTGTCTTCTGAGACCCGCATCACATACAATCATCAAAAGCATGAGATAGACACAAAGCTATTAGCCCATAACTACTTTGTTTTGCTTTTTATTAGAGTGGGAGTGGGAGTGGGAGTGGGGGTGTGTTTTGTGGGGTTTTTTTCGTTTCTGTTTTTAAGACAGTTAAAAGAGACATAACACTCATTATTCCACCCTGCAACTCTCTGTTCATGGTTCCCTTGATGCTTGACACCAGAGCTATCTTTCAACCATTTTAAGCACTTGAGGCCTTAATAAATAAGAGATAAGAGATGGGTTTTCAAGTAACTCTTTAAATTTTCAAATTTTGGCAAGTTTCTAGTGTTTTGGGCTTCCAGAGTTACTAAATTTCATGCTTGTTTATGGTTCTTTTATGAGCGTTTCTTATGAATTTCTCTCTAGAATCTGTTCTAGTTTAGAGTTTGAGTAGGAAGGAGAACCTGTTTATATTTTTTTTCTTTTGCTTTTTTGGCAGTGCAGATTTCTGCATGCATAAGTTTTTTGCAAGTATAGTCCTCTTTGGAACTGTGTTCTTATCTTTTTACTAACTTTAAACTATAATTCTTGTGTTTAGTTTTCTTGAAGTTGTAATTAGGGGTATATTGAATTTTAGGTGATTCATTTTCCTTGAAAATCTTATCAATTGCTTCTAGCATTTTTGTTTGTAGTGCTGTTTTGCTCTAGAGAAATTTTTTTTGACTTTCGGATTCCCAGGATTGACTTGAATTACAGCGTTTCAGTTTCAATATGTATATATATTTATATTTTCTCTCGAGTCTTTTTGAAGGAAAACCAGCTTGTTGTTGTCATCTTGTTATCATTGAAAATTTAATCCTATTTTGATTTGAATAAATGCTGTAAGTTGTTCTTAAACATGGCTGAAATTAGACTTACAAGTGTAGGACAAGGTCAAACCAAGATTAGAAATGTCCCAACTGCTTTAACTCAAGAGGGTTTTTGGTGTTGTCCCTCTCCTGTTGTCTTTCAAAACACCATTAAAGCTCAAAATCCTTTAAACAAAACCAAACCCTCTTCACCAACACCTAAGACTACTGTCCAAAAGAAACAGACCCCTTTTAATGAGAGAAAGCCACCACCAACTCCATTAAGATCAGCAGTTGTTTCCGATGATCAACGAAATCGTTGCTCAGATACACCTGATGTTAGTGTTTCTATTGTTAACGAGAGAACTCCAAGGCTTAAGATAGAAAGTTTGCCAAGGAAGGTGGCGATTGAATTTGGGGAACCAGGAACCAGTGATATGAAGGTAGTCTTACTTGGAAAGCAAGGTTTTTGTGTGAAGTTGAGTGTCCACAAAAAAGTTCTAGAGGAGAATAGCAGCTTTTTTGCCAACAAGCTTTCTGAAGAGGAGTCCAATATGTCCTGTCTAGAGATTGATGATTGTGAGGATGTAGAGATATATGTTGAAACTATGGGACTGATGTATTGCAAGGAGATGAAGCAGAGCTTGATCAAGCAAAGTGTCTCACGCGTGCTTCGAATCCTCAAGGTATTTAACTGGCAACAAATTCCTTCTTTTCACTACGTTTTATTGCAATTTTTCTGTTTACATCTCGTTTTCTTTTATGTAGCTTATGTCCAACCTGTAATGATGTTTGATTGTGAAGTTGCTCTGGAAAAATCCTATTTTAGATAAAGGGTAGGTCAGGTGAAAGCTTTTTTGTGGGATTATTGTGTAGCATGTAATAAAAAACATACCTGTCTCCATTGGAAGATCTGGCTAGACCACCCTGCCCCCTTCCTTTGACAGATCTAGCAGCATCCATTATCTAGGTCCTTTCACTGAAGCTGTTGAAAGATGGGGTCAGTGAGGAAGGGTTAGGGATAAGCCTAGGATTCAACTTGTTCTGGTTTTACTCATTGAAGAAACTACTTTTACTGTTTATTTATTAGTTGAAAAGGTTATACAAAGTGTCTCATTGCTCTTGCCTATGTTTTACTTCTCTAGAGATAGTGTATCTTATTGTTTAGCTGCTAGGGGGTTTTCTGACAAAAAGCGATTAGAATGGTCAAGATGGTTAATTGAATGGCTATGCATGTATCTTATCTAATCAACTCAAGGTTTACTTGGAGTATCTACAGAGAAATAAGGCGTATTAAAGATGCAATGCTCTTCCTGGATTTGTCTAGAAAGAGACGGTGGTTATGGATGTTACCATGAAGAAGCAAGATTGCTAAATATTAGGAAATCTAGATACCTAGAGATGTGATGGAATTCTGAAGCAGTCTGGCTACCAAATTGGTAACGTTGTGCTGGATAAACATGGACGAAATTATTTAGATTATTAATCGTAAGTGTGAATTAGAAAAATGCCAGAATGTCCATGTCAGTTAGAAATTAGAACGGTCTAAAGATAGGCGAGGGTGGTTTAGCCAGAACGAAACTAGGAGCAATATTCTGCATACTTTGCACAAGCAATCAATATTTTCCCTTCATTTCCCATGTCTAATATTTTTTCTGTGCCTTCATGCATGGTCACCTATGCAGCACCAAGTGTAAGGCCGCAACCCTTTTCAGCTCTCTAAGCTTCCAACCTACTAGTTTATCTTAAGCACCATGATACCACTGTTAGTTCTCAGTTAAAGGATGCCTTGAGGATATATATTTATCGTAATTGTTGATTAGTGCATATGATTAAAAATTGCAAGACAAGAAATCACATAGAATATACATGGTGATTAAAAATGTTTTGGATATGCCATGAAGTGCGGTTTGTAAGGAGCTTGCCTACAACTACTCACCAATAGCCTTTTCTCATGTTTCACTGCAAATACGAAGTTTTCTTCTTTCTCCCGCATTGCAGCTTTGCTCCGACAAGAAACTGTTTTCTTCTACCAGACTGTTCACTACTTTCAACTACTACCGTTATCTATTCTTCACATTGAACATAAGTCCTGCATTCCTCGAATTAGTGGCATTATTTTCTGCAGGACACTGTGCCGCACTTACTATGCAGGGAATAGTGGCAGTAACATCTAGCTTGTGTTTTATATATTTATTTCTTAACTATGTTCTTATATTAGATATAAAAGGCTAAGTTAATTAATTTGGTATTGAAAATCTATACTGCTCTGAGCTAGCTGCAATCTATATGTTCTTCTTTGTCCTTGTTTCAGTTTGACTGGAACATTATTGTTATTAGGACTGTATATCTGTATCTTGCTAGCTAACTCCCTCATTTTTGGAGTTAAAGCTTCTTGTCCTATGTTGAACATAAGCATTTACCATAGCAGGCTTTGATTTCTTGATGTGTATAGCTAAACGTTGTGGTTTGACTATTCTCTCATCTTTTCAATTCCTCTGCTCTCTTGTAATTGCTTTCATTTCTTAAGCTATACTGTAACAAAACGCGTCCAGCAGCACTCTCATTATATCATGTTTTTTTTATAATTTGGCATGTGTAGAAGAAACCAAAATTTTTTGGGGCAACTTTTAAACTGAGAAGTCATTACATGTCTCCATTATGCAACTAAACAGAATTTTGGCTGATAATTTGTAAAATTTATGAATGATTCTCAAATGCCAAAGATGGAAAACTTGAGTTTTCAAATTAATTTTATTTGGGATTGAGAAAGATGAAAGGTGAAGGGATTTTATAAAGAAAAGAGGTAGATATGTTGTCAACATTAACAAATATACTATGCATTAGGCTGCCCTTTTCTTCTCTTTACAAATTCAAGTTGAATAATACCATTTCATGCCATGGCCACTGTGTTCAAGATCATATCTATGGCTAAAACCAAGCCTTGAAGGCACAAAGTTGTGATTTGGTAGTGGTTATGTGATATTCTCTTGCCTTTTCACTACGGACCACTTTAGCTCCTTCACATGTATATTTTCTCTCCTCTCTAAGCTTTTGTATTCATTCTCACCGTGCATTTGTCGCTAGATCCAGGAACAACATATTGATTAGACTCTGATTTGATATCCATGTGTTAGTTCCTTTCTTTTCTAATATAGGGCTTATAGTACTGGATAGTGTGGCCTTATTTTCACGTATTGAATCGGCCTTTGTCAATGCCCGCCCTTGCTGCCTTTAGAAATTAATACGTCTGGAATTTTGTGATACTGTTTTACATCCATTAACGCCCATCATCAAACGGAACTTTTTTGCAGTTTGCTGAACTTCTTAGCTTCAACACATGCATCCAGTCATGCTTGGAATATTTGGAAGCAGTTCCATGGGTTGGGGAAGAAGAAGAAGAGAAAGTGGTCTCCTTGGTTACACGGCTCCAGAATGAAGGTATCGGGGTCACACCAGTTTTGAAACGAGTCTTTTCTACTGTTGCTAATCCATCTAAAGATACAATTTCCCACATAATGGAACTTGTTCTCAAAAGCAACGAGGAAAAAGGCCGGCGTGAAATAAAATCCATAGTACTGAAGCTCCTTCGTGAAAATAGCAGCCTTCCAAGTTATGCAGGTTCATCTTATATCTGCAACGAAACTATTTATAGCTCCTGCAGAATTTGCTTGAATTCACTACTATCTCTGTTTAAGAAAGCAGCTGAACCCGAGTTTACTGATAAGCCTGTAAACAGTAAGCAAACTGTAGTAAAGCAAATAGCTCTTGAGGCTGATAATCTCTCATGGTTGCTTGAGATTTTAGCTGACAGACAAGCAGCGGATGAGTTTGCTCTAATGTGGTCCAGCCAGCAAGAGCTGACAGCCCTGCATTCAAAGCTACCTATAGTGTCTCGTTACCATGTTAGCTGCATTACATCAAGGCTATTCGTTGGAATTGGAAGAGGGGAGCTGCTACCTTCAAAAGACACTCGTCACTTGTTGTTACAAACCTGGTTGCAGCCATTGATCAGTGACTACAGTTGGTTGCAACATGGATGCAGGTCATTTGATAGGAAGGTAGTGGAGGAAGGGATTGGGAGGACGATTCTCACATTACCCCTGGAGAACCAACAGACCATTTTGCTTTCTTGGTTGGGAACTTTTTTGAAGTCCGGTGATAATTGTCCTAATCTTCAGAGAGCCTTTGAGGTCTGGTGGCGAAGGACTTTCATTAGACCTTACATGGAATGATGGAAAGACAAAGTAATCGACAAGAGTCTGATAGCTCAATGACATCAAAACAGGAGACTCAAAAGAATGCCCACATGATCAGTGAGAGCAACTTTTAAATGATATGCTATTATGCAGAGTACTTGCATCAAATCAAAATATAAAAGAAAAGCTCACACAGCAAATCCTTCTGCGAAGGAAAACATTTTACTGAAACTTAATGGAATGCCATTCAATCGAATCGAATCTTGCTCAAACTACTTGCACTGATGAGTTCTCTATGCTTGAAGACATTTTACTGAAACTAGTGTCTGCTCATTTTAATGCCACGGGGGTCACCCTTGAGCTTGTTTTTTCTTCTGTCTTAGTATCAGGTTGTGGTACACAGTCAAGTAGAATCTTTCTTTTATGGCCATCCCATGTTGCATGCGTTGTTATTTCCTTCCGTGTCATTATGCATCTTTTACTCGATTCTTTGCTTGAGTGCTTCGCTTATGGCGTGGGAGCACTCACGAGTAGTTTCCCTTGGTATAATGTAGGCAAGATATTGTTTAAACCAAATTTATTATTTCTTTTATTATTGTAGTTTTAGCTTAATTTTATATATATATTTTTTTTCATTTTGACTTAGAATTATGATTTTTCTACCTTGTAAAGTTAATTTGGTTTATAGCCTAGTTAATTAAAGAGTTATATACATCTTAAAAAGATAAACCAAAATAGGGAAAAAAAATTAGTAATAAAACTTCTAATATAAATTTTATATTTGATACTTTATTCAACAGATTTTAGTATTTTTGTTCTCGCTATCTTTCTTGTATTATTTCATTTGTATCCCATATCCATTACGTACGTAGATTATAGTTTTCTTTTAATCAAGGTTGGAAGCCTAGGATTATCCTCCCTTGATATTTTATTTGGTGATACACCATCTCCAAGTAGGGTTGTTCATCAGCTTGAACCCAAACCGAGCCACATCAAACTGTATTTAGCAATTTAACATAGTTTATTGACTCGTTTTCTCTATTACTCTTCCCTTGGAAACTGTTTATTGTCCATTAATAATTTGGCGAATATTGTGAACATCTTATTGGCCAACGATTATTGATCTGCGTAATTTTAAAGTTTTGATCTTGTAGAATATTTGATGGAATTAATTTAAATATTTATGCTCCTTTTGTTTTGTTATCTTTTTGATGAGAGGTTCAAAAAAATCTATATATAACTTATAAACGAGAATTATATGATGGATAATAGGTTAATTTTTTGGTTTTAATAATTTGTTTTATTCTCTATAATTAAAGTGTCTGATAGCTTATACTTGGTATTTTGTAGGTCAAAGTGGTGACTGATGATACCTGCAAAAGGTTTTGATCTTTGTAGAATTGAGAACTCTTAAGTGTTTAAGTAAGTATTTTTTTTAGAGAGAATGTGTAATGATATTAAAAGAGATAAACTCTGAAAATATATATACAATAGAGAATATAGATTGTGAACTTGAAGTTTAAGGGATTCATAAGGTATTTATAACCTATGAGTCTTGTTTTTTTTGGAAAAGATGGGTTGCATGTTTTTTTTTTCTATGTTATTTTGAGTTGTATTTCACTCAAAATAATATATATTGAGAGACTTGAGTGAAGGTTTTGAAAAATTACCAAAATAGTATCAGACTCAGATGAGTTACTTAATCTTGTCAGGGGTAAAAAATGAGCCCAAATACTCTGTCCTAGATCCATTGTAGTTGGATCTAGGCACTACCTAAACTTATTTATTAGATGATTTTGAGCCAATTAAATTTGGATTCATTACTCTTATTCATAAAAATCATTCTTTTAATTCTCTTTAGGCTTCCATGCATAAATTATATATTTTAATTACTTTATGTTTATTAAAACACGGTTATGATAAAATTTGTTGACTTGGAAAAAAAGTCATAATATGTATTTTCTTAATTACCATGCTATAGTTGGAAACACTAATATATTTTTTTTTATCGGATTAGAAATGATATTCTTCAATTAAATTATATGTTAATTGTGACTAAATCCAAAAAAGGAAAAATACAAATTCTTCGAAGTTGTTGTCTTGAAATTTCCCAAGACCACCACCAAGTAAACCCTTTAAAATGAACACTACATGCATTTTGATAGCTTGTTCTGAAGCTAAAACGATTTTTTTTCTTCAGTTTTAAAGAACTTTCACGTCCATATTTTGTGGATTGGTTTGCAAAATTTCTTAAACAACACTGTGAACACTCTAAATGCTGCTAGCCAGTTTGTTCCGTGGTTGCTTATGTTTTTAAAGCAAACCATGGAAATAAATATTTGATAATTAATAAGAATTAATTTATTATTTATGATCCCATTAGTATCTGCGTTGAAAATATAAGATGACTGAGAGCAGCACGATGCTGCTTTGATCAGCTGTGGAGAGTGAATTATAATTCACTCTCCACTGTTCATTTAAGTGAATAGTGGAGCATGTTTCTACTGTTCCGGCCGGACTAAGTTCGATCCAAAGCTAAATGCATTGAATCAGGTCCGACCCAGTAAAAAAAATTAAATTTTATTTTTTATTTTTAATTGTGTTTTATTCGAAAAATTAGTGTTTAACGTTATTCAA
>Ga0325400_1006550_pt1 | contig 11085 bp, 7 predicted proteins | sample PopdelMetagenome_2_FD_205662 | JGI IMG/M metagenome (GOLD analysis project Ga0325400, IMG submission 205662) | Populus deltoides microbial communities from Bellville, Georgia, United States - Xylem-PdKOR-R1 | ecosystem: Host-associated > Plants > Phyllosphere > Stem > Wood/Secondary xylem...
TAGCCAGCCTAAGTAGTAAGCTCCATGATAGCGCTGACAATGTCCCCATTGTTTGTCTGGAGAGCCTTGACAGCCTTGGTCCTAGAAACCCCAGCCTGTGTCATAACCAGATCAATGTCCCTAGGCTCCACCCCAGTATCATCGACTTCTTCCTCTTCTTCCTCTGGTGGTGCTGAAGCAGCTGCAGTAGAAGCATCTGATTTTGGTAACATAGATGACATGTCTGGCATCCTAAACTGCTGAGCAGCCTGTGTCTGCAGCTGAGAGCTCAAATCCTCTATCTTAGCCTCTCCGAATATGACATAAGTCTCAGAATTTGGGCTCTTGAAGACATCTGGCTTTGAGATAAAAAAGAGTATCTGAAAGGCCAAAGAAAAAAAAATTGGTTACTCGCACAAAATCACATAGGCAGCCAAAGTTCAAGAACAAAAGTAATAGTAGTAGTAGTAATAGTATTAACAATAATGCAAGATAATACATTTTTGGTCCTCTTGATGGTGACCCTGCTAACACCAGTAACAGGTTTCATGCCAAGCTTCAACATTGCCTTGCGACTCTTCTTTTCACTTCTGCTCTGCTTTGAACTCCCATTAGCACCTGCATCTCACAGCACTCCTATCATTAACTTTAACAGAACAATGCCATCTATTTAAAACAAAAACAACATTCACGAAACCAAACCGATATTTAAAATGAACCTCAAGAAAAAAAAGGTTAAGACTATATGAGATCAAACCCATAAGCTATCGTTTAAAATCAGACAAAATGGATCTGTAATGCAACTAGATAAACAAAACACTTTAATTAAGAAAAGACACTAACAACATGAAAAGATGGAAACTTTAAGGATTGTTACCCCAGGAAAAGCATTATAACTTGACAAGCAAATACTCTCACGTATTGGGCCACAAAGATATCTTCCATCATATTTCAAAAGTCGATTTTCTCACATACGAAATAAGTAATTGAAAGAAACTCAATACACTTCCAATTCTCATAAACCAAAAGCATGTAAGCATTAGACACCAAACCATTTATTTGCTACAGTCACCTCACAAACCAAATAGACAGAAAAATTCTTTTTTTTTCCTCAAACAATGAATCGTCAAACAAAGAATTGAATCAAAGACACAACATTTGCAGAGAAAAAAAAGTAAACTCAGTAAAGTAACTTGAAGACTGAAAACAAAAATTCAAGAAAGAAAACCCAGATTCACTAATCAATAATAATTACTTGTGGGAAAAAAACGTATCAAATGAAATATAAAACAAGAACCCAATAAGAGAAATGAGAAAAGGAAGTACCGGGGGTGTCATCATCATCGTCATCGTCCTCATCATCCTCGTCCTCATCCTCATCGTCCTTCTCATCTTCTTTCACGTCCTCTACAACAGGCTCATCCTCGTTCTGCTTTTGAATAAACAAACAGAATAAACTACCAAATAATAGACAAGCAACTATCAAGATTAAAGACATAAGCAAAAGAAAACCTGAGGAGGCTTCTCTTGCAGAGTCTCTTCCACAGTTGACTTGACCTCCTCGGTGGTGGAGACAGCGGCGGGTTCAGCCTCAACGACGGGACCGGGTGACATGGTTTTGGCTGCTGCTGCTGGTTTACTTGTGTTTTGGGATAACGAGACAGAGAGAGACAGAGAGTGTGAAGAGTAAGGAAGGTAGGGATATAGAGGTCTCTTCCTATGGGCTAAAGAGAAATGGACCTTTTCTTTTGGCCCATTTTTAAATTAACTTGTCACAACAAGAAGAGAAATTTTGTGAATATATATATATATAATGATGCTTTTTATATATTTTAGGAATGTAGTAATGATGGTAATTTAAAGTGTTTTTTTATTTAAAAATATATTAAAATAATATTTTTTTATTTTAAAAAAATTATTTTTAACATTAAAACAATCTAAAAACATAAAAATATTTTATTTTATATACAAAAATTAAATTTTAAAAGAACACATCATGTTTCGAAACATTATTTTAATAGAAATCAAGCCATGGTTGAGGACTTGAAATCACCTACATGAGTCGACACATATTAATGCCAAGTGGGTTTGTGTTTGACAAGATCAGCAGTTTCTTACCGCTTCATGACCTTTCGAACAGCTCAAAAACCTCCACCTTTCATATGGTTAACTTTTTATTCTCAACTATGTTTTAATTCTAAAAGATTAAGCCTTAACTTCTTAATATTCATTTACTTTTAAGTTTTCAGGATAGCTTAAGAACTCAGATGCATTTCCATCTTTAAAATGAATAGAAAATGTTGACTGTACTGAGATTCATAAGCAGAGCACATAACAATGTTGGTGGGCGCAAAATGAACATCATATGACAAACACGGTGGAGTCACTTCATTACAAGAGCTTCATAAATTTGGTTCCATGCTAACTAGTTCAGCACTGCCATGATCAGTTGGAACCAGCCATTTCCAGACCATGAAGGGTAGGAGTAGGACGTTTGCTGCTAGCATAGGATACTTCCTGTGGTGTCTCACATTCCAGAAAAAAAAGGGTCTCATTCAATCACAATATAAACTACAATAATAACCATATGCAAACAAATGTCATATAGTCCTAGAGGTGAAGTATCCAAGGTAAAAATTGCAGAGAAAAATATAACAGACAGGCTTTGTGTACCAAATTGACAGAAGCGATAAGATGATGATTATATCTCAAGTCAAGTTGCAGCTGCAACAAACTATGCATGAAAAGATGCAGATGCAACAACAGATTGAAGTGGATGGTGTTGAAGGAAAACAATTACCCCGTTGACACAGGTATTATAGAACGATATCAGTTTTCCTAACTAATGCGATGAATGAACAGCAGAGAATAAATGGCAACCGAATCAGTCAAATGCAGCTTACATGATAAATGAATTTCACTTGTTAAATTTTGTTGACTGTCTTCTGTTCCCAGATACCAGACGCTCAATAATTTACCATCCCATTTCAACAATGCAAAACACAGATTTCAGTTATTTCAGTCTTGCCATTCAGCACTTGTTCATCATTCAATTTTACTAAACAACACTGCTAACCTAACCAGCGATGCCATGAGGTCCAAGGTTTCAAAGAAAGGCATGAATTACTCAATCTCTCACATCCAAACATCCTCAAGGCCAAGTTCCACAACAGATATTCTGAACAACAAAATATAACAACTACCCCACTATAAAACAAAGAAAGCCTAATTCCCACTAGTTCACACGGAAACATGATTCAGCAAAGGCTTCAAAAAGTAAAATGAAGGTTTACCATATCATACAAATTTGGCAATCAGCGCATTCAAGAATGAAGAAGAGCAAGAAGACAAACATGAATAATCCATAAAAAATAGCTACAGTTTCTACAGGAGCTCAAAACAATACGGGAAACTGAAAAGGTTCCAATTAAGTACTATGATGCACTCTCTCTAAACACGAGTAAGGGTTAAGGCAATTTAGAGAAAATTAAGACAATCACAGAATGGATTTAGAATAGCATATGGCCTATGACCACTTCGTTACCACCCTCTAGCAAAAAATTACAGACAATAGTATCACATTTGCATCTTTAAATTACGGCATTCAACATACTGCCAACTAGCACCTAGCAGCAACACGGCAAATTCTAAGCATGAATTTGACTAATTGACATCAAAAGGATCAGATTTTACAATGTAAGTGTCAGATACCATTAGCAAAATCAGAAAGCCTATGACTTTGGAAGTTTGATCTCTTCCTTTCTCTTCAACCTCCTTTGTTCCTTCCAATCACCAACTTTCTCTGAAGCATTGCAATGAGCTGATTTAGAATCCTTCCAGTCCTTACATGGAGCAGCACAATCACAAACATAGCAATAACACTGCAATCAAATCAAATCAGCATAATTAAAAACTAACAAACACGAAACACAGTCCTCATTAATAATTTACCAGTTCACAATAGCTCTCATGTGGGGTTTTATCAAATGGGTATTTAGTACAAAGATGCCTTGAGTGTGGATAATCTCTACAAGCCACCTATACAGCAAAAAAAGAAAAATCCAATAAAGATCAAAACTTTATAACCTATCAGCAAAAAAAAAAAAAAGGAAGCAAAACCTTATATCCTACTTAGCCAAAAATAAAATAAAGAATAAAAAAAGACCTCGCCTTTTTCAGCAACAACAGAGAGGTCATCGACACCACCACCATCATCAGTGAAGGAGGAGACAGAGAGAGTAGAGATACGATGAAGAGAAGTGTCAATATCAGAAGGGTCGAAATCAAGGATAAAGCAATCCTCAATCTCATCAAACTTTCTAATGTTTTCCGTGTTTGTTTTCTTCAAACAAAATATGGGTCTGATGGGAGTCCCATCTGGAGACGGTGAAGATGTTATCTCAATTACAGCTGATTTGATAGTCTTATTTTCTTCTTTAACCTCCATGATTGTCTATTTGCCTTCCAGGACAATAAACAATACACTGGTAGTCTGGTACACCACCGAGCAAGTTTTAATCCAGAGCACGCAGACTCAAATTTCAAAAACTAGAATATTGTACGAAAAGAGACCGTTGCTTTTCAAAGAAGGCACGTATTGCCATAGAAGTTTTTGTTGGGCTGAGGAAGTATTTGCTGTTGAGATTTAAGGCCTAATCTATTACAAAGTTAAGTCCAAAACAAAACAAAATCCTGGCTCGCATGGAACATAATTTTCGACAGAAAATGTTTTCGTGACATTGCAATATTGTAGCCCATCATTTTATGGGGCAAAATAGCCAAGTTCTTTCCTAATTCTATAGATGGTGAGCCCCTGCGCTCTGATGGCCGAGACACATAGGATGAATCTATGCACTCGTACGTCGAGAGGACACTATACGCAGAAATTATTTCCTCCAATGTATAAACTTCATCTGTTCAACATGCAACCCACGCACTATACAATTATTTAAATCTCACTTATACGTAAGAAAAAAGAAGAAGAAAGAATACAACTTTTGATGTACTGAATAACTCCATGAGACTACATATGCCACCACTCTTCTCTCTCTTTTTAACGATGAGAGATTGGTCAGATCGAGGGTGAAGGGCTACCCAAACTCTCGTGGGGGCTAAGTTAGAAATGTCATGGGACTTTAGGAATGAATATTTGAAAAATCTTCAAGGATTGGGGGGAAAGGGCTAGTAGTAACTCTCAAGGGATTAATATGAAAATAAGGCTAACTTTCTAGACAAGAAGTGAATTTTTAAGAATCTTGGAGGGTCATGTACGGAGTCATAATTGAGTTATGTGGATTGTCGTGCAGGGGCACTTATGGGTGAATAAGGAGGGTCATGTACGGAGTCATAATTGGGTGAATAAGTAGGTATCGAGTGTGTGGTGACCATCACGCTACCCAAGGTCTATGATATCCACAGAAGCATGCAGGCAGCTTGGCGTGACAAAAGCTTTGCTAATTACCTTTTAATCACGACTTCATCACAAAACCTGTTATTAGAGCTTAAAATGCGCACCTAAGACCATAATTTATTGCATCTCATAATTAAAGCAAAACCTACCAAATATGATGCGAAGTTGTTCAAGTCCTTCTACAAAGTCAACTTCGTACCCTGGGACAACACACCCTCGATAGAAGGTAATAATTAAACCATTATCTCTCTCGATCTTAGAATATTAGACATGCAGGGGGTTGGCGTGCTTCCATTAATCTTGTAAAATAAGTGATTAGAACAGAGCTACGTACATGCTGGGATGTTATACGATATAAATCTAGAATAAGTGACAGAAATCTCCACTTTTCATATGAATTCTTCTAGGTTTTGGATTAACAAAATATGGAAGCAGCTTGTTTGTTTATCTCAAGCGGTACGTGCGTACGTGGAGCTAGCTAGCTAGCATGATCTTAATTATTGAATGTATGTGGTAGGTAGGTTTTCGATTGATTGATAGCAACCTTGTTCTTAAGAAAATATTGTCATGAGAATCCTTAGGAATTATAATAAACTGCCATGTTGTTCTGACAACTAACGATCGACATGGCTAGCTGGCGTTTGATAGATGCAAAGAGCGACGACCTTATTTTAAAACATTTAATTACTTTGATGATCACCACATATCAAATAGCCTCCCGACCTAACCTTTTTTATACTTATACTTGGTCAAGATGATGCCACGATCGAAGACGACGACTACTACTATAATAAGAATAAGAATAGGAATAAGGAGGAGGAGGAGGAGGAGGCACTGTGCCATTTTAGGCAGTGGCTATTGTGCTTAAGGGCAATGACAAGAGAGTAGGCACCAACTACAAGGTGGTTGAGTAGTTCTCCACTTCACCATATATATATATACTGTACACCCCTGTCCTAGCGTTCCCATACCCTCCCAAAGCATTTCTTCTCTTCTCTTACACCTTCTTTAACCCTCTGTTCCCTTAAAAAAAATCGATCAATCTTGATCACGATGGGTTCAACAGGTGAAACTCAGATGTCTCCAGCTCAGATATTAGATGAAGAAGCGAATTTTGCCATGCAACTGATCAGTTCTTCAGTGCTCCCTATGGTCCTCAAAACAGCCATTGAACTTGACCTTCTTGAAATCATGGCTAAAGCTGGCCCTGGTGCTCTCTTGTCCCCATCCGATATAGCTTCTCATCTCCCTACCAAAAACCCTGATGCACCTGCCATGTTAGATCGTATCTTGCGCCTTCTGGCTAGTTACTCCATTCTTATTTGCTCTCTAAGAGATCTTCCTGATGGGAAAGTTGAGAGACTCTATGGTCTTGCTTCTGTTTGTAAGTTCTTGACCAAAAATGAAGATGGTGTCTCTGTTAGCCCTCTCTGTCTCATGAACCAGGACAAGGTCCTCATGGAAAGTTGGTAAGTATTCTATCTCTCGGTGCCGTTTGGTATTGCGGCGCTTTTTAAATTTTTTACTTTTTGCTTGAAAAACATTATTTTTTATTCATTTTCAAAAAAACTAAAATTAAAATGCAATCTTTCACCGCATTCTTCAAGAGGTCTTAATCTTTACCCCCCTTTACCGATCGAAAGAATTATACTGAATTTGATTTTAAAATTTAATTACAAGGTTTAGGCTATCATTAATGCATGCCACTCCATCATCTTAATTATTAATATCACACCTACCATAGAATAATTAAATAATTGAATTAATTAAATGATTCATCATTGTTTAGGTAGATTGTGCTTCTTAATTAAGAAGATAATGTGACATGGTTCTGCTAGTGCTACAGGTATCATTTGAAAGACGCGATTCTTGAAGGAGGAATTCCATTTAACAAGGCCTATGGAATGACTGCATTTGAATATCATGGCACGGATCCAAGATTCAACAAGGTTTTCAACAAGGGAATGTCTGACCATTCTAAAATTGCCATGAAGAAGATTCTTGAGACCTACAAAGGCTTTGAAGGCCTCGCATCCTTGGTGGATGTTGGTGGCGGGACTGGTGCTGTGCTTAGCACAATCGTCTCCAAGTACCCTTCAATTAAGGGCATCAACTTTGATTTGCCTCATGTCATTGCGGATGCCCCAGCTTTCCCTGGTATATACTCACATTGTCTCATGTCTAATGCCAACACTTAGATTATCTCGGTGGATGGCCTGTACTGGGTGTAGTAATGCATGCATGCATGCGCCACTTGCCTGTAATTGCTTAATTATGAGTTCTGATAGAGATCATGTATAATGGGTGCAGGTGTGGAGAATGTTGGTGGTGACATGTTTGTTAGTGTGCCCCAAGCAGATGCTGTTTTCATGAAGGTGATTTATTTATTTATTTATTTAAACCACTATGAAGTCACCTTCCTCATTCCATTCCATGCCATGGCTAACAACCGCGTGGTTGACTGTACGCACAAAAAAATTCATGATCCACTGTCATGAAGCTCTTCGTTCGTCGAATTTAACAAGTTTCTAGTGTATAAAATGTCTAGAATGAGCTGGGTAATTAGACAAGAGTCTTTCAATCTCAGTGAAATACTGAATTTATTATTTTAACTAATCCATGCACGTTGAGTACTTGTGTTATTGATGGAGGTGGTGCTTATATGCTCTCACAGTGGATATGTCATGATTGGAGCGATGAACACTGCTTAAGATTCTTGAAGAACTGCTATGATGCGCTGCCGGAAAACGGGAAAGTGATCCTTGTTGAATGCATTCTTCCTGTGGCTCCTGACACAAGTCTTGCCACCAAGGGAGTCATGCACGTTGATGCCATAATGCTGGCACATAACCCCGGAGGAAAAGAGAGGACCGAAAAGGAATTTGAGGGCTTGGCCAGGGGAGCTGGCTTCAAGGGTTTCGAAGTGATGTGCTGTGCATTCAATACGTACGTGATTGAATTCCGCAAGCAGGCCTAAGGCTCCAAGTCCAAGTTATTATGACTTCCATACAAAAAAGTTGGTGTCTGCCTGCTGGCTTTGAAAGGTGTGATTGCTTGTTATCTCTTATGAAACAAATAAGATCGTGTCCTGTCTGCTTTTTGAGGTTGTAGTGAAAAAGAAAGCAATTCGTCCTTTATCTTGCAAGATCATGCTGAATATTGTTCTTAACAAGAAGCATTTTTTTTTTTTATGACTACTTCTTGATCTTAACAAGAAAGCAATTATGTTTGTATTCAATTAGAAATTAAAACACGGAGCAGTCACTCTTTCTTGCTTATTAAAATAAATAATAAATAATAATTAAAAAATAAAGTGACGCTGACTTCCAAACAAATCAGATCGATCTTGTTTATGCTAACAACGACAACTTCTCTGCATGTTTCTTCAACACAAATTAAAAAATCCGTTTGGAAGGACAACAAAATGGTTCTGCCCGAGCCATTATGTGAAAAGGTTTTTCTTCTGGGCTTTGTAACCAACAATAAAGATAAAAGTGATGTTAAGGAATGCTTTATGGCCTGTTATGTATTAATGTTGTAATTATTTAATCCCAGATCCTGCAATTTCATTATTATACCGTGCCTCAAGAGTTCAAAAGACGATTTTGCCCCTAATCAATATGAAGACGAAGGCCGTGCTACCCCAACCCCAATAGTTGTTTTCTTTCTCTTTCTTTCTTGGTGACAGTTGTGCAGTGAAGATGAAATAATTGTTCATTCAGCATGCATGAAAAATGAGGGTTTGCGTAGGTCACACTTCAGCCTAAGATATGGCATTTCCCCATCAGGTAGATTCATGAATATGGGTGGATGTGATTTTTTTATTTATTTTTTCTTGGAAGAAACAAAACCATCTCTCACTGGTGCCCCTCGGACCTCCGCCCTCATCCTCCTCTCCAAAGCAATGGTCATTTGAACATGGCCGTGAGGACTAAACAAACATATTCCATTCTTGATTCCTAATTAGACACTGTGTTTAACTTTTGTTCCTATAAAATACGTTTTATTCACTTTCAAGTGTCTTGTGTATTCAACTCACAATGTTTATAATCTAGGATCCATTCCTCGGCTTCTACATATTCCAGGCAGATCCCAAGATTCATGAGTAGACTAATGGACTGCTAAACCTTCAAATACCCATTTCATATATGGTATTGTCACACACTAATGTTCGGGCACACCCTTTGTCTAATAGTTCAGACATCTCTTTAAAGGAGGCAGTGGGGATTTGACTTTCCGTGGGGCAGGGTATTAGAAAAGGAAGTTTACCCACCCAGTATTTGACTGATTTAGGTGCCAGATATTAGGAGTACCTGAGAATGCTTGAAGGAGAGCAACCCTTACAGATGAACAGGTAGGTCATTTGCGTCATCCAGGGACCTGTGAAGAAAGCGTCCCACAGCTCCACCATCAGATGAAGCAAGGATGATGTGTGAGGACATGTTTGTCATCAGACTTTTTGCATTGACAGACCTCTTGTCTAACTACTTAGTAACAAATGTTGGAGCACGAAATTCATGAGCTTGATCCGTCTCTTTAAGTTCACATTCGAGGTAACTGTAAGATTAGCCATCAGATCATGCTTCGGCCAGTTTTAGGCGAGGAACAATATTCATTGATTGAAGTTCCTGAAAATGGACCATTCATTGGTAAAGGTTCGTCAAGAACACAAGCAGAAAGCTTTGAATGTATAAAAATGGATCAAAAGCACACTTACCTGAATCAAGAGCTTGCAAGCATACGGTAGTTTCATAGTAGAAACTTTATCCCCATTTTTACACGTGGTACACATTGCAGCTTTCAGCTTCTGATTGTAATAGCCTAATAAACCACAAGCTCTGCAAACCTGCATTACATGGAGATGCTATCAGCTGTTATGGAAATATAATAGACCACCTTTCTTCTTTATTATACAGAAGATACAAATATCTAGTAGACTTAGTGGCTATAATAAGCATAACTTAGTAACTCATCACATTTGGGATCAATCACTGTCTAAGCTAGAAATTTCTGCAATCAAATAAATTAATAGTCTAATAAAGAAGAATGGTGGCTAATTATACCAAAAGCGTTTTCCTGAAGCCACTTCCAGAAAATCTCATTTGTTCATGGGAAGAGCCCACAGAGAGATCCACACATCTAATTAATCAGATCATTTGGGAACTGATTCTGGGAACACACTTTCAGTAAAATTAGCATCACTCGTACAGAAAATGATCCTCAAATGTTGTTCAATCAAATTTGAAAGCTAAGGTCCAGAAGGCAATAGCCAGGGAAATACCTATAGCTAGTGAAAGTGTCCAATGAGACAGTTATACAACTGGAGAGTTTCAAAAAACAAATAAATGCAGTTGGATCGATGAGCAATTGAGCAGGTAACTTTAACATGCAATGATGTTCCAAGTGATTGTTTTTTGAACAACTAAAGCAGCAACTCCTCTTCCCTCGTATAAAATGGATAGTTTCTCAACATGGATGCCAGAAAATACTTGTATCCACTTTGTTTCATTAAGTACTCCATGCTAAAATTCATTATGTGCATGTAGAGTACAAAAACAAATAAAAGTTACCTGAGCTTCAAATTGATCACTGGAAACCATTAGGCGCTCATAAAGCAACATGCTAGTGCCATATGCAACCAAACAATCCTTTTCCATTTCTCCCACTCGAAGACCTGGGAAACAAACATTTATCTG
>Ga0325400_1006551_pt1 | contig 11085 bp, 5 predicted proteins | sample PopdelMetagenome_2_FD_205662 | JGI IMG/M metagenome (GOLD analysis project Ga0325400, IMG submission 205662) | Populus deltoides microbial communities from Bellville, Georgia, United States - Xylem-PdKOR-R1 | ecosystem: Host-associated > Plants > Phyllosphere > Stem > Wood/Secondary xylem...
AAAAAAAAAATGGCATCTATAAAGCTTGATTGCTTTCATGGTTGCAGAATGATAGTGATTGAATCCGAAAATGGAGTCTCACTAGGATTTCGATGCACTTAAGGACTATTTTTTGAATTTCATAATACAAACACACATGTTTGGATTTTAGGTATATGGTTGCTTGCCTAAGATTTTAATTGATAAGGTACCTTATCTATGGAGCTTGAGATGGAAAACTATATTTGTAATTGAATTACTTGGAACATATGTTAGGTATGGTAGTAGAGGGCCTTTTCTTGCTCCTATGATTCCCCTCTCGTATGATGACACATTGTGCAATGATGATTGCTCTATAGATAAAACACCAATATATTTCTAATTATAGTCATCACTGAAGGATGGCAACAATTCCAATTTACTGACTTATTTTTTATCTCTTTCCTCCAACATGGTATGGTAGAGATTACGCACATGTCAAGAGTACATTGATCATGAGGGCATCTCACAACAGTCACTGGTGATTGACACTCCAAAGTACCATAAGCGGTACATCTTGCCAGGCAATGACCCTTATCCTTTTTCTCGTTCTTTTATTCTCTGCATATACATACACATCCACAGACTTTTCTTTTGCACCTTTTGTACTTTATCTGGATTTGGAGATGTAAAGTAAATATCCTCTTTGGTTCATGTTCAGTTGGGGAGACTATGCATGGTGCCATCCGCACTAAATCAAAATACCAAGGGTGCAGCCTAGATGATGAAGATGATTGGCATCAATTTAGGAATGGTAGGGTGCCTTGCTTTTATTATGTATCATTTATTGTGTATTGGTAGCATTGGATCAAAATTTGAATGTTCTGTCATCTGACTGTTACCAAAGCTGTTCGAGCTACAATTAGAGAAGCCCCATCATCAGCACGGGAAACCCCGACATCTTCAGCCAGGGAAACCCCGACATCTTTGGTGAATTCAATGAGGTATGAAATGGTTTTTAAATCTTCAAATTATTGTGATTGTTTAGTTAGAATATGCTAATGTAAAGTTGCATTCCATGCAGAAAGGGACGTTCCCCGTCACCTTCTCCACGACCTCCTCCACAACGATCTGCAACGTTTTCCTTTACATCTACCATGCCCAAAAAAGATTTAGGTTTGTGTGCATTCTATAGTGTCATACTTTGAAACCTAGTTCATTCTCTTCTTTTTTTTCCATGTGAAGTTTTCAAAATCATGTTAGTTACATTCTACTGTTGAAGAAAATTTCAAACTCGCAATGCTTCTATACTGGTGCCGATCTTTAACTGATGATGCCTACTCACAAATCAGATAAGCGAAGCATTTCACCACACCGATTTCCACTCTTGCGTTCTGGTTCTGTGTCAAGTAGGTCAACAACTCCAAATACAAGTAGGCCTACCACTCCAAGCTCTGCTCCTGCCAAAAAACGGGTGTGTATACCATCGTAATATTCATTGGAAAAATTTGTAGATTTAAGCATTACTGCCACTTCAAGCTAGAATAATAATTATCATCATCATCTACCTTGAACACAAAATCATTGAATTTTTGTTCTGTTCTGCAGTACCCTTCCGAGCCTCGAAAATCAGCATCCATGCGTCTCCAGGCTGAAAAGGAAAATACCAAAGACATTGAACAATATCCCAGCAAAAGTAAGCGTCTCCTCAAAGCCTTACTTAGCCGGCGTAAATCAAAGAAAGATGAAATGCTATATACTTACCTGGACGAATATTGAGAGTAAAAATGATGAGAGGATCAAAAAGCTAAAGGAGACCAGGAATGAGCAACGACCATGAACCTGCAGTTTTTCTATTTTTCAATACCCATTCTGTACTTGATACAGTTGATTTTTTCCCCCCACCAAGCAGTAGATAATATTGTCAAGTTAAAGTTCTTTCAAGTGTAATATTATTTTGTGTACCATTAGACGATCATCCTACAGTAATGGATTTTGTTGAGTTTCACCAAGGTTAATTATCCTTGAAGAAAAGAAAAGGAGGTTGATTATTTATTTTCAAAATTATGTGTTGCTATCTCTAATGAGTTGCATGAAGTTTTTTTATTTGGCTTGGTATCCATGCTGGTCAATGAATTATATATATTTCCTCTGTCTGTCTCTTCACTTTCTTGGGTTTCTATACCTTGTAATCTTCACAATTTTCTCTGGTTGTGTCTTTTTGTTGGCATGTGAGCCTGCCATGTCTTTTCGGACGACATTGACAAAAATTATCACGGTTTATCCATAGCAAAACAGAATAAGCTGGAATTGGAATGCTTATGCTGGGGGTGAATTATACAATGATGCCTGAAACATGGTTGCAAAAAACATCAAATGACTGCGGTGGGTGGTGTGGAGCCTGTTATTATGTCTCTGATAACCACTTGCTTTAGTATCTTTAAATTCTTCTTTAACACAATGCGTTGTGCATATTGAGACAATAGCATAATAATCCGTCATGATCAAATAACACCTCAAACCAAAGCTTGTCAAAATTCTGTAATGGACTAAGATTACACACATTCTACAAAACTTCGTGAATACTAATACATTTCATGATGCCATTCCTTTTCCAAATTCTTCAATTGTTTTTGTTGTGAGCGTAAGGACATCCACAAAAGCAGAAAATGATGCTCGGAGAAATCTCGCCTCAACTGCCTCAAAGTGCCTATCATTACATCAAAAAACAGATCATTAGAAGGGCAAATCAAACTGTAAGGTATTTGGAAAATTGATACAAGGGAAAGGGATGCAGTACATAGATACTTCACAGACACCAGGTAAACACACCCTTGACTTGAAAAAAGGTAAACAACTAAAGGTAGGAAGAGAAGGATAGCTAATTTACAGATTTTTTTTTGTTTTCAAAGAAAGAATAATGGTGTGATTTAATTGCTTAAAAAACAATATATAGTCAGGCTATTGTTGTATTTTGCGATAGGCATTATGGACCAGCTGGAGTGATGGAAGATGTAGGATTAGAGTGGAGGTAGGGTTAGAGCATGCATGAGTATAGCAGATTGGTTCATGATCACACTTGTAAGGGGACAGGTCTTTTATTTGCATCTTCCAAGCAACAAACTGAGCAAATTCCTGCTTCATCAACAGTTTCCAAGAGGCAGAAAAATACATAATAAATAAATGCTATAATAAGCGTGTGTGATGCAGAAACACATGAATGTTATGCCTAAAGGGCTGAATGAAGTAGTCCAAAAAGCGCGATCTTGATAGGGGGAAAAAAGAAACTGGATTATCAATTGGCTGTATACAAAGAAACTCTTCTTTTTTTATTGACAAAGAAACAAGTATAAGAAAAGGGATGACAGTTTTTCTCTTGCATGTGATTCAAAGCAAAGGTTAAAATCAGTATATCACCATCACAAAATTTTGAAAACATTTCATTCTTGCCATCCTAGAGAATCCATTAGATTTAAACAATAAACAGAAAGCAAGCACTGATAAAAGCAAACCATCATCATGGAAACAAACTTACACTGACAACTTCCCATTAGAGACCGAAATCAGCCTTTTCACTTTATCAGGCTGCAACTGCATTGGGAAAAAGAGAAAAATAAGGATCTAACTAAACAACAATCAATGCAGAGCTGAAACTATGGGACTGCTTCACCTCCTTATCAACAGCTAATGCTGCATATACTATAGAAGCATTCTCCTCAGACCCAAAATCTACTTCGAAGTCACTGCAGAAGACAATTTATTCCACAACATCAAACAGTGATTTATAAAGAAATTCCCACAAGTAAATGAACCAGTCACTACAATTGGTGCCTCTTGAACAGAAGCACTTAATAGAGCATGTCAACAAAACAGTTTCTGTGAATTCATCATATTTCCTTGCATATAGATTCTTTTCTATGTGAATTCATTCATCAAAATTCTAAGCATTGGCTGATATTCTCAGTATTCTAGTACTGTTTGCTCACATTCTTTAAACATGTTTAACTAATTAATTCTTGAGTATCAAAAGCTTCACAAACCACAATACAGAATTTGAAATTTGGCATAATAAGCTAATTATGATAATGAAACTTCATTGTCATTAGATAATAGCTAATAACACGTTAGCCTTGCGTTGGTAAAACTTAAATATCTTATTAATTATAGTCAAAAGGAATCTACCTACTTTAATTTCTACAAAGATGGAATCTACCTACTTTAAAGTTATAGACCCAACATGTTAAAAATGAAAAAAACTTATTTTTCTTCTACATTCCTTCAATTTCAAAACAAGTTCCTTTCATACAGCTAATTGATAAAACCAAAATCACAAATAGGGACAGCAAGCCAAAAAGAAAAGGAAAGAATCAAGACTAATTTCCTCTGCTACTTTACTTCAAGCAACAGCATGTTGACCTACTTTCAGCACCAATGGTAAAACTCAAAAACTGATAGCTATAAATCACAAGCTTTTAGCTATTTTGATATAATTTCTGCACTATAAATCAATTTTTAAAAAGAAAACCACAAACAAGAAAGAATCACTTCACAAACCATGTCATTCAAAGCTATCCATGGAAGACAGCACTAAAGATCGAGTCTTTATTACTTTACACGATTAACATCAAATATGAAAAAAACACAAATCAATCCTCAAGCCCATAAATGGAAAAGTAAAAAAATATCATGACTACACACACACATACACAAGATATTTGCTGATGAAAAGTAAGACTTTAGATGTATTGAGATAAAGAAACATAAGAAAAAAACTACAAGAAACTATAGACACAGAACAAGAATGCAGTGAAACACAAAAGGGATTTGGTAAATAAAGAGAAAGATAAAGAAAGTACCAGCTGAAATCCCATTGGGCATCCATAGCACCAGCAGCAGCAGCAGCCATCACTTGATGTTGCAGTAATGACTTGGCTTTGACACCCTCTTTTCAGTTTTCACAACTGAAACTAACTATAAGTTTTAGCCATAATTATTCAACGGTGCCGTTTCATGTCTTAAGAGAGACAGGTAGGGGGACTTGTTTAGTTGTTACATAATACGATGTAGTTTTGATTTTTAATGATTTGGATGCAATATTATTTGTTTTCACAAACATACCCTTGAGAAAGGATGTGAAGGACACAATATTTCTTTTTTCCTTTTTCTTTTTTTCTATTTTAATGGTATGAAAAAATTAGGATGAGAAAAGATGCTTTGTTTCTATCTTTTTTTTAATAAATTTTAATTTTTTTTATTAGATGATAATAAGTATTTTTAAGTCGATTTATATATTATTTAAAACTACTTTTTTTTTTTAATAAATTTCAAAACTACATCTTCGTCAATATGATATACTTAATGAAATTCAATAAAAATTTTAAAAATATACTCTATGATTAAACCAATTAAAAAAATATAACTTTTTAGCTATGAAATGTGCGCCATACTTTTTTAAAATAATTTTTATTTAAAAATATATAAAAATATTTTTTTATTTTTAATATTAATTCATTAAAGTTATAAAAAAATATTAAGAAATAATTTTTTAAAGTAAAACAGACTTTAAAAAAAAATACCAAAAGTTTTCACTCGAGCCTCCCAGAGTTCCAAGAAGGAAAGGACACAAAAGTGAGGAAACTTGTGAAGGTTAAATTGTGGAAAGGGCATAAGAGGATATTCCAGCAGAATATTTGATAAGACTGGTCCCTCTGCCTTGTAATTTATTAAATTGTATTTATTACTCTTTCCGTTCTTTCTTTTCTTCCAAGCTCAGCTTCTCAACCAAAAGATACGCTCACTGCTCACAGCTGCCATTTTCATTCCAGGATTCAGCAACAAGTTTCAGCCACCGAGCTCTTTTTCAACAGGTACAACCCATAAATCCTCTGATTTGTTTTCGTTTTCTCATGAGATAAGCTTGTACCTATGGGCATGCATGGAGGTTTTGTCTACATGTTTGTATCATGCACTCACCATAAGTTTTAGAGGGTCTTTCTTTTATAATATCTACAAAGAAATACTAGCTAGAGTTCGTTCTCTCTAAAATTAATACATGCTTTTGGTGAGAAACCTATTGATGATTAAGAAGAGTCTTAAGTGCATACGACGATCAAATGGTCTGAATCCAAATCTTGTTTGCGGCTGTTCCCTTTTCTTGAATTACTAGTAGCACTGTTATTGAACTCGGTCATGTCGAAAGCGTCTCCAGCGGATTTCACAAAAATAGGGAGAGGTTGACTAGGTGTTAAAGCACCACGACACCTTAGAAAAACCAGCCAAAAACTGTATTTTTTTAAAGTTTTTTTTTTAAGATTATTTTTTTGGTTCAACTAGGATCCGAGATTTGTGCCGTGTCAATCACTTATAACTAATAGTTGCCTGACATAACTTTCTTGCAATCAATTTTTTAATTATCCGGGGGTGATAACTAGTAGTTAGGCATGCTTTAGCAGCTAGTGTGGGTGGGAAATTTGTCTATAAAATTAGTCGTGAGTTCATTGTTAAACGATCCTGACAATAAATTTGTTAAAGTAAGTCTTTTTTCTCTGTATAATTCGATGTTTGTCTCGATCGGTTTGCATTTGCCTTGTCTTACTTGAGTTCAGAATGGAGCAGTCACTCCATGTCTAGTTTTATCATTTTTGTAGTGCAATATATGTAGAATTTAGAAGGTCGATGCTTGTCAAAAAGACTTGTCATGACCATTGCTTCTACCAGAATACATGGCCAACTAAGCCACCCTTTTCTTCTAGTTATATAGTTATGCTTGTGATATAATAATGTACTCGAGAAATAATCTGTTTGCAACATAAACACACAGGGGAAAGGATGACAAGTTTTTTTCTCAGAAGGGGTAAGCAGTAAAAATGATTTGCTGCTGGTATACAAAGCCAAAATGGGTCACTTATTGTGACTTCTCCATTGAGGTCTTTGCTCACCCCAAACCAATTTATTAATAACATTGTTACTTGTAAACAAAATCCAAGAGCTTGAGATATGCCTTGATGGTGGTTTCAGGTTTCTTTATACAGCCTCCTGAATCATGATATTAATTTATGTCATAACAAGGTCTGCTTGGCCTTGTTGCTCTTTATTTTGAATGTATAGTTCCCCAGTTATGGTCACATAGAGCCACGCCACAAGGGTCACAAGTCAATAAACCCTGCAAAATGAACAGAAATGAAATGTTTCAAAGTTTTGCCCCTTTGCAGAAGAATGCCTTGATCAGAGAGCGAGAAACCTTATGAAATTACCTGTAAAAATGGTGGATTTGATTGACTATTAGCTTATGTGAGGGAAGATCCAACTCTGGCTGGATGCCGAATTCTTATGGCCCTTTGTATATACTCAAACATGAACACAAAGAGACCGAAGACATATGATATGCTTAGATGCAGCTTTTCGATGACACAAACTGTTGAGCAGATGTCGTCGGTTTTACCCTCTACACATGTTTTACCTAATAATGATCCTTTCTCTGACCACCCTGGATAAGAAGGGGAAAAAAGCAGCCAGAAAATATTAGCTCATGACTTTAAAAAAGAATGGCAGTGCATGGTATTTGCATGTATAGATCCAATCATCCTTTCTTCCACCAGATTTTAGTCGCTAGAGGCATCCATTGAAGTCTCAATCAATGGATTCCATTTAGGAAAGTTTCTTGATGCACATTCTCTATATTGAACTACTTAAATGAAAAACATGCTCAAATTTTCGTTGCCAAAGAGATAGGCATTCCTTTTAGGAGAGAAGATAGGATGGTGCAGGCCAGGAATCCATGGAGTTTGAAATAACGTGTCCTTTGGACGATCTCCCTTTTCTTTCCTCGTTCACAGAAAAGAAAAGGGGAAATATAGACTACAGCATGCTCATGGTGGCAATCCCAACCATTGCTAACACCCAACAGAAACCCTTACTGAATGTGGATACTTACGAGAGCTTTCCTTGGGAAAATTAGTCCAAACATGTGGATTCATCTTTTTATCCGAAGCACTGATAAGGTCACAAAGAGCTTGATTGACCTGAAATTAAAAAAAAAAAAAACCAATACTTGGATTTTTATGCATAGTCAAACATAATTAAATAAACCGCAGAATGCAATTTCTGTGATGCACTTCTACCGGTGGTGAAATATTTCATAGTTTTGTTAGTTTATACCACACGTTGTTAAGCATTTTCATGATTGATTCATGGACTTGCAACATCCTTCTACACAGCAACACATGCATCTACTACTGTTCTTAATCAAGTGCAATGTTATAATATTTCCAGTTTCACCATGGAGAAAAAAAATATTTCTCGATCAATGTTCATATATGCATACATTACCTGAAAATAACAATAATTCTTTATTGCAGAACAAACACCATTCCATAATGCAATGGCGCTGTCATGCCATGTTTCTATATAAGATAGAAGGAATACCTCTTCGGTCCTCTCATGGCTCACTAGATGCCCACCGTGGAGATCAACCAATCTAGCAAAAGGCTGCAACTTCTTTGCAAGCCTCCTCGCATAATATATTTGAGCAATGATATCATGCCTAGCCATTCCGAGCACCTCAAATCAGTCATAAGCAGGTAAAGTACTCGAGGATGTAGTCATTATGGTATATCATTACTACACATGACAAAAAATATTCATCTTCTTTTCTGATACGTAAATAGTAAGAATCTACTACCGTATGCACCTAGGGCTACCACCCATTAAGAAAAACAAGAGAATCTACCAACGAAGACCATTGACGGCAGACTGGCTATGTACAAAATAAGCAGTCTATAAAGCTCCAGAACTCATTGGCAAAACACTGTCAAGTATGCTGCTAGAGTATAGTTTTGACTTTTGATATTTAAAGAGTTGAGATATGCGTTCTGAAATGTGATGACATGAAACATGGAAAATGATTCATTGCCTTGTTAAATACAGTGTTTTTGCATCTGCAAATTGTCCTAAAAATAATTTAATATCAGAAAAAAACTAATCAGAGCCTGAAACTCATTATCTGTCAATGGTTCTTTGATTTTTGACTGCTCTCAACTCATCAATCAATAATGCCATTTCTAAATTTTGGGAAGGTTTTTTTATGTACTGCATACTCAGATGCTTGACAGCATATAGAAAACATGATTTTGACCAAGTATTTTCTGCATGATAGACCCACTCACTTGCATTGCATCCTTACGCATTTTGGCTTCTTTTATACTTACTAGACCAAGACAGATTTCTAACTTTATGAATCATATTATCCTCCACTCAAGTAATTGATAAAATGAAAAGCTGTTTAATTCATCTCAATGAAACCACATGAAAACATAATTTTGTAAGAACTCGCTGTGCTTCAGTGCACCATTTCACACAATCTTTCTTCAAACATGTTCTTTTCTAATGAGTTAGTAGCTTTGTATATTTCATTCGCCTGCATAATAAAAATTTAAAATACAATGTATAGGTAAAAGGAATAATATTAGATTAATGATTTGGCAGAAATCGCGTATTCCACGGAAATAAGATAGAGAACACTATTACCTGCCATGTATGACTGATACAAGAAATCCAGCAGATCTGATTAATTCAATTTCTGTTCGTGTCATCTTATGCGTCCAGCAAGCATTGACTTGACCATCAAAACCATAACTAGACTGCATTCCAGTTGATGATATACCTTTGACGTATTCCTGCAACATGTTTTTTTTTTAAGGTCCAGCGAGAGACATACTTGTGTAATAAATGGAAGGTCAATACAAGTTGCACAGTCACAGTCACAGTCACAAGCAAATTAACTAGGGGTCTCATACAAAAATTTTTAAGAGCTGAAAACCTGAGGCTAGTCCTAGTCGCATTCTGAGGAGAAACTTCACTGCAATCATAACTCGCTAGAAGCTGGGAAACATACTTGTATATGATAGTCACATCTATGGATGTCAATGTGTACTTTTAGGTCACCTTCCTGATAAAATGCAAGATATGAGCTTAATTCAGCAATATATATGCAAACCAAAGGATGCTGAGTTTGCAGCCGTTGCTTACATGGTTGATATTATCTGAAATTTCTTAGTTGTTTTGTTCTATGGTCTTCTATGGTGTTAGTATGCACCCATCAATATACTATAAGAAATCAGACACTCCTAAGAAGCAAAGTCTAGCAACTTCTTACTGTAAATACAAGGAAAGAAATAAAAAATATTAAGGTTTAAGATTATCACGTTTTTCATACCTGATACAGAATTGCTCTTCTTGTGCTAGACCCAACGTGCTCATCAAGATATTCCTGCAGATCAGAAATAAACATCATGTGAGTTCCTGCAGTCACAAAACTGACTCGAGACACTATCAGAGAGTAAACATGCCAAGTTTGTCTTTGCACATTCCATTTGGTTTTTTTAAAGACGCTCCATATCTAGTGGGGAAGATTTCTTTCCATTTTCCAAAGTAGCTATAAGCCTCTTTACAGAATTTCTCCAGAGCTACCCAAATTCCTGGTCTGCTTCTCATCATTTACCTTTGTGTAGTGGGTGTCCAAGTCAACTGCAGCCCTTTGCTCAGGAGTTTTTGCCTTCAAGAAACGGATAGCGACAGATATTGTTCGACTGTCAAGCTGCAAGATACAAAAAATTCATCATTTTTTAATCATGTGACTCGAATTTTAAAACAGGAAAGACAATACCCTCTGGTTCTCGGAAAAGAAAAATGCACTTTATGGCTGGTGACAACCAAATCGCTTAAAATGCGGGTGAGAGCTTACAAAACTAATGGATGTGAAGTGAATTATGATAAGAGAGATTCCCAGTGCACATTAGCACGAGAAACCACTGAGACTGCTATATTTTCTTCACCCCTCTTCGGCAATCTCCATCAATGGTGAAAACAAGAACACTCAAATCAATTACAGAACCAGAGAAGATCTAGTTCTCTCTGTGCCCTCACAATGATGTAATATTAACCTTATATATTGATCATTAGCAGCTCAAAGGCTTATCAAATATTATCAAAAGAAGATCCAACACTAACAAAGAGTGTTACAAATAGCGTTATTAAAACATTGTTTGTTTTTGTGTTTGAAGCTACCTTTGAACGTGTTTCAGTTTCAAAAATACATTTGGCTTGAAAAAACATCAAATTATTTTGATA
>Ga0325400_1006554_pt1 | contig 11083 bp, 4 predicted proteins | sample PopdelMetagenome_2_FD_205662 | JGI IMG/M metagenome (GOLD analysis project Ga0325400, IMG submission 205662) | Populus deltoides microbial communities from Bellville, Georgia, United States - Xylem-PdKOR-R1 | ecosystem: Host-associated > Plants > Phyllosphere > Stem > Wood/Secondary xylem...
TGGACTAAATCAATGGTCAATATTTGTCCCTAATAAAGATAAAATATCCCTCGTCTACCTCCTATAAATAAGGATAGATTCCATGCATTGATGATCAAGAAATAAAGGGCCACACTTTGAAAAAAATCAGCTTTTTCCCAAGTTTCCTCTTTTTCTCTTCGCCAGTCTCTTCCTCCTTTCTCTCTGTCGCTTTTTCAGTCATTACCACCTCAACACCACCATGAACAACAACAATCCAACCTCCTCTACCAACTCATCTTCTCACTGGCAACAAAAGCAGCCACTGTGAGCTTCTCTCTCTTCGCCACAAGTTTCTTCTTCCAACAATAAAAACCAGCCCTCCTCACCGATAGCAACTCTAGCCCCACTATGAGCCACCAACGCCTCCACCATCTTCACGCTAAACTAGTGATGATAGCCACACCCTTCACACTAGGTAGTCTTCTCCTCTCCTCTTCCCCGCAATAATCACGGTTGTTGCACGCAGAACAATAATTCATATTGCATGCAACAAAATTAATTCACAAGGTCGCTGGGTTGGGCTAACAACCATGTGAGCCGGTGAACCTGAATTAGCCGAACTAGAAAAAAAAAAAGGAAGGATATGTTGGGCCAACAATCAGCCCACCCCGACTTAATCGGGCTCGACCCGTCCTAGCCCCACCCAAATGGTCGTGCCAAGTTCAGCCCCACAAAAAAAGATAGAAAGGTTGTTGGTTACTTGTTGGCCCAACTTGACTGAGTCGGGTTGGACCTATTTTAGCCCAACCCGAATGGTGGGCAGAGTCTAGCCTAATATATTTAATAATAAAATATTATTAAAATATTTATAAAAAAACTACAAAATTTTCAAAGGGCAATTTAAAAATATTTGTAGGTTCCCCACATGTTTTTGTAACAATTTTGCATAATATCGGGCTATAGACTTACATTGTAAGATACAAACCTAGTATTAAAAATCACTAGTTTTCTTTAAAACTTTTTTTTAAAAAAATCAAAATTGTTTGTGAAAAAACATGTACAAAATGTTTTTATTTTCATACATATGGCCAAATCCTAAAAGTTTTTTCATGTATATTTTCTAAAAAGAGATAAAGTCACTCTTATCTTATTTTAAAAATGCAAAATAGATATCGTAACTAGTTTATGATTATCCATTAAGGTATGATCAATATACAAAAAACTCATAACAATTATTTTGTTTGAAACATTAAGAATTAATTATATTTAGGAAACAAATATGATGCTAAAATCTAGACATTAGAAAGATTAAGATTTAACTCAATAAGATAGACATTTCTTTACGAATGAAAATGTATTATACATTTGGCATGAAAATTTTTTTATTTTATCCTATTTAAATGTATTTTATTTTATTTTTTTCTGTTAAAGTGTGAAAGCTTTTATTTTTTTCTCCAGTTTAGTGTTTGTATTGTGTTTCACCAAGTACATGATGAGATGGTTGTTAAATTAAAACACCAACATGCTAACATGGATGCCAAGTGTGTAAAAATATTTCTTCTTATTTTTAATTGAGGGTGTATGGTTTTATTATTACAAAAAAAACTAAAAGGCATTAGTAAAGTACTGTAGCCATAGATACATCTCACCATTCACCGGAATAACGAAATTATGGTTTTACCTTTAACAAAAAAAAATCGATGAAACTTGCAGTTGAAGGTAGAATTATTTTTTTCAGATGATACATTGGTCATTGTAAAATTAACCAGGGATAAATTGGTTGGGACACCTTTTTTATTCTAGTAAAATGACTATTTTGCTCTTAAAAGAAAAAAAAATGCTCTTTGGCCTTTGAAAAAAAATGCATAATTAAGTTACGGTCATATCTTTAGGAGAAAATAAAAGTGAACATGCACAAAGGGGCTTCTTAGTCTTTTTAATTATTTAAAAAATTAAATGGCAGAATTACCCTTAGAATTCGAACAAAATAAGGTTAGGGGTTGTTCGGTAATTTTTAGTAATAAATATTATTAAAAAAAAAGTTGTGCAAGCGTTAGCGCGTGACAACCCCTATGTCATTTGGGTGGTGCGTGCGAAGCTATCTGATTACCAAAATCCTTCATCCGTGGCGGTGTTGAGAGTGATGAGTCATCCTCTTTTTAGCATTGTGGCGTGTGCTTACGAAGGAGGTTCGGTTGTGCTGCAATGAAGTTTTTTCTCTCCTTTCTCTTTTCTGTCTCATACTTTTAAAATTTACGCCAGCCTTTTCAAAAAGCAATAGTGTCCTTCGATTTATAAATTTATCTATTTAGGGTCCTTTATTGAAGATCGATTTTTTTAAAAAAATTCATCATTTGACTTTTGGTTACTAAGCCCTTACCTTCATTGTTTGTTCCACTTTTCTTTTTGTTGAGTAATCCCGATCTCATATCCCGTTTATAGAATAGTTAAGTTAACCATGATTGATTCAGATTCTTTCTCCTTGATTTTTTTTTTATGAAATTCATTTTTTTAACAATTGCATCATCTAGGATTAAATTATTGGCCCTTTAGCTATGTGATTTTTTGCTCTTTTTTTTGTTATCCCAAACATAAGTTAATCAAGTTAGCCCGAGGTAACTTGCATTTTATTTCTCAAAGTTTTTTATTTAACTTTGATTTTTCCTTGGTTTTTTATGATTTTTTTGTTTCAATTTCATCATTTTGCATTAAATTATTTGTCCATGATTTTTGTTATTTTTTCACTTTTTTTTATGTTTGGTTATTCCAAGGGCGAGTTAATTAGGTTAACCTGGGGGTTAGCTTGCATTTTCTTTCTCGATGTTTTTTTATTTGATTTTGGTTTTTTTGCTAGGTCCCTTTTTTGGAAGTCTAATTTCTTTTCATCTCAATCTCATATCACCAGTGGTAGGTAGTCGAGTTAATCCAAGTTTAATAAAAAAAGTTTCCATGATTTTTCTAAGACTTTTTTTTTTCAATTCCATCATTTTGCATTAAATTATTTGTCCTTAAGATTTATTTTTTTTCACTTTTCTTTATGTTTAGTTATTCAGATTGCGGGTTGGTTAGGTTAACTTGGGGGTTAGCTTGCATTTTGTTTTCAATATTTTTTTATTTGACTTTGATTTTTTTTTGCTAGGTCCTTTTGTAAGTCTAATTTTTTTTATTCCGATCTCATGTCACGAGTGGTGGGTTGGTCAAATTAACCTAGGTTGAATAAAAAAAATCCTTGATTTTTCTAGGACTTTTTTTTTTCAATTTCATGATTTTGCATTAAATTATTTGTCATCGAGCTTTGTCATTTTTTCACTTTTCTTTATGTTTGGTTATTTTAAGAGCAGGTTGGTTAGGTTAACCCAGGGGTTAGCTTGCATTTTTTTCTCAATGTTTTTTTATTTGACTTTGGTTTTTTTTTGTTAGGTCCTTTTGTTGAAAATCTAATTTTTTTTATCCCGATCTTATGCCGCGAGTGGCGAGTTAGTCGAGTTAACCCAGATCGAATAAAAAAAAATTCCTTGATTTTTCTAGGACTTTTTTTTTCAATTTCATCATTTTACATTATGTTATTTATTTTCAATTTCATCATTTTACATTATATTATTTACCATTAAGCTTTGCTATTTTTTCACTTTTCGTTTTGTTTTGTTGTTTTAAGGGCGGGTTAGTAAATTTAACCTGGGTTAGTTCGGGTTTTTTTATATGTTTTTTTATTGAACTTTTGTCTTTTTACTAGGTCCTTCTTTTAAAATTCTTGTTTCGTTTCTATCCAGATCCCATATCGTGAGTATTGGGTTTGCCAAATTAGCCCAAGTTTACTCAAGTTTTCTTATCTATTGTTATATTTTTTTGTTTTTTTTCTTTTGTTTTCATCTTTGACACTAGGTTATTAGGTTTTAAGCTTTACAATTTCTTTCTGCTTTCCTTTATATAAGTTGTTTCGATCTCATATCTCGGGTCGCGTTTTAGTAGATTTAACTTGGGTTGTCTTGGATTATCGTCGCTTGAATATTCTATTTTAACTTTGAAAAATATTTGGTTCGACCCGCAACATAACGCGGACCAACTATCTAGTTATTAATAATACACGAAAACATTCGGGGAAAGTACTTCCTCTATGTGTTTTGTTATGACTTTAATAAAACATCCACCTTTTTTACTTCTTTGATTTTTAAAAAATATTAGATTTGTATTTTGTTTAATTATCCAACTCTCATGACACATATAATGGATTGGCTAGGTTTTTTCTTTTTATTTAACTTTTTTTTAATTTTATCATTTAATATTGATTTAATTGAGAATTAGGTTTCATGATTTGTTTTATTTGCTTTTTATTAGGTTATTTCAGTCTCATGGCCCGAGAATAGTGCTTAATGAGCTAACCATAGTTTAATTAGTTTGTTTTTTGTGTTTTTTTCACCAATTTTATCATTTAATATGAAGTCGGTTGAGAATTAAGTTTCATAATTTGTTTTGATTTGTTTTTTTTTGGGATATCTTAGTCTTGTGATTAGGGTCACAAGCTTTAGTATTTTAACTCTAGTAAAATTAGATTTTTTTTTCTAGGAGGTTATCTTGGTTTTATGTCCTTCAACATTTGACTTGCTTTTCATTGGGTTGTCCATATCTCATGACTTCTGTTATAGGTTTGATAGGTTAATCTAGTTGACTCAATTTTTTTAATTAATTTTTTCCCATTTTTATAATTTAATATTGTGTTTGATTGAGAAATAGGCTTTATGATTTATTTCAATTTGATTTTTATGAGTTTATCCCGATCTCATGACCCAAGAATAATGCTTAACAAGTTAATCCATATTAACTTGGCTAATTTCTTATGTTATTTTTTAATTAAAATTTCTACAAATTTCATAGTTCAGCATTGGGTCCAACAGGATCAATCGGGAATTGAGCTTCATAATTTGTTTTGATTTACTCTTTATAGGGTTATCTCAGTCTCATAACTAGAGTCATAAATTTGGCAAGTTATTCCGAGTTAAATCAAATTGTTTTTTTATTTTCTTTTTATGAGGTTATCTCAGTTCCATGACCCGAATAATGGATCTAGCAGATTGAATGAGGTTTTTTATTTTTATTTTTTTAATTGATTTTTCAGCCTCGTCCTTCAACACTGAATTGATTGAAAATTGATCTTCATAATTTGTTTTGATTTTCTTTCTACGAGGTTATTCTGTCTTATAACCTGAGTTATGAGTTTGACATGCTAACTCAGGTTAATTTTTTAGATAATTTTTTTAATTTCATCCTTCAACATTTGGTTGATTTGAAATTAGGTTTTATAATTTATTTTGACTTGTTTTCTATGGTTTTTCATAGTCTCATAACCCAGGTCATGAATTTGACATGTTAACCCCGTTTGACCAAAGTCAAACCAATATGTTGTTATTTTAATATAAAAAAAATGTGTCATATTTAATTTTCTTTTGAAGTCAAAATATGTTTTTACGGGTCGTTTGAGTTGTTTTTGAACCTACAAAATGAACCAGGTCATATCAAGTCAACCTTTACACGATCTAATTTTTTTTCCACTAAAAAAAATTAGCAATACTTTAATATGATTTTTATATTTAAAATTTTTTTTGACCCAACTCGCAGTACTGTCATTTATCTAGTTTTTTTTTCTATTTAGATATACGTACCTCCATCCTTTATATTCAAGTATTTATGTTTTCAAATGTTTATCAATGGTGCTTTTAATTTTAAAAGCTAACAAATATCCAATTTGTAATCCCACGTAGGTCGTATTTGACCAAGTTTGGTAAAATTAATAACATGAAATGAAAATAATATTAAAAAAATGCATGAAAGGAAGATAAAAAAAAGAGGTTTCGAAATAGATGGCTACTAGTTACATGACCCGCGCGATGTCGCAGGTCAATTTGTTTGCATAAAAAATATTAAAAAAACCTAAGATCTAAAAGTGTTAGGTTTTTTTACAAAGCTATATCCAAGAGTCTTGAGTTTGACTGCAACGCCTGACCCAAGAGTAATATTTATAATATTAATAATAATATTAAACTTGAATGACCCAAGTTTAAGTGGGTCTGGCTGCAATACCAAACTTAATAATCTTGGATGTGGGTCTGGCTGTAAGGTCGTGTCATAAAAGTGTGATAATCAAATAGATTAATTAAAAAGAAAAAATAACTAACATGAAGAAAAAAACTAATGAAGAAAAAGAAAAAAAATCTGAATTAACTAAGTTAACCCGTCAAATCTGAGATCCGTGTCATGAAAGTCTAATAACTAAATAGAAAAAAATTTAATATCAACAAACTAAATAAAAAAAGTTAATTAAAAAGAAAAAAAAGGCATCAACCTTTTCACCGTGGACTGCACTGTTGGAGTCCACAGTGAAAGGCATAAAAAGAAAAAAAAAGGAAAAAAAAACTAAAGGATAAAATTTCGAGTTGACTCATCAAACCAGGTTAACTAGTCAAACTCGGAATCTGTGTCATAAAAGTTTGATAACTAAATAAAAACAAATTTAACATTAACAAACTAAATTAAACAAAAAAATTCATCAAAAGAAAAAAACACAAAAAAAAATAGCAAAAAAAAAAACCCATAAAGGCATAAAAAAATAAATAAATAAAAACAAAAAAACATTTTAAAAAAAAATATATGTTATAATAATAATAATAATAATAATAATAATAAAAATAATAATAATTGTTGCACGTCCCCCGGGGGGTAATTCAGCGATTTTTCATTATCTTGCTTGATTTGTTCTTTGGGAGTCGCCACCTAGTATTGGATTGAGGGTTACTAGGAAACCCGGATTTACTGGTCGTTGTCAGAGATTCGAGGGTAAGAGACTGGTTGTGGTTAGGGAAGGTATTACCACCCTAGCACACCCTATCTGAGGTAAGCTGCTTTGCGGTTTGATGTGATTTGAAAATTTGAAATATTAATCAAATTCTAAGGTTTTAATAAATCAGCTATTAAATCCCATAATATATGTAGAAACATGTTCTTACATTTTCATGGAAAATATAACATGATTTTATATGTCCTTAAGATATTTAACCATATTCAAATTAAACACTTAATTCTTTTTGTTTTTTTTATTTTTATAATTAAATAACATAAAAAAAACAAACACATTCTCCTTCACTATATTTTTTCTTTTTTCTTTTTTTTTACATCCACACTTCCAAATACAAATTCAAAACAACTAAACAAAAATTACATTACATAATTTCAAATTTACAAGATAGACCCTAAAAACAATTTGGAATTACAGGGAAGGTCTTCTGCACCACCGGAATAGTGGCGGCGCGTCTCCTCCACGTGTGGGTTCACGCGCCGCCGCTGACAATGCCCAGAAATGGGCGGATCTGCCCTGCTTTCTTCTTCCCTTCCCCTCTCTACTGGCTGTGAGAACCACCGTTACCTGCAAAGAGGGAAAAACATAATGCAAAGCTTCCGATTCTTTCTCCTTTTTCAAATCTACTCTTTTCTGTCTTCTCTTTTGGTTTTCTGTTCTTCCCTTCCCCTCTCTACTGGCTGTGAGAACCACCGTTACCTGCAAAGAGGGAAAAACACAATGCAAAGCTTCCGATTCTTTCTCCTTTTTCAGATCTACTCTTTTCTGTCTTCTCTTTTGGTTTTCTGTTCTTCCCTTTTTCAGGTGGCGGTCGGCTCTGAGGTCAGGGCGCTTTCTTCTCCTTTGCTTCGGGTGGCAGATCGGGTGGTATCACTGTTGAGCTAGCTTTCGGGCGGCCGGTTCAGGCGGAGGTGTCTGTGGCACTGCTTGTGGTCGGTTGCAGAAGAGGAAGAAGAGCTGGGGCTGTATTGGCTTCGGTGGAGGCCGGTCTGCACCGATGATGGATTGTGGGCAACGGTAGAGCTAGTTGGAGGCGAGTTGTTGGCTATGTTGATGGAGACGAACTACCGCTGAGAGGAGGAGAAGGGGGTAAGTCCAGTTAGTTCTCCAAGCCAAATGAATCTCGGGGCAAGAGAGAGGTGAGGTTCTCTCCCGTTTCTGCATAAGAGAGGGGGAGTGGCTGGTTTGGCCGTGTGTGAGGGAGCTGTGAGGGTCTGGCCTTGGGTCTGGTCTGTGTTTTGGCCAAAGAGAGAGCAGAGACGGGGAGGTGGTCTCCGGTTTTTCTTTTCAAGGGAAGGGTTTCTCTGGCTTGCTTTTTCGAAGACCGGGGGGAAGGGGGGCGGCTCCTTTGTGTTTTTGTTGGGAGAGGCTTTGGTTTTTTCAAAGGGAGGGGTGACTCTTGTGTATTTGTGTGGGGTTTCTCTGGTTTGCTTTCCCAAGCCCAAAAGTTGGAGAAGGGGTAGCGGCTGCTTCTCTGTATTTGAGGATTTTCTCTCGTTTTTTGCAGGGAAGATGGAGAGCCCCGTTTTCTACTGGTTCTCGGACCAAAAAACTGAAAGCCGACAGAAGGTGGGCGGCGGCTTGTCTGTAGATAAATTTAGGTTAGGGTTTTTTCTTTTGTTCCCCCCAAAATTTCATCCGCGCCCCCATGCTTGTAAAATTTTTCTCCCCCCATGTTGTCACTGTAACATGGTATTTATAGGAGAAGTTTTGCTAGGTTTTCAAACTAGTCCCTTAACTTTTTCTTTTCTTTTTCTTTTTTTTTGTAAATTTTGATTTTTCTTATTTTTTTGTATTTTTGAAAGCGAGCAATATCAACGTTAACACAACAAGGAAAATCAGTGATCATAAAATTTTCTACTGGTTCTTGGACCAAAAAACTGAAAGCCGACAGGGGTGGGCGGCGACTTGTCTGTAGATAAATTTAGGTTAGGGTTTTTTCTTTTGTTCCCCCCAAAATTTCATCCGCGCCCCCATGCTTGTAAAATTTTTCTCCCCCCATTTTGTCACTGTAACATGGTATTTATAGGAGAAGTTTTGCTAGTTTTTCAAACTAGTCCCTCACTTTTCCTTTCCTTTCTTTTTTTTTTTTTGTAAATTTTGATTTTTCTTATTTTTTTTTTATTTTTGAAAGCGAGCAATATCAACGTTAACTCAACAAGGAAAATCAGTGATCATAAAATTTACGCGTTAAAAGTTGAACGCGTTCCAAATACCTTTGAAAATTTAAATTCTTTTGAGATGACGTTGAAAATGCTAAAAACGATGCAAATATATCAAAAATGTATTTTTTGGGGTTTTCATTGTTTTTTTGCTGTTTTTTTGCTATATAAATCAAGAAAATCAGAATAAAAACTAAAAAAATCAAATCGTGAAAAAAAAAGCAATTAAAATTTTGAAAAAATCGACCGGTTCGGTTCGGTTCGGTTGCGGTTTTATAAGCCTAAAATTGAAAGAACCGAATCGAACCCAACCGAAAAAATGAGCCAAAACCGAGCCAAATCGGAAAAAAACTGAGCCAAACTGAAAAAACCGAGCGTCTAAAAAAACGAACCGAAACTGCTCGGTTTGAACTAATTTCGGTTCGGCTTAGTTTTTTTTTTAAATTTGATTTGATTACTTTTTTTTATAAAAACCGAATCGAACCGAAAATGACCATCCCTGATAAAAACATCCGTAAAAAATTACTCAATAATTGAAATTTCTAAGAATCTGGATTTACTTTTTTTTTGAAAAGAATTAGATTATATTATTTAGAATGAAAAATCTATTCATATTAACATGGGCATAACAACTTGAGAGAAATATATTAGGGAAATGGGTCCCACACAAGAATATCATAGAAACAATTAAAAATGTAGAGAAATATAGGATTAAATCATTTACCCACAAAATATATTTCCTTCCTTTATTACAAAATACAAGAAAACCCACCGAAGAGAGACACTCAAATGCTCGTATATACTGATAATACAAACTTTTTGATAGAAAATTTCTAGCATGGATACAAACACTGATTTTTGTGCAAATCCCCGAGGAGTCTTGACGCCATCGCACTCATTTTTCAGTCACCGTCCGATTCATTAAACACTTCGTCGATCTTTCTAAGGAAAGTCTGATGAGAGGATAATTTATTTGGGATTGTAATAATAATTATGAGTTAATATATTTTTAATTTATAAATATATTAAAATAATATTTTTTATTTTTTAAAAATTATTTTTTAAAATTAACATGTTAAAATAATTTAAAATATATATAAAAAATAAATTTTAACAATTTTTTTTTTAAATTAAAAAAACACAATTTACAACAAGTTAGAATAGAAACTGCGTCTATGCATGACTCCTACCTTGTCAGCTATAAAATATCAAGCTATATTCTATATTATAGTAGTAATAATTTTTTAATATATATTTTTACTTAATAATATGTAATTTTTATTTTTCAAAATTTATTTTTAAAATAAATATAATATAAAATCATAAAAATAATTTTTAAATAAAAAACCAATACATTTTAAATAAATTATTCCAAATAAATTTAACATAATATCAATTGTTTTTAGAATTTTAAGTGAGTTATGAGTTATTATATTGCTAGAACTAAATCTAGAATGTTTGAGAGTGTAATATTAATTGTTTTTTAAAATAGTTTTTATGTATTAAAATAATATATTTTTTATTTTTTAAAATTTATTTTTAATATTAACAAAATAAAATAATTTAAAAAAATAAAAAAATATATTTAAATTTTCATGAAAAGTAAGTTGAAGTGTTCACGGTGATACCGTATTTTTCATTTTGTTTTTTTCGTCAAATCAATTCATTAATATATTACTGTACAAACTCGTTTTATCATTAAAAGTATGTTTGGCAGTGTGGTTACGGGTGGTTTTTAAATAGCTTTTCGTGTCAAAATGCATGTCAATGATGTTTTTTTATTTTTTAAAAATTATTTTTGATATCAGCACATCAAAACGATCTAAAAAATACAAACTATACTCAATTTTTTTTTTAAAAAAAAAAATTTAAATTTACACGAAACGCAGGTACAAACACAGTACCAAACGTTCCCTAAGACAGAAAGAAAAACCCAAACAAATTCACTCTTTCCATCCATCCCTCTTGCTTTCTCTGAAATTCACCAAAGAGAAACCCTAATCTCCAAAATCATCCCATCCGTCTCCTCCAATAAAAAAAATTGAACCTGTGGAACTGAAAAAAGAAAGCAAAAATGGTGTTGGCGCAGTTAGGAGGGAGCATATCCCGAGCA
>Ga0325400_1006557_pt1 | contig 11081 bp, 2 predicted proteins | sample PopdelMetagenome_2_FD_205662 | JGI IMG/M metagenome (GOLD analysis project Ga0325400, IMG submission 205662) | Populus deltoides microbial communities from Bellville, Georgia, United States - Xylem-PdKOR-R1 | ecosystem: Host-associated > Plants > Phyllosphere > Stem > Wood/Secondary xylem...
TTTCTAGAGCCTCCTCTTTTTTATCAGGAGAGGTACTAATCACCGTCACCTTGACCCCCATAGCTCTTGCAAATTTCACTGCTACATGACCTAGACCACCGAGGCCAACTATGCCCACATGCATACCAGGTTTGTCAAGTCCAAAATATCTCAAGGGGCTATAGACCGTGATTCCAGCACACAAGAGAGGAGCACCAGCATCGAGAGGTAGGTTATTTGGAATACGAACGATGAAGTGTTCATCAGCAACCATACTATCTGAGTAGCCTCCATATGTGACGGTTCCGTCATAGTACTTGGCACCGTAAGTAAGTATCTTTTTTGAACAGTAATTCTCGAGATTGTTCTGACAGCTATCGCAAGAGCGGCATGATCCAACCATGCACCCTACACCCACTTTGTCTCCAACCTTGAATTTTTCTACTTTGCTCCCCACCTCTGTCACTACTCCGACAATCTCATGCCTGCGTTCAGACAGTTAATTAACTCGCTACTCTTAGATTTTCAATATTTATAGATTCTAAGAGCTATAGCGCTTTAACTTCATTGATGAATGAGCAAAAGAAGTTGATCCGATCCTAGAATCTTATGGAAATTCATTGGAATCATTAAATTTAGTAAGCATCTTCAACATATATTCTGTTAAATGCTTCTCTGTTTTCCTTCCTAGAAATCTAGCTTCTGGCTAATTGAACTTTTATGTTGTCTTGCTCGTTGTTTAACTGATTTAGCCACGGTTACTTGTTGGCTTCTTGTTATATTTTAATATCATCAATAACAGTTTCTGATCTTATTCATTCACAAAAAGGAAACAAAAATTGATGATACGAAATTCAAAGAGCCATTTTACAGTTGAAAAGGGTTGCTATAGCTAGGATCCTGACAATTTATATGGGAACACAGCATTTTGGGAAGAACTAGACCTTGTTTTCTCTTTTTTCCCCCCTTCTATAAGGGTTATCTCCAAACAATTACTCGCTTTCCAGATTAAATCTCTTCGAATATATTCAAATGAAATTAATTGTGTTCTTATGGCTAAATCCCATCCTCTTCCATTCCAAATTAAGAACTACTAAGACATAACAATCAATTCAAATGAAAACAAACACACAGGCTACTCAATATGGATATACGTACCCAGGGATAAGAGGGTATTGGGTAACGCCCCATTCATTCTTGACCATGTGAAGATCGGAGTGGCATATCCCACAATACAACACCTTGAATGCCACGTCCTTTTCCCCTGTTGCTCTGCAAGAAATTAGAAATGGCCCTTTTGTTTAAATTAATATATAAACCGATTTAAGGAACATGTAAAATGCACAAAGGAGATTAAAAAGCAAATAATACGAGACTAAAAGTAAGGTGATGGGAATGAGGAAGAACCTCCTGGAGAATTTGAAGGGAGAGAGGACCCCAGACTGGTCTCTCGCAGCCCATCCAAATGCCGGTTTTGGATGCTCTTCCTCTGGCAATTTGTCTACCATTTTTCTCTATAGTATGTAAAACTGTAGACCAAGATTTGCCCTCCTGATGCAGCAAACACCAATACAATTTTACAAGCTTGCATGCGTCTGTGTGTATCTATCTATATATACAGTGAGGTGAGTGGTGTAACTCCGGGAGTTTTCTAGCATGATGTATCGGCTGACGTATAGGTGAACTCACCATGAGTGGGTCTCTCGAATGGTCGGTAGTTTGAAAGGTTTGAGGTGTAAGATTGTAGCAGATTTTGCTTCAAGGAGTCAAAATATTCAGAGTCACAGCACTGTAGTCCACATATTTTTCCTTCATCATTATGAATATATATATATTTTTTGCGGTTGACAATTTCAAGTCGTCAATGGCTCTTTCAATCTCTCTCTCAACTCTCAGCCCTCAACCATCTATCCATTGTTAATTTTGTTTATCTTTTTTTCATTTTTTTTGTTTAGCTGAAAAATATATCTCTTTATACATATATATAGACCTTAAAAGAGAAAAATAGTTCCTCGTTTTTCAATGTTGGACAAAGGTAACTTCTATCGTGGGGTTGGATTTTGGTGTTTTGTTAACTTTTTAGATGAATTATTTATTTATTTATAATTAATTTTAGATATTTAAATATTTTATATTATAGTATTTTTATTGAAGAATATTTTTCAATAAAATTTCAATAAAAAATAAATGTACTTGATTAAATGCTTAACCCAAAGACAACATCTCTCTCTCTCTCTCTCTCTCTCTCTCTCTCTCTCTATATATATATATATATATATATATATATATATATATATATATATATATATATATAAAAGGATGCGGTGTAAAAAATTATTGGCTAAGTTTGTTGTAATATGTTCTTTGGGATTTTTACTGGCTCTTTAGGTTTTTTGTCCAATTTTTTTATTTTTTTATTTAACTTTTTGTTTTTTTTTTAAATTTTATCATTTAATATAGATTTTTTATTTAATTTTATTATTAGTATTGAGTTGATGATAAATTAACTTTTATAATAAGTTTGACATCTTGCCATTTTTTTATTTTGATTTTTTTTGGACTTCCTTAGATAACAAGATCATATGAAAGAATTTTCATGCAATTTAATTTAAAACTTAGACTAAATGAAAAGTCAAATTGAGAGTTTTGAAGTTTAAATTATTGTGCTGAGTTTAATGATAATATAAAAAAAAATTTATAGTCTAGATATTATTTTTTTTATATTTCAAAAAATTTTAATCCAATCTCCAGCGACAACACCAGAAATAAGCTAGTGTTGCACTAAACTAAGACATCAAAAACTTTTATCGTAACAAATGTTATAATGTGGATTGCAATATCCCATAACAGTTTAAAAGTTCAATTTAATATATAAGTTTTTTGAAATTTATATGTTTTATTCTTGTAGTTTTAGATGTTTATATTTTGATTTTGATTTTTTATTTTACGTGTTAGTCCTTAAATATTGAGATACATTCGATTTAGTTCTTCAAGTTTATGCAAAACTTGAGTTTGATTCATATTTTTTAAAAAACAAATTATTTCTTACCATTTAAGGAGTTCACTTTCCGCTCCTATAGCTTTATTTTTAATTTGATCCCTGAAGTTTTTAAATTTTTAAATTGGTCCCTAATTGTTTTAGCATTTTTTGTCCTTATAGTTTTATATATTAGTGTTTTGGTTTAAAAAAATAATTTTCCTCATGTGTAGTCCCTGGATATTTAGAAGATTTCAATTTAGTTCTTGTAGCTGTCATAAAAGTTCAAATTGATCCTCTAAAGTTTTTCGGTTTTACATTTTTGTCCTTATGGTTTTAGGTGTTTGTATTTTGTTCCTAAAACTTCATTTTCCTCGTGTTTCAATCATTAAGTGACGACAGATTAGGGAGAAAAAAAAAGGAAATAAAAAGATTTTGGCTCGCTATATTCCAACCATAAAAATATTGATTTAAGTATAGCCAGACTCTCTTAGAAAGAAGAGTTCATGGAAGATGATTTTTACTTTTAATCATGTTAAAAAAATTAAATTAGATTTCATAAAGATTTTTTATATTAAACAAATCAAAATAAATTAAACAAAATTGAGTTCAAACCAACTTATAAAACGAGCTAGAAAATTACTCAAATTTTTCCCACAACATCAACAAATTATTATAGAAAATTATGGAGTGTGCTTCTATATATTTCTAGTCGTTAGTCATGGTTCGATGATCTTATTGTTTTACATTTTCAGTGATTAGCATGTAATATGAATAGGAAAAACATCGATCAAGTGCCTGAATCATTTTAGAGAAAAAAGTAGAGAGTTTTTCTTCTTCTTCCAGTTTCCAAAGATGTTCATCTTGACTGTTTTTTCTTCATAGATTTATTGAGTTCTTTTTTTCTTCGATTGTTGTTGATTTTTTCTAAGATTTTCTCTTCTATTCGTTAATTATAAGAATTCATCTTTGTACAAAGAGAATCGAGCCGGATGTCTGTCAAAATATGGTTAAGGTTGTTTTTTTTAAAAAAATATATTAAAATAATATATTTTTTAAAAAATCATTTTTAATATCATTATATCAAAATGATTTGAAAATATTAAAAAAATATTAATTTAAAACAAAGAAAAAATAAAATTTTTAAAATTTTTTTAAAATATTTTTAAAACACAAAAACAAACAGGATTAAAAATAAATGAATATTTTCTAGATTGCGTTGTTCAATTCCATAGAAGCAATTGCACTAAAACTGTTTGCACCAAATAATAGAAAATTATGTTTTAATAACAAAGAATTCATTCCCTGACAACAATATTAAGTTCATTATTTTTATTTTATTTTGTTTATTGTCTTCAACAAACAACTCTCCTGCATGTTTTTCAATTCAATAATTCATTTGATAGAGAAATTATCATGTTGCATTTTTATTTATTTATTGATCATATAAATTATATATTTAATTATTTAAAATTTTATGCATGTTTATTTTTATATTATCATATTAAATTTTATATAAATAATTTTTCGTGTACCAACGATTTACAAATTTACAAAACAATAATAGTTTCCAACACTTCGAAACCTTTCAGTACAAACTAGTGGGCCATTTCAATAGCCCATCTCCAGAACTCATCATAAATCCACTAGCCCATCCCGAACTCATGATGATGTTTCCCTTGAACTGTGACACGTGCTGGGGCCCATCAAAGAGGACACAGCCAGTGTCGTGTCGAGCACGTAGACGACAGGTCGGGTATCGGTGGCCACGGTCCCATCACGTATATCCTCCATTGGAAGGTAGCTTTTGCTGTTGCCATCTCTTGCTTTTTATCAGTCAATTAGGGTCGTTCATTTTATTATGAATATTCTATAAAATCTTTTCAAATAAAACATTCTTTTATTTCTTTTTCATATTGTCGAGTAAAAAATATTGAAACCGATAATTTTTTATTTAAAGACCTCGCTGCCATTAAAAAAAAAAAAAACAAGTTTTAGTCGAGAAATATGAAGTACATGAATAAAAATATATTTTTGAAATCATTAAGAATATTTATTTTAACTACCATAAAACACAACAAAAATAAATCTCAAACATGGCTTCACAGCATCTGGTGTGCGACTAGTTTGCTTTGGAGACATTCTTTATACCAACCAAAGGAGAAAATGACTGTGAACCAGTACTTTGCAGTGGAAGTTTCATCTCCTCTGTCGTTGCTCTTGGCTGGCATGGGCGAGGAAAGATCCCGGAATCCGACAAATCATCTACAATGTTATCTAAAAAGACAGTAGATGCGGGCGCGGGGCTGCTCTGCCCAGAGACCCATAACACCATTAAACTAATAAAAGTAATCTGAAGACTCTTCAAAGCAACCGAGTGCAAAAGGATAAGATTTGCATCGTGCGCTTGTCGATTACTCTATTATTATTATTATTATTATTCAGTCGGAGAACAAAGCATTAGGTAGAGTAACTGGATTTAGGAGCAATCCAGATGTGAGGTTGCCTAATCATGGTACAAAGAAGCAGTCATTACTGAACTGCCCAAAGTAGACTCTGACCAAGCTTCTCGAAGGAAGACGCCTTCAAAGGAGAGCTTCCTAGTCTACTCCTCAAGTTCAGGCACACAGGAATTGAACGCCCCGAGGTCGTAGAGGGGAGGAGGCAAACACTTTTTCTTTTTTAGGTAAGGCGAAGGACAGGACAATGAGAGGAGAAAAATAGAGTCGCTTGACGAAATAACAGGCTGAACAGCGTTTCCTGTTTTTAGAGTAGCCTATTTTCTGCATTCCATGACCGAGCAGTAGCTGGATTGGCAATCTTAAGGGATAAACCAGAGCTTACAGCTTAATAATGTCCGAGTAGCTGTCAAAACTAGCCTGTAATTATGTGATAATAATGTCAGGAAACTAATTTTACAAACAGATAGCCCGCTATTTACAGCAATCAACCATGATTAACAGCGTTTAAAATAAAAGAAGGAAATCATCAGAGTGCACCTCAAATGAAAAAAAGAATAGCCATTGCGTATTTAAATGGGAAATCGTACAGGAATCTGAATTCTGAAATATACAGTAGAGGGCTGGCTGTCAGAAGACGGATACCTCAATTCAAGCTAGATTTCAACTACACAGGCAGGCATGCCCATTCTAAATTCATGCTTCCCTAATCACCCAGAAAAGAATATATTCAATCCAGATAATATGAAATCAAAAAACACTGCACAAAACACTGAATTTTGCAGAAGCAACGAATCCATGAAAAGAACATAACAAATCAGGGCAACAACATGACTGCGTGTTCACAATACGAGCATTGGCTTCAAATGGGTTAAGGAATTTTGACTGATGGTTTCACACTCGTGTTCATGAGACATCTCCATTGCCTTGTGCTGGGGCCTTTGTCTAGAAGCATTAGCAAACCAACATTGGTGGCGGAAAGCCCAAACATATACCTGCCATTACAAGATTTGATGAGATCAAACATCAATGCCAGATTTAGACCACAAATAATCCCACCAATGCTAAAAATACGAATCTTAAAACATTATTTCTCAAACTGAATTAACTGAGAAACTTAAGAGTTTAAGAATACTGTAAACATATGTATTTGCTTCTGTAAAAGAGTAGGTGAATCACAAATTTCGAAACTGGGAATGCCAGAACTATTACCCCTGGATTCATTCCCCTCTCTTTCTCCGATTTCCACGCAATTCCTTTAAGAAATTACAGGGATTTTACCTTCAAATTTGGAAAAAAATTTCTACCCCTGGTTCATTTTTTATCTTGCAAAATAAACAGCGACTAAACCCGGTGGAATTTTTCACTCCTGATTTGCATGTACTTCAAATAATTCTGTATATACAATTAAATGGGAGCACTAAAAGAGAGACTATATTATGTCAATGGTTTATAGCGATACACTTACTTGCTTCGTTGAGCTTTCTTTCTCCAGAAAACAAAGGACACAACCCACTGAACAGACAAAATGAATGAGTTATTGATGCTAGTACAACAAATAACACACAGCACGGTGCTTAAAAAGTGGTATATGAGAGCAGAGAGCCAGGTAGTCATTAATGCATTCGAGAATTAAAAGAGTAAGCAGCTGAGAGCTTTTGACATGTGGAAGTCAGGAGAATTAAAGGACAGAGAAAATGACAATCCAAGAAAATAAAGAAAACATCAGAAACGCCCTTCAATAATTTTATCTTCTATATGTTCAAGTACTCAATTTACATCATACTCAGATTTCAATAGACAGTCTTCTACAATGCAGTTCAGTTTACTCAAATTCAAAGTTATTATCAAAGTCTAGTTCAGCCATACCCACAATAACGAAGATTAAAAGATTTAAGTGAAAAACAAGGCCGGGGGGAGGACGTGCAGGTCAAGGAAAGTTGGAAGTTAAGTATAGGACAAAAGAATAACCGATACAAATACTATAAAGCAAGAACAATCACCAAAATGATTATGGAACAGCAGATTTGATGATATATTTTGAATACCAAAAAAGGCTGGGTCTCGGGATCGAAAGGCCTGACACTCAACTGAATGGAAATCTCTAATATACAGGAAAGCATATTCATTTACACAAAGCATAAAGAACTACCTTAAAGATTGACATGAAGGAAAAGCTTCCAAGAAGAGATGGCTTCTTCACAGGCAATTTTCTTTCTGGAGACATTTCCTTGCACAGATGTTGAGCTATCTCTTTCAACAATACCATTTGTGCTTTATCAGTCCGCATTGAAATAATTGCTTGCCTCATAGATTCCCTGTCAGCCTCGAGTGCCTGAAGTCTCATGTAGAGCTTTTTTATGTCAGGATCACTAACATCAGGTCGATCCAATGTCTCTCTGGGAGTTGAAAGATACTCTTCATAAATCCCAATTCCAGCTTTCGGTTCTGTAACACCATTCTGTGAGACCCCGTTATGGATAGAATCGATGGTATAAACTCTGTCACTCATGTCATCTCCAAATTCTGATGAATTATCCCTCTTTCTTGAATCCGTGTAATCTTCCACTTGCAAAGCATAATCCGTCTTCTTAAAGCTATTGCTTAACTTGGATCTTGGAGATTCAGTGACAAAATCTGGACCAACTTCTCTAGACATCCCCATCAATGAACTTGAACTATCTGCAGAGAACTTCCTGCTGTGCCTTGACCGCCTAGGAGAGTGGCCAACTACCACCTTCTCAAGAATATTCTTTGTACCAGAAAAATCACCATCCTGCTGAATGTTGCGTGGGCTTCTCTCCATCTGATAGATCCTATGTTCCAAGTTCTTCAACTGCTCCCGACCATGTGGGGTCTCACTGAAAGCATATTTCTCAACATCCACAATATCATCTTCACCCTCCATGGGATTTGGATTTTCATTCAAATGGCATTTCAGGGGTGGGTATTCATAAGCTGGAAACTCTAATTGAGCCGCATCCAAACTTTCATTCATGCTTGTGTTGCGGCTAAACCCACCCCTCTCACCCTTATCACCCTCTGCCTCTGCCTCTGTAAGGCCATAACTCATCATCCTATACTTATAAGCCTGAATTTCACAAGTAAGTGACTGAATAGCCTGCTCTCTCTTGTACAAAAGATCTTCCAGAGCCAAAATCTCCTGCTGATCATGCCCCATCTTTTCCTCAGCAAACCGCTTAAATTGCCTTGCCTCCATTTGGATCTCTGCCTTCTCCCTCTGCAACCTCAATATCATTGACATGGCTTCATTTGCGGCTGAAGAAGCAGCATTCCTTTCCTCTTCCAATTCCGTGTACAAATCCTGCACCGTCTGCTGTTGGCTAGAAACCATCTCACGCAAAGCAGCACATTCATTCTCAATCTGTACTCGTGGGTTCGAGAAGGAATCAAAGCCAGGTATATAAAACCGATTTCCCTCCTCAAACTCATCATGTTTTCTTTTAACAGACCTGATCCAAGACCCTGAAGATGAGCCGGTTATTAAAGAACAACTGCAGTCACAATTACAACACTTCACCAAATCCCTCGATGGTGAAGCCTGGGTAGAAAATACTTCCAAATCCATAGACCAGTTATCATTCAAAACTAATACTTTCAACAAAAAACGATCCCAATTCACATAACAATCAAAGAGAGCCTTTTCCCTTGAAGCTCTCAATTTCTCTTCTCTCAATTGAATCTACAGATCTTTTCAGTAAGCAAATCCTTTCCTTCCTCAATCACACCTAAGACTCCTAAAAATAGCAAAAATTACACGAAAATTACACAAAAGCACAAACGCTAACAATAAAAAAACAATCACAAAATCACTTTCTTTTCTGCAATGTAAACATTTTGCAGCTTGAAATATGATCGAAAAAAGCACAAATTAACACTCCTTTTGGTATTATTCATTAAAAAAAATTGAGCATTGAAGGACACATTTTTATTTCCTAGACAGGTTGGAAAAACAATAATTCCAATCAAAGCAAACATAATCTCACGCGCGATAGAGAGAGGGGGGGGTTGTGTGTTACCTGGGCTTTGAAAAACCGATGCGGGTAAATTTGAGGCGAAGTTTCCCGAGAGAAAAAAAAAAAAAAAAAACAATTTACCGCGAAAGAAACGAGAAAGTGAAGAGATCACCGGAGGCGGCAAAGAATGAGAATCCTAATCAAATTTTCCCGGGAAAAGAGTAAAAAACAGAAAACGGAGAAATAGCGTTTGGAGGGAAAGAAATTGGTAGAGAGAGAGAGAGAGGGAGGGAGGGAGAGACGGAGGGGGAGAGAGAATGGAAACCCTAGATTATTTTTTTGTTTTTCTGCTTATACAACCCGTTATTGACTGAGTAGTTTGTTTTATGCTTCTCGATTTCCGTGTCGGGGAGAGAGATTTCTGGGGAGCAGAAAAGTGTACGAGGGGGGGAGAGATTTATGATAATTAAATGATGATTAAATAAAAAAGATTAGGTGGAAGTGGAACCATAGTTAGCAATTCTTTTTTTACTTTTTACAACTCATAACTATTTTTTTTTATTTTATTTTGGTTTTTACTATTTTTTTTTAAATTTTATCTGTGGTTTTGGGTAACAGAAACAGACAGGGAGTGATGATTGATTAAAATATGTACTGGAATTAGGAAATTTCTACAGCTAATTCCATAGACCAATTCTATTTATAAGATTGTATGATGTAGAAATTAATTAGATAAGACATCACTCAATTCCGAAATTCATTGGCTGCCCAGCACGCATGATTAGGCTAATTGTGTATTTGTTTTTGAAAATATAATTTTAAAAAAATAAAAATAAAATTCAAATTATGTTTTTTTATTGTTTTAATATGATATATTATACATTAACTAATAACGTTGTAGTATACATTAATTAATAACATTATAGTATTGATACTATACATATCAATAGATTTATGTTAACGACATTGTTATAGACTTTATGATAAAATGATATTATTATATCAATTTTTATATGTTGTCTTTACCTTGTAGTGTTCTATAAATGAGCATAGCTTAAACTTAGCTAAGATTCGTTTGGAAAAGTTGTGGTTGTAACTGTGATTATATTTAAAAAAAAAACTATAAATTATATATTTTAAAAATAATACATGAAAAATACTGTAATTACCAAATATTAAAAGCACGATCAGAACTAAAAATCATAACCACAACTAAATTGATGGTTTCTAAACAAGTAATAAGCTCATCTCATTAAGGTTTAGGAATTGTTTGGGAGTGTAGTTGTGATTTTTTTTAGAGTGTTTTTCATTTCGAAATGTATTAAAATGATGTTTTTTTATTTTTTTAAAAAAATTATTTTTAAAATTAACACATCAAAACGATCTAAAACATAAAAAAAATTATTTTTAATATAAAAAAATTAAATTTTTTAAAAATACAAGTTGACCCGTGTTTCCAAACACTCTATTAGAAGTGGCTAGTGAAATAGGTTCAAAGCTTCTCTTATTTTAAAAGTTACGAGTTAGCTTATTTTGCAGGTTTATGAAAAATTAACAAGAAGAAACAACTTGCTTATAATTTTTAAAATAAAATAAGCTAATTTCATGTGAAATTAATATCATGAAATAAAATTTATTAATGAAATTAACAATTATGCATGTGTATAATATGAATGGCTAAAACAATGT
>Ga0325400_1006558_pt1 | contig 11080 bp, 7 predicted proteins | sample PopdelMetagenome_2_FD_205662 | JGI IMG/M metagenome (GOLD analysis project Ga0325400, IMG submission 205662) | Populus deltoides microbial communities from Bellville, Georgia, United States - Xylem-PdKOR-R1 | ecosystem: Host-associated > Plants > Phyllosphere > Stem > Wood/Secondary xylem...
ATAACCTCATAAAAAACAAATCAAAATAAATTATGAAATTCAATTTCCAAGCAAGTCAAGTTAACTAGCAAGCCAAGTCATGAACTCAACTTGGTTTAATAATACTAGAACTATTTTGTTTTTAATAAAACAATAAAGAAATAGATCGCAAAATAGAGCACCAACCAAATCTAAGGATGTTTGTTCGAGATCACGATAACAATATAAAAAGAAAACCAAAACAAATTATAAAGATCAATTCAAAATCAACCAAATATTAAAGTATAAATTAAAAAAAAATACACAATAAAAACCCAAATTGAAAAACAAAACATTCTAAGCACCTAGGCTTAAGACTTTATTTTTTTATCTTTTGTAAAGGACCCCTAAAAAAAAAGACGTAAACGATGCGTCGTTTACTAATTTAAAATTCAGCTACTATAGTAATGACTGGAAAACCAAGAGAGCTATTTTTTTCTCTAAAAATATAATTCAATCAATTTTAACCTAAAAAAACTAATAAACACCCTTAAAATATTATCAACCCAAGAAATTTTTATCTCGACTTCCATCTATTTTTGTAGGGAAGATGAATGCTCAAAAACACAGACAAGATCATATGGTCCAACAGTATCAGCATGCATTTCTGTTAACCCTTGTGGGTGGGTCAAAAACATGCAAATCCACACAGAGAAGCAGTCCCACACAAAGACAGCACAACACTACTTATATATACCCCACAGTCACAAACTTCCACTCTGATAATAATGCGGAGCTAACCACACATATACACAGAGAAAGGAGCATCTCCGTTGATGTTAAGGGGAAAAGAGGAGAGCCGTGTAGGCTTCAGGGGACCCATTGTCTCTTCCCTTCGAAAGTGAAGAAACGGCCACATTTTAGTCCATGTTTTTTTGATAATCAACACACATTTTAGTCCATGTAGATCCATAGATGAATATTAATTAAAAGATGAATATTCTGCATATCCATTGATAAACATGTATGGTGATAAGAGATCAGATTGTCGTAGATCATTTATTGACACGGTAGTTAATATATTGACTTGGTTATCTTCATGCCAGAAAGCTTACTAAAGTGTCAGCATAACGGTATTGTAACACCGTACCGTAGGGCTTACAATTACCATAGCAATTGATAAAATCCGTTTTCTTCTATCTCTTCTTCCTTCTATCATTGCTTCTCAAAATCTCAAATTAGGTATAGTTCAAGTCAAGTAATTGATATAATGAAATTGTTAATAAAAGGGAAAGTGAAATATTAGTAGGTATATATTTATATATATATAGTTTACCTAGAAAAGTATGCATGGTAGCTACTGGTATAAATAAAGGATTTAAAAAAAAAAAATCAGACTACCCACTCCCATCATTTTGTATTCTGTGTCCCTCTCGCTTCCATCCTGGCAGTTCTCGTCCGTACCCTGTCCCCTTCTCCTCCGTGATCCCCCACTTACCTGCAACCCTTTTCGCCAGTCACTCGCACGTGCCTCCCCACCTGCATATCCCCTCTAACCATAAGTATCACGACGACTACCCTTCCTATTCCCTTTGCTTTGTGGGTGCAACAAAATAAATAATAATAATAAAAAAGTTAGAGAGAGAGAGAGAGAAAGAAACTAATATGTGTTATTATTAATTAATAAAGCATTTACTTTTTATTTTTTTCCTTGTTCTTTGGTTTTTGTAGTGGTATATAGCAAGTAGTATTGGGGTCTATGCACTATCTTTATTAATTCTCTCTCTCTCTCTCCATATTTGTAAAATTCTGACCTTCCCTTGAAAATTCACTTCTTGGTTGTGGGTTAGTCTGGTTTCTTTGTCTGATCAAATCTTCTTAAGGCAAGGAGACAGATAGCAAAATCTTATCTTGCACCTAGCTATGAGGATCAGGAAAAGACAGGTTCCCTTACCTCTATCTTCTCTTTCTCCTGTACCTCTCTCAGATCCCCAGTTTAGCCAGTCTCCTGTGGTGCAACTTCAACTACACAACAACCCACTTCAAAATCTCCCTCAAGAACCTCATACACTTGCTTGGTTTGATTCCCACCCACCTCATCAAGCAAATCAACCGATCGGAGGTGGAAGTAGTGGCCTAGATTGCTCGGATGCGGCTGTAGCACAACAAGAAAAGAAGGTAAGCGGTGATTGTTAATTTTGGTAGGTGGAAAAAAGAAAAATTCTATACCCTTTTTAATATTTCTTGTTTTTGAGTTCATTTGGTAGGTCTTGTAATATAGGAGTGCACTTGTGTTCAGTATAACGTAAAAAAGGCAATTTGTTGGATTTACCTTGCGTGGTTAATTTTGCACCCCATAAGAGTTACATTAGACAATAAAGTTTGATTGACTGGATCCTCTATTTGTTGTGATTTCATTGTGTAGATCATGTTGGAGAAAGATGAGAGGGGGAGAGAAGGAGAGAGGAGTAATGATACCAGGTAAGAAAGAAGACATAAAGTTAAAAGTCCATGTTGTTCTCTTCTTTCATGAAATCTTGTAGTAAAAGAGGGTGAAAAGAGAGAGAGGACCCGGTATTTGTTTTACCAGAAAAATAAATAAATAAAAGATATACTGTGACTAATAATTAGTGGAAATACTGTTCAAGGGTTTTATTCTTTCTTTTATCAGCTTTGGCTAGCAACCATTCCTTACCATCTAATCTAAATTATCCAATCTAGGTAGTCTTCTTCTTCTTCTTCTTCTTCTTTTTTATTTTTTTCTCGCTCTATTTTGGCCAACTAATATGCCTATGCGGTGCATGTTAGCATGGGATGCTGGTCCCCGTTTCTAATATATATACACATTTTTGCACTCCTTTTTTTTTTCCTTACTGGCTACTGGCATTTGTTTTCTCTAGCTGTAAATTTCATGTGTGTGTTTGTGGATCTTCTTGATCTGGTTATTGCTTTTAGGAAGGGAAGTTTAATGGGTGCAGAAATTGAAACTATGAATCTTACACCATCAAGTTCTTCCCGTCAAGGTAAAAATCCTCCCATTTCCGAAACGCATGGAAGTTATATTTTGCTATTTATTTTGTTGTTGTTGTTGTTGTGTGATTGCAATATAGGAGTTGGGATGTGGGGTGAGGGAGAGAAAGCATTTCCATTAAAGAAGAGAAGAGGAAGCTTCGAAAGACGATCAGATGATGATGAAATAATGATGGTGAAAGATAAGAAAATGAAGAACAAGATATGTGTGCAGCAAAAAGGCAATAACAAAGAAGAAGAAGATGATGATGATGATGAAGAAGTAGAAGAAGAAGAAGAAGAAGAAGAAAGTAAGGAAATCATCAAAGAGGGTGCTGATGGTACTACCATTAATACTAGTGCAAGAAAGAAAGCTAGAGGTGGTGCACTTATGGAAGGATCGAGATGCAGTCGCGTAAATGGGAGAGGATGGAGATGTTGCCAACAAACTCTTGTGGGATACTCACTTTGTGAGCATCACTTGGGAAAAGGAAGGCTGAGAAGCATGAGTAGCGTTCGAAGCCGATCCATGGCTCGCACTGCACCAAAGAAGGCCGAGTCCAAGCCATTATCAAGCTCCTCACTGTCATTAGAGGAAAAGGAAACAAAACGTGTATCATCTGATCATACTAAACTTGATGGTGATCCAAATGAAGATGGAGATCACAAGAAACCTTTAATGATTGCAAAGAAGAAGGTGAAGCTTGGTATGGTCAAAGCTCGATCAATTAGCAGTTTGTTGGGTCAAGCAAATTATGGCATTGCAGTATCAGAGGATAGCAAGTAGAGGATACATAAAGAGGGCAGAATCTGCATCAATTCATGTTCTTGAAATGAAAGTTGAGAGATGAGTTTATGTTGAATGCAGTTTTTGGTTCCTTCTCTTCTCTGTTTGAGTCTCTCAATGAAGAAGAATTAAAGGATGTTTGATGAAGTACTGTTTATCTTGTACCATTTTCATTTTAATGTTTATGCTGTAAGCACGATATTTATAAAAATAAAACAAGTGATTAACCAAAAAATATTTTGTATTAAATCAAGTAGCTAGATAGATGTTTATTTTGGGTTCAATGTATATATATAAATTGCCGCAGATGCAGAATACTTTTGTTGACAATTTTATATCATATGGGGAACCCCACCAGCAAGAGAGTATTATATGATCCTAGCTCAATAAAATGGCAACTGTATGGCTTTTGGCCATGGTAATTAAACAGCAGTTGAGCGTTGGATATATGCATTTGAAGGTTTGATATCTAAATATGATTCTAAAACAAATTCATATTTAAATTAGATATGGAAAAATAAATATATTGAAAATATAATCACCATTAGAAAATTATAAAATAAAAATAAAAATATCGATAAAAATAATATTATCAATAAATTACAATGGCATTTACTGACAGAACATGACGTCGTTATTTCCCTCGGTATTTATTGACAAAAAATTTATGTTGGTGAATAGCAAAGGAATTATAGTTGGAAATCAAGGAATGAAGAAATAGAAAAATAATGTGTAAGTATTACAGATGAAATTACTAATGACATATGTTCGTTGCTAACACCTGTCAATGAATTCATCTATATATTTAAGTTACAACCTGTCAAATAACCCCCATTTTCCCCTCTCCCATTTCTTTTTCTTTTTCTTCCTTTTTATTATACAGAAAACAACACACAACATCTTAGTCCCCCTCATTTCACAAATTAAACTCCAATCATAACAAATACAACCACCTCAACACTTTGCTTGTCAGTATTCCTTTTAAATAAGAAAAACTACCAATTTTTTTGTTGTAACCCATTTTTAAAATGTTTTTTTTTCGTATTTTTATGTAGTATATGTAGTTTGTTTATGTGTTTACTTATTTTATAGCTTTTTCCTATACAAATTTGTTATATGATTTGTACATGTTAGGGTATGTTTGAGATTTTAAAAAATTATATTTGTTTTTCATTTGATAAAATTGAGTTTTATTTTGTAACTTAGGTGTTTTATAATGAAATAAATGATAACCTATTTAATGGGTATGTTTCACTTTTAATCAATTCCATTATTAAGTTAAAAATTTCAGTAAATTTGAAGGAATTTGAATTTTTGGAGTAAATTGATAATGATTTAAGAGTAATATTAAAATAGATTGAATAAATTTGAGTTAAACCAATGATAACTAATAGTTAGGTATCGATGATTTATATAGTTCACATTATTAATTAATACATGTTGTCATCAATATTCTATATAGGTTTCATAAAAGTAATGGATGATTGTTCTTAAGTGTATCGAGTTTCACCTGAAGGGTTGCATATGATGAATTATTATAATGGGGTTGAGAGTTTTATTACTTACGTACTATCTAATCTAAAAAATATTAGTAAAGACGGTGTTAAATATCCATGTATGAGGTGTAAAAATAAAAATTTCCTCGATTCAAATGTTGTTATAATGCATCTTCTACAAAAAAAAATGATTCATAGAAAAATACTTGTGTTGATTTGCACATAGAGAACCATATATTCCTTACGAGACTATGGTAGAAATGATGTTTGAGTCAACTTTTAAGTCTAGCAACGTACATGGAGTTGTAGATGATAATAGTAATCGTTATAGGATTATGGTTATTGATATAATAGGAATGAATCAGGGTTATACTGGTGAATATTTAATCATAGATGAAGAACAAAATATAGACGCAACTAAGTCTTTTGATTTTTTGAAAGATTCTGACAAACCATTATAGGATGGGTGCACAATTCACAATAAATTATCGGTCATTACACAAGTGTTCACCATCAAGTTAAATCATGAGTTTATTGAGGTCGGTTACAACATAATCTTTAAATGGGCTAAAAAAAACTTCTATATTGTTAAATCCATGATCAAACCCTCTGACCTAAGATACTAGATTATTGATACGTGTCCAAACTTTTGGAAGTTATATTACCTTGAAAATGCAGATTTAACTGAGCAGAGAATTTGTGGGTATCCTCAGTATAAACCCAAAACTGGTAGAGAAAAGACTTTTGATGCACATAGAAAAATAAGATACTTCCCAATTACTCTTAGACTGCAAACTTTATTCATGTCTCCAAAGACTGTTAAGCACATGATATGACATCATTCACATGTTACGGTGAATGGAGTTATGGTGCACTCTTCCGATGGTGAAACCTGAAAGTATTAATTTTCAATATAACCATAAAACGTACATATTGGGTTATGTACAAATGGATTCAATTCATTTGGGTCATTTATTGCACCATATTCTTATTGGCTAATGATTATTTGAGTGGATAATTTGAGAGTTATCTTTCCATGGCAATATATTTGTTTACTATTTTTTTTTTCCAATAGTTAAGTTGCTTCCAAATTTAGGCAATTAGGGTTTGCATATAAATGTGTTTAAAAAAGTGAAAATAGATTAATATTGGTTAGTTTTAGATTAGATAACATGGTTTAAAAAACAATTGTGATTAGTTTCAAAGTACATGTCACTTAGTTCGCTCAGATGCATATAGAGCATAGAATGAGAAAATTATGAGAGACAATAAATTTTGTGGTTTCCTTAAAAACATTAGTCATAAATAAAATAAATTAGTTTGTGGCTTTATTTATTGATGGGAATTTGCAGATAAATGTTTTTGGGTAATCTCCCATATAAAAGAGGTTGCCAATTTTTATTTTAAAAATAGAATATAATGATAATGTTATTACCTTTTTATACTTAGTTTATTTAGAAGATGAAGAGAAAGTCATTAGTGAATAATACAGATAAAAGCATCGCTGGTTCTTCTAGCAACGCTCCTGATAACCATGAATCACTAGGTGCTGACCATGACTAGGTACCCATGGCACAAACACCCTCTTTCGACACAGGATCATTGAATGTGAGGTCTCCTCGCAAATGGGGTGTCCCTTTTGAGTGGGATGTATACACTAGGAAATACATTGCTCAATGGAAGCCCAACCACAACATATATGTTTTCTTTTTTGACACTATTAAAAAATAAACAACAATGGATAATTTTTGAATAAATAATTTCAATGAACAAATAGAATTTAAGGTTTTCAAATATAGAGGCTGCTCATATGATAACATCGGTGATGAAATCATTGATGGAAGTGCCTTTGTTTTAGTGGAGTCAGGATTCCAAAAATCCTGAATGGGAAGTCTATGATTGGTGTCCAGTTCGAAAAGTTCAATATTAGTAAATACATAAATATTTTATTATTATTTAATTCCATTGAGTATTTTATTTTAATAAATAAATTATTTTATGAAATTAACATACAAAGAAAAATTTTACTAGGAGGAGGCTGACAACATTGTTACCAATAGGGTATGGGAGAATCACAACACCATTAAGTAAGATTGAATTCAAAATGTGATATTTTTAAAATATGCAAATTTATTTTTCATTGTCTTAACCAATAATTTATTTCTACGTACCAGTTGCATGATTTCTGGTACATAACGCAAAACAATCAAAGAAATATGCTGCGAAGATGTGGCCATGTTGAGGGATTTCAAACCTCCACATATCTTGGAGGCTATCTAAGACACTTATATCCAGCATATTACATCTAAGTTTTCTATGCGGTGGTCATAGTTCAATACGAAGAACCAAAACAATGAGATTCATAGTTCAATTACCATGCAGACTTGCAAATCCTTTCTGTTCATTTTGCTTGTAAGGCGGATGATAAGATTCTATTTTATTATATATATCCTTTTTTTAATTTTTTATTATTTAAATTTTTTTAATTAACATTAGCTTTCGTTTGCAGGCTACGGTTTTTGGACGTGATCCAAGATTGATGGAGCTTTAAGTTAAAACTCATATATATGTGAAATGAGGATCGTCAAAGAAGGGTGCAATAGCTTATAGATTGATGAGCTTAGAAGTTCTTGGCCAGTTGGATTTCAACAATTTTTTTCTTAAGTTATTATTTTAAAAAAAATTGATGACTTGTTTTATATTTCATGAAACATATAACACCTGATTGCAGAAGAGATATGGGGATGATCCTTTGACCCATTAGAACTTGATTTGAATTTGTGGCTAAAGGCTGGATCATCTAATGGACTCAATAGAAATTGGGTTTACGGTATCTCAAACACTATGATTGAGGATATAGGAACGGGTCATAGTGTATTGACTATTGATTCCTCACAATCGGGTTCGAGCCAGCAATCTCTGGTTGTCCAGGTGATTGTACAAGAACAAGTTGAAGCTCAGACTTCTTAGCTTAGTGTTAAGATGGTCTAACTTAGGTTTGAGATGGCTGGCCTAAAGGATAAACCAAATATCCTTAAGCAATTGTTGTCAACCCTTACTGGTATATGTGGTTTACCTCGTCACTCACCTGGTTTCGACGAAGATCCACCTCTGCCTCTTTCTTCTCTTTTAGCTTCTGTACACTAGACAAATTGTATTCATAAGATTTTTTAAATTAATAATAAAAATTTAGTTTTATATATTTTTTTATTTTCTGTTGTTTTCTTTATTTTATTAAAAAAAAGTATATTAAATACAATACTGATGGAATTATTAATATAATTTGTATCATAAATAGAATGATTGATGGAATAAGTTCATTAAAAAATTTCAGAGAGTTGGAAAAAAGTTACTAGACTTTTCCACCAACAATTACATATGGAATTACTGACGGACTAAGTTTTTTAGAAAGTCCCATAGAGTTTGAAAAAAATTACAGGACTTGCCACTAACAATATGTAAATCTATGACAGTTTAAAGTTGTCTGCATTTGATCACAGATGGAATTACCTTAGAATGATCTTGATAATTTTTTTGTTTGGTGTGCTTTTTTTCGTATATAACTCATCGATAATTGTATTACCAATAGAATGACCAAAAAATTAAATCATCAATGATATTTTTTTCGATGACCAATTACCATTTGTGACTCCAACAACATATTTTTTCCTATAGAATCAGTTTTTAAATATTGACAAAATATTTCATCGGTGTTATGCAATTTTCAGATAGTGACTTTTTGCTATTAATGAAAAGCACTTACAAAATGCTTCCTTTTTTTAAAAAAGATTTTGATACTTCTTAGCTTAATAGTGTATTTTTATAGGTAAAAGTCTATATGTATATTAATGTGTAACCTAGCGATTAAAAGACTTTATTTATACAACAAGAGTCTCATTAAACTCTTAATTGATATATAACTTTGTTGCCATTTAATATGAGAGTTAATTTATTGGACCAAAAGTTAAAGTTTTTGAAGAAAAAAAACCCACATTAACAGGGATTTAGTAAAATATAATTTTAAAATTCTTCCATTTGGTCCATACACTTAACTCAATGTCTTAACTTAATCTCATATTTAATCTTATGAAAAAAATGTATGAATCATGGCAATAATTCCTCTAATAACGAGTATTACATTTCATGTATTATAATGCATATAATTTTCCAAGTATTATTCTATATGTGGCAACCTCACTTAACGAATAAGCCCTATGTTTATTCTTGGTTCTATACAAATAATTTTTTAAAGTAAATTAAGATGCATATAAATATAAGAAAACATCACAATAAATAGAATTTCTTTAAAAATAATATAGTTCATACAACTAAGTTGAGCTTTGAATTTTAAAACATCAAATAATGAAACCAAGTTCCATTTTCACTATATGATCCTTGAATTTAAATGATGGCATACCCTTAATCAAAGAATTTGTGATCATTAATTCATTTCTAATATGCTCAATGATCACTTTCTTTTTCTTAACATGTTCTTTTATGACTAAATACTTGATATCGATATGTGTACTTTGACTACCATTTTTGTTGTTCTTAGCAATAAAAACAACAACTGAATTGTCGCAATATATTCTTAATGACCTAGAAATAGAATATGTGATTCTAGCCCATATATGAAACTCTATAACCATATATCATGTCCAGTAGCTTTAAAATAGAAAGCAAACTCAGCCTTTATAGTGGAAGTAACAGTTAAAGTCTACTTAGCATTTCTCTAAGATACAGTTTCACATACCATCTTAAAAATATATCATGATATTGATTTGGGTGAATCAACACACCAACAAAGTCTAAATTTGAGTAGCCAATTGCTTTCAGATTCTTTGTTATACATAAGCATATAGTTTTTGGTCTCTTGAAGGTATCTCATTATTTTATCTACAGCTCTTTAGTGGTTTATTCCTGGATTACTATGATATCATCCTAACATTCCCATGACAAATACAATGTCATGTCTTGTATAAACATGAGCATACATCAGGTTTTCTATAGTAAAAGCATATGAAATGTTCTTCATTTGTTCTTTTTCAAGATTATTTTTTGGGCATTTATTAATATTGAACTTATCACCCTTCACAATGAGAGCTATATTTGGTAAAAAAAATTTCATCCAAAATCTCTCCAAAACTTTGTTGATATAGGTTTCTCGAGATAGACCTATAATGTCTTTCAATATATCTCTACGAATCCTAATGTCAATGATATAAGATGCCTCACCAATATCTTTCATGTCAAAATCTTTGGAGAGATTGTTTCACCTCATATAACAAACTCTTATTATTTGTTGCAAATAAAGTATCATCCATATATAAAACAAGAAAACAAATCTTAATTCCACTAAGTTTTTGGTAAATATATTAATCCATGATGTTTTCTACAAATCCAAATGAAGAAATTACATCATTGAACTTAAAATACCATTGTTAGGACACTTGTTTTAAATTTTATATAGATTCATTGAGCTTGCAGATCAAATGCTCACCATCACTAGAGGAGAATCCTTTAGGTTATTTCGTGTATACCGCCTCCTCTAGATCTCTATTGAGAAATGAAGTTCTCACATCAATTTATTGTATTTCCATGTGAACATATATCACTAATTCCAAAATAATACACGAAGAATATTTCTTAGATACAAGGGAGAAAGTCAATGTGTAATTGTTTGCATCTTTTTAAGTGAATCCCTTAGCAAAGAGGTATTCCCTTGTATATTTTAATGTTGCCTAATGAGTCTATCTTTGTCTTAAAAACCCATTTACATCCAATGTCTCTTGCATCATTAGGCAACTCAATAAGATCGAAAACTCTATTA
>Ga0325400_1006559_pt1 | contig 11078 bp, 6 predicted proteins | sample PopdelMetagenome_2_FD_205662 | JGI IMG/M metagenome (GOLD analysis project Ga0325400, IMG submission 205662) | Populus deltoides microbial communities from Bellville, Georgia, United States - Xylem-PdKOR-R1 | ecosystem: Host-associated > Plants > Phyllosphere > Stem > Wood/Secondary xylem...
GACGTTAGAGAAGTAACTTCGAGTAAAAATTTGTCAATATTTTCCCATCGTGAATGACCTTTATACCTTTTATTCAATAAGTATAATAATTAACATGTTATTTTCAAATAATGTTTCTCTTCTACTCTCATAAACTGATAGATTGATTAATTCCTTGTAAGCAGCATCATCAATTTTTACTATCTTAAAATTCAAATATAATTGAATCTTAAATTTTCTAATTACAAGATGAACAATCTTCTACGTGGTTCAGAACACATGTAAACACTACTTAACAATTCTTATCTTTTGTAATACTTAATTTCATTACATCTTTATCTTTAATTGTTAATAGTTGGAATCTTGTACCAATTTTATCAATTGAGAGGGAATTCTAGTAGTAGTTTGAATTTATTGTGTTTGGATCCTGAAAGAAATGTTAGGTGCTATAACAAGTATTTTGTCAATGTATATGTTTTTCATATGGAAAAATATGGTCAGGGTAAAAAGACATATAACAGTAGAGTTTATGTTAAGGGATCAACTTCTAATGAGTTTAAAGTTCCTTATTATAGGAAGTAGAAGAGGTCATAAAATTGCAATATCATATCAAGCATAATATAGTCTTTTTATTCAAATGTTATTGGTATGATACCACCAGTAAAGAAATTAGAGTAGATCTCTACCGTGGTTTGGTAAAAATTAATACAAATGCAAAACTTTGCAACGTCAACAATGTCTTTGTTTTCGCCAAGCAATGCCAACACGTTTATTACACATACACTCCTTCCTTTAGAAAGGATCATACTAGGATTGGTTGGTTAACCGTAGTGAAACCTAAACCTATGTGTCAGGTTCATGTTATTTAGGATGGTAACGATGAAGTCATTGCAGGACATGATGTCTTTCAACTTGATGAGTTAGTTTATCCATATTGACTTGCTTTGTCTACTGACTTAGAAGAAAATTCAAATTTTTACTTCATGGGGAATACTTTTGTTAATTTTAATGCTGGGGATTTAAATGATGTATTAAGAACCAATGGACATATAGTGGTCAATGAAGATGATGATATTGACAAGCAACAATTCAATAAAGAAGACTATTGTGGACATGACAATGATGATGATGATGAAGAAAAAGAAGAAGAAGACAATGTTGATTAATTTATAAAACATCAATGTGTAATGAAATTGACTTTAAAGTAATATTTCTAGTTGTTCTTTTTGTAATCAATGATGTATTAAGAACCAATGGACATACAGTAGTCAATAAAGATGATGATATCGACAAGAAACAATTCAATAAAGAAGATTATTGTGGATATGCAATGATGATGATGATGATGATGATGAAGACAATGTTGATTAATTTATAAAACATCAATGTGTAATGAAATTGACTTTAATGCAATATTTCTAGTTGTTCTTTTTATAATTAATGACAAGAATAAAACGTTTGTTTTTGTGATTTTATTATTATAAATAGACCTGAAATTTTTCAGAAACCCTCCAAAATAAACTGAAATTTTTTTAGTCCATTAACAATTTTATCTATAATGGTCAATGGCATGATCGTGTAATTTCTCTCCAACTCTCTAGAACTTTCTAACAAAATTAATTTGTTGATAATTATATCTATCATGGTTAGTGGTATGATCATGTAATTTTTATCCAACTCTCTAGATTTTTTTGATAGAATTTGTTCATGGGTGATTCTATTTGTAATGGTCAGTGGCATGGTCGTGTAATTCTTTTTCAACTCTTGAAACTTTTTGACAGAATTAATCCATCGATGATTTTATCTGTAGTGGTCATGTTATTTTCCTTCAACTCTTTAGACCTTTCTGATGGAATTAGTATGTTGGTGATTTTATTTGTAATTTATAACCCATTGGTGATTTCATCGGTATAAAACAATTTCCCCCCTAATATTTTTGTTTTCCATATCTATCCAACTTGCAAATATAGTAAAATCACAACACAATAACACCATTTCTATTTATAATAATAAAATCACAAAAACAAACATTTCATTCCTGTCATTAATTATAAAAAGAACACCTAGAAATATTACATTAGAGTCAATTTCATTACACATTGATGTTTTATAAATTATATCTGAAAAATTTCAGGTTTTGTTGAAATCTTTAATTTATAATTAGAGATGGACTTCCCGATGGAATTTAAAAATTATTAAATTTTGAATTGTCCATCAGTAATTCCATCGTGAAAAAACTCCAATTAAAAGACTTGAATCCCAAACTATGGAAAACAAAACTTGTCTTCTTCCTTTCTCTTCCTCTATTATATCTGTAATTTCTTCTCTCTCTCTCTCTCTCTCTCTCTCTCTCTACATTTCCTTCCTCTCTTCTTTCTTTGTCAACCTTTTCTCTATTTCTTCCCTCTCATTTTCTTCCTCTCTTAATCCATCCTCAATGCTAGAATCCTTCATGCCAGGTAAATCTCCAAGTCTTTTGTTTTTTTTTTGTATTGCCATTGTGTTTGAGGTATATGGGTTAATTTTTTGTTTTTTCACTCTTACTTTCTCCCTCTCTCCCTCCATTAAGGTCTTTCTTTTTTATCAATCCCAGCAAGGTCTTCGAACAGGTAGATCTCCTTGTTCTTCCTTCTTTTTTTAATTGTCATTGTGTTTTGTTTATATAGGTTATTTTTTTTTGTGTTTGATGATTGCTTTTGAAATTAGTTGTATTTTTTTCTATACTCATATTTTATCTATGTAAATAAATGCGATGAATTTATGGGTTTTGAATTTGTCTATAATTATTTTTTTAATTGATTAGAAGTTTTTTGATTGAGAGTGAATGAGATTCGGGTTTGTTTCTTTGATTAGTGAGAGAGAGAAAAAAAGATAGAGAGAGAACAATGAATGAGGGCATATATCACGTGGCGACATCAAACGACATGTTATATGCCTCATGAGAGTGGTATTGGGAAAGAAAAGAATTTTGAGTATAATCATAAACTTAATATTATAAGGTTCAGATGTCACCACCGAGTATTATGATTACTAGGAAACCTGTGATTTGTGAGAGTTCGGGCAAGGGACTGGTTATGCAAGAGAAAGATGCATCACCTCTAGTGCACCCTATCTAAGGTAAGCTACATTGTTGTTTGATTGTTTTTCTAAGTCAAGTTTCTATTCATTGATCTCGTTTAAGGTCCAAGGCAGATCTTCATTTGTGAGAGAGTCTCTACCTTATTGGATGAAATCCTAGTCGTTCTAAAATTCAAATTATAGCTCACATTTATTTCCTAAATATACCAAATTCCTAACATTTCGAACACAAGAAATGTTAACGCCTTATTTGAACCAATTGACTTTGTGAAAATTAAATTTGGTCTTCTAAAATTTCAATCTTCTGACCTAAGCCCAAATTGAGCTCCCAAACTTAAGTTTTCACCAATTAAGCCCCTAATAAAATTAATTTAACCTATTTATAGTATAATTAAGTCCTTACACCTAATTAAATCCTTCAAATGAATCAAAATTAATTATGAAACATAATTAAACTTTATTTTGACCCATGATTAAATCAAATTGGCTTATTAAAATCTAGTTATGTCCATAGGCTTACTTTTTATGTAGATTCATCCAATAATGATTTAATTTGACCTTAAATCTATATTGTCTCTTCCATCCAAAATTGCAGATTGATTTTTCCTACATGTAAAATCCTCTCAGCTTGCTTTTTCTAAAATGTCAGCCTTCTTGCTATTATTATTGTATTTATTTTATTTTTATTTTGGAAAAAAAAGTGAATTTGAAGAATAATACAGAAATAGGTTATGATAGCATAGATGGAGTGTGAAGAGAAAAACAAATGTCGAGGGTTGTGGATGCTCTTCGTAACGGCTAATTTTTTATGGGGTTGTGGTTTTGTAGGGCATTGGATTGATTCATTTAAATTTTGTTGTGGGTTTCTTACCATTAGATGGTGTGTGATTTAGTGGATTATATCATTGAGGTGGTGGAATGAATCTGATTAGCAACCGTTATGGCTATTGACCAATTATAACATATAGAAACTCGAGATAAAAAAGAATCTTTTTTTGTTAATCAAATAGATATGAATTCATTTGTGGTAAATTAAATCAATTGGTTTGTGGCTTTATTTATTAATGCATACTTGTAGACAATAAAATTTTGAGTAGTCTCTCGTATAGAGGAGGTGCTACATATTTTTTTAAAAAAATATGAATGTAATAAATTTTTTTAATCCTTGAATTTATATAGATGTCAAGGGAAAGACATTAGTGCATCATATAGACAAAAGCTTTGCTAGTTCTTCTAGTAGCATTTCTGATGACCTTTTAGGTGCCGACCATGAATAAACAACTCAAGCAGAGGCATTCTCTCTCGATGCAGAGTCATCGAGTGTGATGCCACCTCACAAAGGATGTGTTTGTTTTAAGCGAGATGTATATTCTAAATACATAAACTTAAATATTTTTTTTTATTTTAATTCAATTAGTTTTTTAATGTTAATAAACTAACTCTTTTACAAATTTGATATGCAAGGAAAATTTTCACTAGGATAAGGTTGACAAGGTTGTTCCAATAAGGATTTAGGAGAATCACAACACAATTAGGTAACATTGAATTATCAATGTTGTTGTGGCATACACGACATCGAATGGCCAACCTACCTCCTAGATCGAGGGGGGTTTGGATGTGTTGGAGTTAATCATGAAATTATGATTTGTAGGAGTTGCCACAAATTATTATGGTCACTAGAAAATGTACTTTTCATCAAGGTTTTGGGTAGTGTGACTAGTTGTTCGTGGGAAAGATGTATCTACATCTACATTCACATATTAGTCATCTAGGTGATGTTTCGATTCATTCGTCTGTCAAAGATTCAAGAAAGGTTATCTTTAGTAAGGAGATCCACATCTTATAGATTTCAGGTAGACCGTTCTTAATAAGGAGGTTTTTATCTTTATAAGCTAAAGATAAATCCTCCTCAATAAAGAAGTCTCTGCCTTATCAGGCTAAAAACTAACAATTCTAAAGTTCAAATTTTAATGATTTTTATTTCTATTTTGTATCTTTCATGCTTGATAATATATTTTATAGTATAATTTTATATCTGTAAATATTAAAGTTTATTATTCATTCCTAACATTTTATTTTTGTTTATTCAATTAATTTAATATCGAGAATATGCATTACCTTGTAAAATTCATACACCAAATATTAATTAAATAGAATGATTTTTGTGGTGTTTTTGAAATTTTGGCGAAATCATAATGGATAATCACAAATTTTTTATGGCACCCATTTATTGATTTTTGTATTTTTCAAAGTATGATAAAAATATAATTTGTATTTTTTTTTTATAAAATATGCATCAAAATGATTAGAGTGTGGTCGTATGCACACAAATAAAAACATATTTTTGCTTATTTCAAATAAGGAATTTTTTAATTTTTTTTGTATTTTTCCAAAATTTTGAAGAAAAACGTAAATATATTTGATACCAAGTCTTATAGTGTAAGTTTACAGCCTAAATATTAAATGCCATTGTTGAAAAATATATGAGGGAGCCATAAATAATTTTTAGATGGTCCCTAGAACTTTTCAGAATTTTTAGAAATCATTTGGGCTTTATTTGGCAAAAGCATAAAATGCATTTTAATTTAGCTATTTTAACCACAATATTAACTCCACGCAAACTATTTATTCAATAACTCAACAACTTAAAAATCCAACACTACCAAAAAATCAAACATCAAGTCTTGTAAAATTCATAAATTATATTCAAATCGCATGTTAATTCAAATAAATCAACACAAACCCAAGCAACAATCATGATTCGTGAATTAACGTAGAATTAGCAATCGTGATTCTAAAAAAAATAAACTCAAAATCCACCACAAAATGATCTAATCATTTCAAAATCAAAACACACAGCAAACCAAATAAATGTCTAAACTATCCAATATTATACATGATAATAAGCATTTTGTCCCAAATTTCACAACATTATACCAATTTGTCCAAAAAAAATTTTTAAGATTATGAATCGACCTTCTGAGGTGTTTAGCATGTCCATGAGCTAAATGAACCAAGCTTGGAGTTTGTTGAAGGTATAGGAAGAATACTGCAAAGCTTCCAGAATTAGTGAAATAGTGGTGGCACATGTATCAACGTGTCATCGCTGGTAAAATGAAAGAAGGGGTGGATCTAGACCAGCTTTTACTTTTCTTCATTCTTGTGTCGACGATGAGCCTAAACAATACCTGCTAAAGATAAAATCTCACCAACAAGTATTTAGTTTTGTCCTTTTAATATCAACAATTCTACTTCTTTCTCTATCTGTTATAAATAGTGATTGCGATTAAAATCGAGGAAAAGGCATGAGGTGTGGGAGACTTGTGTCTAGTTTTCTTGAGATATGAAGGAGGAGTTGAAGATTATGATTCAGGGGTGTTACGTATAGTTGTGGGTTACTAGGATAAGGAAGATGAGAGGTTGTGGTTCCAATGAGTATGTTGGTCTTAGCCATGAGCTAAAAAGCTGCTAGTGGCTAGTAGTAAGGAGAAAAGGATGGGTAGCAAGTGAGGTTACTTTGACAATGAAGGAGGGATTTGAGAGCTATTTTTTGGAAGGAAAATGGCATTAGGTCCATGGTTGGAAAAAAAAAATACCAAAGCTTCAAGTTAGGGAGGATGGCTTTTAGTTTAGAGAAAAAATCATTCAAATCTTTGTTTTATGGAGAGAACATGAAGGGAGAAAAAGAAAACATGATTGACCTTGCTTTTTAAAACAAAAAAAAAAGAATAGGAGAGAGAGAGTTTTATATTCCTTTCCTTGGAAAAAAAAAGAGTTGGATAGTGTATGGCTAATGCTCCCTTAAAATTCTTCACCATTTTTTGTGTGAGATTCCTTCACTATTTATAGACAAAATTTTTCTTTTCCTCTAAATTGTTTGATGCTCAAGCAAACATGGTGACATGATCATGTCATGCCCCTAGTATCAGGCTTGGATCACTTGTCTTCGTTTTCTTCATTTGATTTTGAACATCATCATCATATTCATCATTTTTCTTTGCATGACATCTTTAGCCTTTTTGAATCCTTAAATATCTATATGCCCCTAATTTTTTTAACACTTTTGATCATTCCACTGATCATTGAGGATTATTTTGTATAATTATGAGGTCAAATTGCTTTTATAATCCTAGTACTTACCCCCAGTGTGGGGTATGATCCAAGTCGATGTTCTTTTGCCTGAAACATCTTATTAGGCTTAACAAGGACTTACAAAGGAAATTTATCAAGTATTGTGAATGGATTATCAATGATGGCCTTTTATTATCTCAAATGCATATGTTTAGGATCAGTGAGCTTTGTTTTCATCCATTGTGATTAGTTGGACATGTAAAATAGTTTCCATCATAATTAAATTATGAATCATTATTCAGCCAACTAAAACTCAGGTTCAAAGTTAGTTTTGAATGGTTTTTTTGTTTATTTTTCAAGTTTTTAAGAATTTGGTCACCTCACAAGAAGATCACTTAATTTCCCAAAACTCATTTGCTAAAAACAAACACCAATTTCACCTCTGAATTTGTACTGATATATTTGATTTTCCAAAAACTGTTGTTTGAAATTTGTTTTATCTTTTGCGAAAATGATGTTTTTTGAACCTATAAGATCGTCCGAAAAGTTATTTAAATTTTTTTAGGGTTTATAAAGAGGAAAATACACCAAAGAATTCCTGGCTAAACTTTGATTTTTATTGATTCATCGGCACAGTATATTATGCATAGTACTTTTTTACAACATCAGAGTTTATAAGCTTAGGTAAATCATCTCCATCAATTTTGGTCAAAATCAAGGCTCCTCCAAAAAAGGCTTTCTTCACCATATATGGTCTTCAAATTTTGGCGATTATTTACTTTGATCTTCTCCTGAGATTGCCAAGATCTTTTTCAATATAAAGTCTTCTTCTTTGAATACCATTGATCTAATCCTTTTATTGTATGCCTTAGTTATTCTCCTTTAGTATAGCTGGTGGTGACAAATTGATGTCAGTCTCTTCTCACTGATTAGATTTAATTGCTCAAACTTTAGCATTGTCCATTATGATTCTTCTATTTCTGCATCCATCAAAATCCTCAATGATGTAATCTCTACTTATAAAGGCATCACTGCCTCCATCCCATACACCAAAGAGTAAGGAGTTCTGCCCATAGATTTTTTTACTATAGTGTGGTATGCATGAAGTGTGTATGGAAGAATCTCATATCAATCCTTATAAGTAACCACCATCTTCTAAATGATCTTCTTAAGATTTGTATTAGTTATCTTGACAACACCATTCATCTTGGGTCTGTAAGGAAAAGAATTATATTGTTTAATCTTCCACTTTGTGCAAAGTTCAGCAATCAACTTCCCATTAAAATTCAGAGCATTGTTAGTTATCAACTTTGCTTGCAATCTGTAACGATGAACCAAATCCTTCTCAATGAACTTCTTGGCCACTTTCTATATCACATGTTCATAAGAGCTGGCTTTTACCCAATTAGTGAAGGAGTTGATTATCACCAAGATGAATTTATATCCATTGTTGGCCTTTGGATTGATCAGACATATAACATCTAATCCTAACATATCAAAAGGCCAAGATGAGGTCATATTGAATAGACGTGTCGGAGGCACAATTATCTTGTCGCCATATATCTGATATTTTTTACACTTCCTGACATTGTCAATACAATACCTTTCCATGGTCAATTAGAAGTATCCAAATCATTGTATTTGTTTTGCCATTATATGCCCATTACCATGAGTTGCACATATTCCCTCATGGACTTCTTGTAATGCTTGTTTAGCTTCTTTCTCACTCAAACACCTTAGCAAAGTTCCATGTAATGACCTCTTATATAGGATTACAACATCCAAACAATAATCCATCATTATTTTTCTTATAGTTTTTTCATCTATTTTGGAGACTCTAGGAGGAAATTCCCAGTATTGGATAAACCTTTTAATATCATTGTACCACAGATTTCCATATGTTATCTCTTCAAGTGAGTAGTGGTGAGCTTGGGAATTTTTGACTTCGATGTTTATTGGTTTGATTATACTCCTGATTAGTACTTAAAAGTGCATTTTTATCAAGGTTTTATATCATCATTTTGCACTTGAAGTATCAATAACTCCTTAACTAGAGCATGTTTTATAATAATATGTCTAATAATATAAGATACCTTTAATTTATGGTAAATGTTCATCTTGAATGCAGGCCTGTCACATAAATCAAAGAATTGATTGATAAGTTTAACTACTGAAATTAAGAAGACAAAGAGAGGGCTAAACTTAGAAAAGAGATGTTGGTTCAGTCCAAACTGAAATACCATTCGGTTATTGGATCATAACTGTAGCTGTAGAACTTGGATTTAAGTCAGGTTTGTATGTATGGAAAGCAAAGACATAGGCCTAAAAATTTCATGAGAGTCCAAGATTTAAAAATGCCTTTTTCGAGTTCAAATGGTAGCAACAACGGAGAAGTCAGAATCTTTCCTGCAGCCTAGACACTGTTCAGTGTTCAGCCCATATCTCGAGTTCTAGAATTCTAAATGCGTCAATTCTTATTTTGTTGGAAAGCAGAGACAATTTCTCAAAACTTTCATGCGGACTATCTATTCAAATTCTGATGTTAGCAATGACGTTTTGTTCAGACAAGAAGATGAAGATTGTTACCAAGTCAAGATGTGGCCACCCATTTATTAATTAGTCATCAAATTATAGTTCTGAATTTTGGCCTATAAAAGGAGGCATTTGCCATGCATTTAAGCATCTTGGTTTCAGATCAAGATCATATTCTTGCTTTATTTCTTTGTATTTTGTAATGTTCAAGTTTTATTATATGTTATATTTTCTTAATCTCTTGTTTATGCTTTTCATTTTCTTTACTATACTTATATAATTATATTCTTATCTTGTTTATCTATGTTTTTTTTTATTCATAATGTTTAGCTAAGTTTATTATGTCTAGGTGAAAAGGTTACACTAATGGTGTAAGAATAAGTATAGTATAAACTCAACATGGACTTTAATATTTGATACTAACATGTTTTGTATTTATTATCTTACTCACTCTTAATACCTTGCTTGTTAAATGGTTAATCTAGATTTGTGTTGAACAACCCTTTTTACAACAAATACTTGGCACAAAAAATACTTGACACTTTCATAACCCAACTATATGGTATAACCGACACCTGTGCTATGGAAGGAACTTGATTTGTTGTTAACATAAGTTATCACCATGAATACCTGACAACATTTACAAGTATTGGCATTACTCAAATAAGATAGTTAATATAATCATGTTAATAAATTATAATCCGATTGGAACCTTCTTTGTGTATGGTTTCCAGTTGAATAATAAAAAGAGTTTATATTATACTTATTTGAAATACCATTAGTGGATCCTCTAACCTTGACTTTTGTTTTTATAATTGTTTCATCCTTACATCAATATCACATCTCAAAACTCTCTTCAACTCTTTTTCTGTTATTATCTATTTCTTTATTGTAGTTTATAAAGTTAACCTCCCTGTGGTTCGACCCCGGTCTTGTCGGGTTATTTATTACTTCGACACTCCTACACTTGAGAGAAGACATCAATATTTTGGTCGTGTCAGCCCCCAACATTCATTTGTGCCATTAAGACTAGGGTAGCCAAGACATCATCAAATTGATTCTTGTCTCTACTCATATGAGTAAATTTTATCTCTTCACTCACTCTTTAACTTCAAGAGATAATCTTAGTATGACCTCAATTTCTCATCCTTAATTTGTCATTCTCCTTTCACCTGGTAGAAAATTAGCATTGAATCTCCATAAACATCAAGCTTTTCAACTTCCAAGTTTAAAGCAACTTCTAAACTGATGATGTAAGCTTCATATTCGAGCGTGTTGTTAATGCATTCAAACTGCAACCTTAGTAAAACAAGATATTGTTTTTTTTAGAGAAATTATTATTGCTCTAGCCTTATTCTCTGATACTTTCACAGCTACAGTATTATTTGTTAAGTTATTAGCAATTGTGTTACCCTTGC
>Ga0325400_1006560_pt1 | contig 11076 bp, 4 predicted proteins | sample PopdelMetagenome_2_FD_205662 | JGI IMG/M metagenome (GOLD analysis project Ga0325400, IMG submission 205662) | Populus deltoides microbial communities from Bellville, Georgia, United States - Xylem-PdKOR-R1 | ecosystem: Host-associated > Plants > Phyllosphere > Stem > Wood/Secondary xylem...
AAAAAAAAAAAAAAAAGAATATGGCATCTCCATCTTAGTTTGCCTTGATGATTTTGGCCTATAGGTCCACATTAATCAAGAATTTACAGAGCTTATCTTCAAACTTCTAAAACATTGTAAATATGCTGTGAACAAAAAAAAAAGATTGATTAAAAAGGATGCTTTGTGCAAAAAATCCCATAGTGAACATTCCAGGAAGCCTTGAAAGTCTTCAGCTTAGAAAAATTTTAAATAAACTGGACTGTTGGTCCTTTACACAACTTAACTCAAGCTACAAATGACAGCATCTCCATGAACCAGATACCATTAATAAGCAGATCTAAATATGTGACTGCATTGATACATGATAGGTAGGGAGAGGGTCCCAGCAATAGATAATCCAACCCCAGCAGTCATGTCATTACATACAATCACAAATAAAGTGATAACTCCATTAATGGGGTGGATACCATAAATCATGTGACGCCAAGTAAACTCAGCTTATCAAGATAAACTATTCTCCAGTCTCCTCCAACTCAAAAAGAATGGCTTCCAATTGCAAGTGCAAATTGCAAAACCCACATAGATATTTTCAACTTGGACAACTTTGAAATTCCATTTCAAGTAATAGGCTAACAAAGAAAAGTTTCCAACTTTCCACGAGAATCATTAAATCAATTACATAAATCACAAACCAGGCAAAACAATCCAGGAATTAAAATAAGCACGCTCAATGCTTGGCTTTAGCATGAAATGTAGCCATACCAATCACAAAGTAAACAGTCTGAACTCAAAAGCTAACCACAAGAACAAATTTCAAAGTCATAAAAAATTTCCATCTTGAAAAAAACTGAAATACACGGAGAAGACTTGCAACAGCTCAGAGATGAAGAGTAAAAAATGACTTGAAATTAGACTTTGTCAAGCAAAAATTTTTTTCCACAGGGAAAAACTGTATATATTAACTGAGAATATCATATAATTCATTTTGAAAAAAAAATGAAGAAGAAGAAGAGACAAGGTGGAAGTAGTGGCTAAATTCAACAACAACAAAAAAAACAACATAATTTAAGTTAAACTCAAGACAAAACAAAACATATTCAAGAAAAAAAAAATCCATCACCAATCTAACAAGCAAAACATTAAAAAAAATGCAAAAAGTCAGCACTTCTAGCATTCCACTCAAGCACCAATTACACCAAAAAAAATTAAAAAAAAAAATCACAGACAAATGTAACAACAAACCCCAGAAAATCCAGAAGAAAAAGAGAGAGAACAACTTACAGAGTATTAGCATGTTGAATATCAGCTTCAAGCACTTTAAGAGAGTCCTTGAAAGATTTTCTCACAGACCCTATATACATATCTCTTCTTCAAAACCTCCAAGATCAAGCAATCGGATCCTCTCTTTGGATAAAAACCCTGAAAATTTTTCTTGTTTTCTCTTCACCAAAACCTTGTTTCTTTTCTTTTTTTGGTGGTGGGGTTGGTTCTTCTCAGAGGAGCTTCTTCTTCTTCTACTCTGTTCTTGAAAGTGAAGCCATAGATAGAGAGGGGACACGTGGATTAGAGAGTGGGATGTCGTGGAGCTAGCGTTGAAAATTGAAAAAACAATTTACTAATATTTCGAAGATGATCCAAATAGTATTTAATTGAAACCAAGAAGGGTACAAACGTCCATTTAAAATTTTTGTATTAATTATTTAATTCCAACCACATTTTAGGATTAGGTAGTGTTTGGTACATATAACAGCAACTACTAAGTTTATGTATTGTTTGTTTTTTTGCTTGGAATTAATTCGTTTTAAAAGTGTATTTAACTTAAAAAATATTAAATTAATTTTTTTAGTGTTTTTTAATAATTTTAATATGCTATATTAAAAATAAAAATAAAAATCTTGAAAAAATTCATTTAGATATATTTTAAAAACACTTTTAAAAAGCATTTTGTAAAATAATATCAAACACACATTCAATAATTTCTTTTTTCCTTGACTTTTTAGGTTGAAATCTTGAGATAGTGCGTTAAAAAATTATTATTTTTAATACATTGAATTAATATATAGCTTAAATTCATTTTAGAAGAAAATTTAGTATCAGTTGTCATACCTTTACAACACCCACCAACCACACCTTTTGTTTTCCAAATATGTTATATAAATAGTTTCTCTTAAGTTTTGTTTGTTTGTTAATAAACAAAGTGTTTTTGAAAAAACAATTATCAAAATCTTTTTCCATGACAATAAATTATATTTCGATAATCACCCATGTTATAAAAAATAAATTAAATCATCATTTAAAATGCAAAAAAAAATAATTTTTTTAAAATAATATAATACAATCAATAAAAGGGAAGATATTTTCCCCTTCATGATCAAATTCCCTGAGCAAGGCATAGCTGACAAGCTTTCTTAGCTTACACAGTTAAATGTGTCAAGTGGATATATTATATTAACTTGGTGACTTGTTATTCTAGTTTTGGCCTTATTGGGAAAGTGAAAAATTCAATATTTTTTTTATTAAAATAAAGTTGTTTTACTATGAATATTTTAAAATTTAATATTGAATTTTTTAAAAAAAATCAATATATTTTGTCATTTAACTCGACTCAATTTATCTAATTTACAATCCGAGCCGAGTGCTATGTTAATATATTTTTTAAAAATTTAAGCTGAGTCTTGTAACTATAACACCAACGATGGAAAGGGAAGGAAATATTGTTCATGGAAACTTTTTTCCTCAACCAAACACAGCCTTAAGGGAGTCCAAAATTCCTCAGAGCACCGTCAGGATGCAGCAGCCCGTGACTGCCCCTTATCCACTCTCTTCTCGATACAATAATAACACATCCACTTTCTTTGGCTCTTTGTCTGCCACTTTTACCCTTGCTTTCGGTTTAGCTTTGCCTCCACGCACTCCTGATCGTTACATTTTTCCTCATACCTACTCATTGCCCTCTCCTTTTCAATTTATTTGCTAATATACCCTTCACGGCTCTAATCTGTCCTGTGATTTTATCCCAAATTAGCGAGAAATAAAAAGGTAAAAAAATGCATTCCTTATAAAGTAAGTATTTAATAACAAAGAATAATATAAATTATATATTTAAATTTAATTTAATAATTTAAATTTTTAGATTGAATTGATTTTTTAACGTGATATTAGAGCTTTGATAACCAAGCAGTCATGAGTTCGAATCTCATCATTCCTATTTGTTTGATAAAAATAAAGCAGAAGGTAATGTGAGCTTGTGTAAGTTTCAAATTCAAAGAGCTTTTATTTAAGGGGATGTGTTAGAGAATAATATAAATTATATCTTGAGACCTCACCTAACAGTTTAAGCTTTTTTTGTTGAATTGGTTATTTGATATTTAATTCATGTCTATAATTTACACCTATTGCAAAGTATTTTTTAAATTATTTTAAAAATATATATAAATATATTTTTAAATAAAATATCATTTTAAAATGTTTTAAAAAATAAAAACAGAACCTTGGACTCTCAAACACTTGCTCATTAACATTACCTCCTCTTTAATCTTGTATCTACCGAGTACATTACTAGAAAGGATAAAGGAGCCGTTGGGCAATATGCTTCTATTGCCTTTTTTGGTGTTTTTGCGCGCACGAAAATGTTATAACATAACATTCTTTTAAAAGCAAAAGCCAAAACTACAAAATAAAGCTTTTTTTCAGGAAATTAATTCCTATAAATTAAAGAATATTTGATCAAAATCATGCTGTATTTGGAAACTTTATGAAGATCAAACTAATTGAACTAGATTGCATTAAATTGTAAGATCTATGCTAATTAAGATTTACTAAAGTGTTTAAGAAATTAAAAAAAAAAAAAAACACTTACTTTCTAATTGAACGCCGGCGAGTCTACCCCTGCCCCTGTTTCAAGCCAGGGCAGATGCGCCTTGAGGACGACGGTGGGGATTTTGGAATTGAATGAAGCCCCATCAGACTGGGACAGAAGGAGGGGAAAACTAAACAATGTTATGATAACGAAAGTGATGGCCCTAGAGTCACGGCAGCTAAGGTTCAAGCTATGATTTGTTTTTGTTTTTTTAAAATATTTTAAAAAAAGTTTAAATTTTTTTCAAATTATATTGTATTTTTAAATTATTTTAATATGTTAATATAAAAATAATTTTTAAAAATAAAAAAATATTATTTTAATATATTTTCAAATAAAAAACACTTTATAAAACAATTACTACCACACTTATAAAAAAAATCAATCATCTAGTAGGTGGTCCAATAATAAAAGTTTGGGATTAAAAGGTTTGCTTTCCTGTGGTCTCAGGTTCAAACCATATGGTTGTTAATATAATGGTCACTGCAGGCTTATATTATCGTTAATTTCAGAACCCGTAAAATTAATTCAGATAAACACAAACTGACCTGAACATCTATATTAATAAAAACAAAAAAAACCTAAAAAAGACATCCTGAAACAGTCTACAAGTAAAGGAGAAATCATTAGAAACTCCTATTTCAGAGTCTAATATTTTATTTAAGTGCCCAACCTTATATTCTTTTTTTATTTGAGTGTGTACCTTTACTTGATATTGTAGTTACATGATGATGTGATCAGTATAAATTAACGCGTGATTGGTCTTTTTTACCAATACATGAGTGATACAGTGTAACTTATGAGGCAAAACATTATAGATTCTCGCCATGTTTTGTCTTTTTTTCCTTAGGTTACCTAGTTTTTTAATTTTATTTAATATTACATCAAGTAAATAATTTATTTTGATTTATTTTTTTATATATATAAAGCATGGTCTTTAAAACACATCAAGATATTAAATTGGTTCTTAATTTCATGAAAAAATAATAATTGATTTTAGTGTTTATAGAAGATTGAAAATGAAAGAATCAAAATTTAAAGAATAAAAATAAAAAATGACACCTCTTTTATTTTTAAAATATAGTGGTGTCAACTTTGATTGTATTTTCCTTCGATTATTGAGATTTTTATTTATTTTCAGTTCAACCCTTGTGTTAATAGAATTGATGATTTGCTTCAATTTACTTTTTAAGTAGTTATTCGGATTTAAAAAAAAAGTCGAGGCATGAAGTTGGTTCTTGATTTCACGAAGAAAAATGATTTTATTATTTGAGAAAAATTGAAAATAAAGGGGCTAAATTTGAAATAGAGAAAGAATGGGAGGCCTTTGAAAAAAATTATATCAGCACCTTTGACCTCGGAATTCTGTCAAACTTTCTCTTCGGTCTCTTTACTTCAGAAATTAAACGGGAAGAACGCAGGGAAGCATCGACTTGTTTCTCTCCTAAACTTTAGTCAACTTGCATGCATTTTATACCTTCAATTATTGATTTATGTATGTATGAAGCGAGTTTACACATAAAGTGGAGAGATGGAGCAGCAACATGCATGTTCGTGTTGAAAAGATAATCAATTGTCAGCTGATGATTGAATCTGGGCACATCATTGTTCATGATGAAATCCATGGATGATTAACCTCAGGGTGAATAAATTGAAATAATTGAGTAGGATGCTCTTCATAATTCAGCCCGTTTATCTCTCAAGTACAGGGATGACTGTAATCCCTCTTCTTTTCTGCAGAATCTGATAAAAACAAGCAATCATTGTTGCCTCAGCAGCCAGCATGCAACCAACCTGCTGCTGCAATTCCAATTATGAGTTCTGCATAAAAGGATCTAAACATAAAGAATAAATTGGAAAAGGGATTTAATTTCTACGCACATACTTTCTAGATCTGCTCGTCAATTTCTTATTTCATCCAAGATTTGACTTTGCATCCTCTTGAAGGATGCTTTATCATCAAGTTGGTGAGCCTCACCAAGTAGCTCAATCTATTTAATTATGATAGGTATATGGTCAATTAACCAGTAATGTTAATCTATAATATAATCATGATTTTCATATTTATTATGATTTTTATATTTATGTAATCATCGGAGGTCCAGTTATTCATATTTGTTACTGATATTCTCTCCTAATGCGCATATTTTATGAAGAAATAACGGCACTGTTTTGAAGAAAATTGATGGAAAACACAACCAAGCATGAACAAAAGGCTTAATTGATAACACTGTCATATTTAGCATTTTTATCGATAAAAATTTTTATTGGTATTTACACTAATATTTTATATATAATTATTTTACTGATATAATTATAAATAAAAACCTTCTATTAATAAATTCTGGTCTGTTTATAAATCTATCGCAACATATATTTATTTTTAAATAATTTTTTGCAAAAATAAACATATATCATCAAAGTTTTTTTATATTTTTTTCAATTACATATCATTTTAAATTGCATGATATAACATTAAGCCATCCATGTAATGTTGTTATATCCTGCTTGAGTTTTGTTTTGGATAAAAAAAAATTGGGACAAGCCCATATCAGTATTGTTTTGAATAAAAAGAATTAAAATTTTATTATTTTTATATAAAATAAATTGAAATTGACCCGGTCGAATTTTGTCTAGATTTGACCCAATCATCCTATCAACTCACTCTGGTTTTGCCGTTTCATTATCCAAAATAATTTAAAATAAAACCTAAACCAGGCTAGGTTTAATTGACTATGCATCCACCACCTCATAAAAAAACAGGGAGGAGCAATTAAATCTATTGAGTATGTGGGGGAGAGGAGGGAAAAGGATATTTGGTGGGTGGGAAGGGCAGATATGTGATGTCCAGCTCACTAGGCTAAGCCATAACCTGTATATTATCCTGTCCACCTCATCATTCAACAAATAAACACTACTATATAGTTTTCTTAATAAAAATATCATTGTTCGATATATAGCCATTTCATTGCACTGTCCCTTTCACCCATTCTTAAAAAAACAACATTATTTATTTCAACATTACTTGCAACTCTCAAGAATTGTGTAAAATTATAACTTTAAATATGTTCATGCATGCTTTATTTATTTGAGTTAATTTTATTAAATTTTTTTTAAAAATAAAATTAACTAGGGTTAATGAAATCTACCTAGTTATATTAAATAACCTTCGATTTAATTTAAAACTCAGTACAAGTTAAGCAAGTCAGCAAACTATCAAATTGAACCACTGAGCTGGCGCAGGTGACAGTTTTTTATTGAAAAAGTCCATTTGAAAACACGATGCAAACCATGTTCTCTCAAATTTTGAATTTTTTTTGTTAAAAATTATTTTATATATATAATTTTAGATCGTTTTGATGTGTTAATTTCAAAAATAATTTAAAAAATATATTATTTTAATATATTTTTAAATAAAAAATATTTTAAACTATAATTATTAACATAATCTCAAACTAATATGAAATAAAGAGAGAGAAACTTTGGCAAGACATGGTGGCCAGCTCAAGACCTGAGCAGGCTGCGGAGCTTCTTTGCCCTTGTCGGATAATTTCACTAGAAAGTAGAAGTGTCCAAGGGCTCGTGCCTGAAGGCCAGATTCATGCATGGCTTTGAGCCTTGGGCCCTTAGCAAGCATGTATAGTTAAACAACCAGCGGAAAGTAGTGCGGCAATAAAGTATGAAATCATGCTGAAGTTAAACACTTGTGGTTTGCAGCCTTGTATAGATGGGGTGTGGTATTGCAGCAGAGTTCTCGTTTACAGCCAACTAAGAGTGAAGTTGCTGCAACAGGCAAGGAGGCTATATGAAGATGCACTCCACATGGACTCTAGCAATCTTCAAGTAAGAGAAGCCTTGTTGTCATGTCTGTCTGAGTTTAATCATAGGCTCTTGTGATCACTTTGAAGCAGGAGTTGATTGTTTCCATGCCTTTTATTTGTATTCCTTCATTCTTTCTAGTTTTAGTTCACCAGCTAGGGTGTATTCTATGTATAGAGATTAATACCCAGATAAGAAAATAAAACGGATAAGGTCTTCCTAATCTGCTTGAGGCAACCATCATCACTTCAAGCAACTGATACTGTCTCCTTTTCTTTTGTAGAACTATGCCATTTGTTTTTCGGGCATGTTCCACCTGAAACACCAATAAATGACCTTGTTAATGGAAATTATTGCTCCTGTTCCTTCTACCTTTTTTTTTATTAACTTTGGTCAAACTTGGGAAACGACTCTTTGTTGATACAAGTCATTTATTTTCCATTTTAGAAAAGAACATCCTGTGATCGAACTTGATGGCCATTACCTTGACATAATGGTAGTAGTCTTGGTTTTACAGGCACAAGGACTTTCAGAATTTATTTTGATCAATTGTATTATTATTTTTTCTTTAATTTTGCCTTTCTTGACTGGATTATACTATGTGAATTATGACTGTCTAAAAAAGACCAGATTGCAAATGAGAGGACCGGATTTAATATGCATCTAATGCGGATTTTTTTTTTAATTCTGCCAATCATACTCCACGGTGGATTTATAATATGAACACGGCTGAGCAAAGTGACGAGGCAAATGAGAGGAACAGATAATATGCAGGCATCTCTGTCCTTTCAAACCCTGTTTGCAATTTTTAACATTTTTTCCCCAGTTATTTGAATGTAGTGAATGAGAAGCCATAACGTCTTTGAAAGCAAAACAAGTTTCTAAGCTCTTTGATGCCAAAACGCTACTGTTTGCAGCTACATTCATATTATCCACGCCCATTATAATGTTTGTCTTTCGACAATTACAACCATTATATTGGTAACGGCGAATTAATTTAGTTCATCATAAAAGGTCTAATTATCGAACAATTCCTTGGGACTGTGATTTCTATTCTGGCATTTTCACAGTTTAATTAAAATATAACGTTTTCGAAATTAAAAATATATTTAAATATTTAAGGAACCGTAGAACAATGCTCACACCATTGACCTCAAACGTTCCCGCAAAACTTTAATCATTCCTGCGAAGGTAACAACACCAACCAAAGTGCCATCCTCTTCAATAACCCATGTGTAGCTTAAACGATGTGAAAGGGCTTGAATCATCACTGCTACCAATGAGCTCCATGGATAGCACACAATTGTCTCGGTGCTCCTCCCCACTCTTGCTGAATTCCCAGCTATCCTCCCACTCCTTCCCATTCCGAACTCTTCGTCTGATGCAGATGAATAGGATGAATCAGATGAAGATGATAAAATTCCTGATTCCTCTTCTATTAAGTCCAACGCAGGTCCTAGATTCCTCTCTCCCAGTCTTTCCTTCACCAACATTATCAGGTCCTCCGGCGGGTCACCACATTCTATGTAAGCCATCAACTCCCCGGCTGAAAGTGTCGCAATTGCAGCAGCCACTGTCTCGTCACAAAAGTTCAATGTGAATGGTGAGATTTCGCCAATCAACTTACCGTCTGCATCAAGAATTGCTACAGATGTTTGTTTAACGAGGGATTGAGAAATCAAGGGCAATGCAGCAGGGTCATCGTAATGGACGGTAAAGAAGGATTCAGTATCAATGATGTTGAGGGACTCGATGGTGTGGTTTGGAGTTGGAGAGAAGAGACCAATGGAGTTGAGGAGATAACGGACTATGTCTTCCTGAGTGAGCCAGCAGTACTCACGGTTGTTGTGAAGTGTGGAATTGGCAGTGGATTTGCTTATCAGCTTCTTTCTTGTGAAGGGGTTGTGAAGTGGTATCACAAGGTTCTGTGCACCTTCAAGGATGAGATCTATAGCCTCCAGTAAGCTGAAAAAGAGTAAGAGAAAATCATTAGATGCACATCAAAACACAATCAATTTGAGACAGACAGAAACAGGACAGGAAATCTCAATGAAAACCAGTTTCAACTGCGATAGTAGTCATAAAGAGATGTAAGTTTCAGAATCCCATCCGTTTCTTTTCTTTTTACTACTTTTGATTACTAGAGAAAGGCTCAGACCTGAGCCGTCCTCTTGAGAAGGAGGGGGGAGGGAGGGTGAGTGCCGTTTAGCCACAATACTAATCGGCAGCCACACATCAGTTACTCCAAAATTTGTCTCTTTTATGCAAAATTTCAGATAAATCTTCAGTGATTTTCAAGTTTCACCAATAAATTTTCTGAACTTAGTTGTCGCATATAAAATTCATAAGATTTGAAGTATTTATGCATCACACCTGCAGGAAAGAAATCTATAGACATTGAAATCTCAATTAAAAACATATCGATGGTCACCTAGTTTCGAAATTCTGGACACAACAGGGTTAGGCGACACGTTTCAAGAAAACTTTAGATTTTTAACAAAAGGAAAAAAAAAACAAAAATAAATAACTCAACCGAAAGGTAACTAATAATGGAGGAGAGAAAAATGTTGAAGGTGTGATAATAATAATAAAAAAAAACATTACAATAAAGAGAAATAAACATTAGAAATCCAAAATTCTCTAAAAAAAACAAACAATTCCAAATCCAAATCTCAAAAAAAGAAAAACCCTTTTCAAAAAATCAATGGACATACCTGGCGTGAGGTTCCAGGTGCCTAACAAGTCCAGAAACCTTAGAATTTAGAAGCAGGGACACCGGCTCCTGCAAGGCTTTCCCTGGATTCTTCAAATTCTCTTCTTTAGACAGGAAGCAAATCACATCTGCCAAGCAAACTTTGCCAATGCATTTACATTCTGCAAAGTCAACCTTGATTGATCTTGGAGAGTTACAGCGGTGATGTTGATCACAGCTCCAAACGCTTAAAAACAAATCACCAAATCTCTTAAGAGAAGACAACGCTTCCCCGACGGTTGCAGAAACAGACAGAGAGCTCAGCGCAGGTTTTCCAAGACATAGGTCCGACACCTCATGAGATAAAATACTTGCTGCCATGCACAGAAAGAATTTATCAGAGAGGAGTAAGAAATCAACACAAGGGTTTTCTTTCTTTCTTTTTTCAGAGAGAGAGAGACTTGTAAGGGGAGAGAAATTTTGGAGAAAAAATGGAAGAAATGTGTGGTGGTTGAGTTGTGGCGTGGGAGAAGGAAGGTTATTTATAGGCAGTGTTTTACTTTTACTCTCGTGGACGGATTTTTTTAACAGATTATCACAGTAATTTAAAAGTTATTTTTAAAATAATACTATTTAAAAAGAATTTATTTTAATAGTATATTTTTATTTTATTACATTTTATAATTTAATATTTATTAAATAATGTTATTTTCAAGCACGGTGG
>Ga0325400_1006563_pt1 | contig 11075 bp, 12 predicted proteins | sample PopdelMetagenome_2_FD_205662 | JGI IMG/M metagenome (GOLD analysis project Ga0325400, IMG submission 205662) | Populus deltoides microbial communities from Bellville, Georgia, United States - Xylem-PdKOR-R1 | ecosystem: Host-associated > Plants > Phyllosphere > Stem > Wood/Secondary xylem...
ACTGAAAACGACTTATCAAAGAACAACTGTCTTCGTGGCATCATTCTTATACTTCTCGTTCGCGAATCAATATTCGTTGGGTGGGGGTCTCCGTTTCCAATAGTGCTGGTGCCTAGGTAAAAGTTATATTTGTGTTACACTCCTATCAAACCTGATTTACTTGGCTTTCCGGGAATTGGTGTCTTTGCGTGTGGGTTGCGTGACCACGTGATCACGAGGTTCGCATCAAATTGACTCTCGATTCCATTCAAAATTGTTGCTTGATTTTTTCTACATATGAAATCCTTCCAGCTTGTTTTTGTCAAAATATCAATCTTTATTTTATTTTTTTTATTTTGGAATGAAAGAAGATAAATTTGGGGAATAACCCAAGAATGGGTTGTAACACCAATCAAGTTAGATTTATCTTCCTCAACTTAGATTTGTTTTTCCAGACAATACTGAGGCTCTAAAATACTACAATCAAACCTCTCTCATCACATAGAACCCGTGGACACCAAGAAAAAAGCAAGCCCTCTATCTCTTCTTTTTTTAATTAGGGTCTAAAAAATAATACAAATATTTTTTGTTTCAAAAGTGAGTTTTTAAAATTTAAAGGGACTGAAATTGTATAAATCGTATTATTTTTAAAGATGGAGGATCTAAATGTATTTTTCACAAAATCTCTTCCACATCACCCATATTTGATGACTTGTTCATTTTGATTCATCTTCTATAATGTTCATGAGCCAAGCTTGAGCCTTGGTAAAATCAGATGAGTCTGAGCTTAATAACATCAAAACAACTCATTAGGAGTCATATTGTAAATAATGTAGTCTCATCTTTATATGTAACCAATTGCTTAGATAGTTCAATCAAAAAGGAAAAAAACTTCTAATTATTTTTTCATGATCAGATTACTGATGCTTCCTTAATTGATTTGGGAAAAAAGGATAATCATAACCCTAACACACACTTATAAACACACTATTAATTAAGGCCCCGTTTATTTGCTGGAAAGTAGTTTTCTTTTGGAAAGTGGTTTCCTTGAAAAATAAATTTCTGGAAAGTGAATTATTTTTTCATGTTTGGTAGTATCATGGAAAATAAGTTGGAAAATATTTTTCAGTATTTAGATATGTCATAGAAAATGAGCTGGAAAATAAATTGTTAATATTTTTTTCAAGTTTATTAAAATAATAAGGAACAAATCTTACAAATTAAAAAGTTGAATGGGAATAAAATATCAAATAAAAAAGTTTAAAGATGATGAAATTAAGGAAAATTTACAATTTTATAAATTATCTCAAATAAAATAAATATCAATCAAAATAATAGAGATCAAACTAAAAATAAAAAAGTTTAAAGATGATGAAATTAAGAAAAATTTATAATTTTATAAATTATTTCAAATAAAATAAATAACAATAAAAAAGAGTGAAAACCAAATCTGATAGATAAAAAATTCAATTAAGAAAATGATAAGAGAAAAGTAAATAACAATCATACAAATGAGAATCAAAGTTGATATGAAAATCAACTTAAATCAAATTCTATGGGATGAAATTGAAAAAAAAAAGATTCAAAGCAAAATATATAAGAATCAAAAGTTTGGGGACCAAATTTGATATAATCAGCAAATAACATGATATTTTAAAATTTTCACAATTTTTGTAAAGTGTTTTTCATCCAAAATAAAAGAAAAACACTTTTCTATAAACTAAGTCAAATTTTTCTTTAACTGAAAAGTATTTTTTTAATCAACTTTTCTAATAACAAACAAATACAAAAAAAATTAAATAATTTTTAAAAAACTACTTTTCATTACACAAACAACCTAATACTTATTATAAACCGAGAAATTGTAGAGGTGCACAATACAGTAAAATAAAGTTGGTGCACGCACAATATATTGTTTCTAACATTCATGACACGTATGTTTATGTTCTTTCAAAAAACAAAAAGAGTATCTGTCCCACATTGCTCAAGTGTAAGGTGCTTTAACTATTATAATTGATTGCGTAATATTGTTTGAAAGTAATTATATATGAGAAGAATCTACTTTGAGAATAATATATATATATATATATATAAAAAAAAAATGAAGTTCGTGTGCCTTAGTTACATTTTAGCACTAAATGGATGAAGGTAGCAATTTTGTGTTTATGTTAAAAGGAAAATAGAAAAGAAAAACTCATCTAACTTCTATTTTAATATATGAAAACTCATCTTTAAATTTAAATTTATTGAAGGTATTGTAATTATTTTTTAAAATATTTTTTATTTAAAAATATATTAAAATAATATTTTTTTATTTTAAAAAAATTATTTTTAACATTAATACATCAAAATAATCTAAAAATATCAAAAAAAAATATTAATCTAAAAAAATTAAATTCTTTTAAAAATACTTTTAAAATACAAAAACAAATAAAATCTAAAAGTTATAACATAACCAAATGACTCCTCGTGCTGACTCCACCCAAATGACTCCTCGTGCTCTTTCAATCAACACCATTTTAAGAATAACAATTATGATGATGTCTAGATAAAATAAAGTTTTTTTACATTTATTGAAGCATGTAAATTTTTATTTATTTTATATTCAATTTTTCATGGTGCTAGAAAATACATTAACAATAAAATAAAGTTAGCTAGTTTGACCTATAAGGTCATGACTATAAATCCAAAGAACTAGCCATCCAGCCAAGACGCCCGCAATATAACGCCGGGAAGTTAGCTAATTTGACCTATAAGGTCCTGACTCTAAATCCAAACAACTAACCATCCAGCCAAGACAAGTTCATTTCTGAATTTCGTAAGCACGCAAGCATAATGAGCTCCTTTAATGATTTTTCCTGTCGTGAGCTTAAGCTAGAACTCTGCTAACGGGCAGTTGATTCTCAGTGAGAACAGAAAAGGAAAACGTTTTTTTACAAAAAAAACAAACATGAGGGGAAGGAGCAGGATTGAAAATCTCATAACAAAATTCTACCATCTTTTCCCTCGAAGAAACCACAGAGAGATGTTCCTTCACATACGTTGGCACCCTACAGGTGACCTATTTTCATAGTTTGAAAAGTTGATGAAATCCTGATACATCTCACAAAGACTTGAGCGGACAAAATAAGAGAGCTTCGGAACAACATATCAATACGTTACTAAACTGTGACATGCCCTCAGTACCGTCTTGTTTTGGAATCACTTTTAGAAAGTGTCAGCCCAGAAAGCTTGTTGACCTCATACAGTAGACCAGCAGAGAACAAGAAACTGCATCAAATACAAGTTGAGTACAGCCATTAGCACACATTTGCAAGACATTTAATGTTAGTTTACCATTAATCATATTGATTAAATGTAATCCACAATTAATTTCATATTTTCATCACTCAGCACGAGCATAATTCTTACCAGATCTGCTGTAGTTATTTAGAATTCAACCCATTCAGCCTTGCAATTCATGTTTTATGGCACATAGCCTACCTTAAATCCTACAGATGAAATTACATACTCATGAATTCTAAACCATATATCGTCATTGCATTTAGGAATCAAGAACATATTAACTTTCAATGCATCTGAATTAAAACCATTTCTAGTCATTAATATGACTATGGTTCATATAATCATTATTGTCTCTTCACTTCTTTCAATATGGTTCATCTAATCATTACTGCCTCTTGCTTCTTTCAATATAGTGATGACTTTGCTTTCTTTGCAATGACTTCATTGATGTTTCTAGTCTATGTTCCTATATTGTGTGGAACAAACTTATGACATTACAGGATGCTCTCAATCCAAAAGATAAACACCCTCAAATTTCCTTGAAAGGTTATTCATGCCCACAAGATACACTACCAGGCCAGTTCAGGTTATGCCAATAGTTGCATGCCTGCATGATCAAATTTTCCAGTCGTTTATCTGAAAAACAACTTGAAAGAAGAAAAGATTGCAGTTCACTGTGGTTCAACTAATTATGCCAACTCTGTTACAAGCCTACTTGTAAATCAGCACGCAAGAAAGTTTCACACAATTTTCTCATCAACAAAGCAAATTATTCCTAAAAATACTCAATGATAAATGCACAGGCACTTTAAACTAGCAAGCTTGCTTTGTTTCACCGAATCCTTATATAGGATACTTCATGGCACAATTGATGCCTAACACAATGGTAGTCCAATGGGTGGTTAAACAAAATAATGACTGATAGATTTTGAGTATTTTTCTCTCAAGCATGTATTGTGAAAAAACATATAGTGAAAAGCAAAATTATTTTTACATCTTAACCTTACCATGTAGTGATGCAAACACGATGCACAGTGCCAGCAGCAATTAGAGCAACAGCTTCTGCTAAGATGACTTCAAAAGAAAAACAAAAACATTAGCGGTAGATATATTCATGACCTTTTTAAACAGCAAAGGTGATTGAAAACAAAAGGGAAAAAATAATAAGGCTATCAATGACATGGATACTGATCCCTATAAGGCAACATCAACCTCACTGCGCCTTATGGAGGCGAGTAGCATGCTACTGAGAAGAGAACTGAACAATCAGAATCATGTACATATAATTTATTGAGGCTCAGATCAACAACCTTGTGCCTTCTTCCTTACCTCAAACCAAGCCAAAAATGAGACGGCCTATGTGCTATTAATCAATAGATTAACTTCATCAACTCTTAGTCATTAGATATATATTGAAAGGAACAGGTTAGGATCTACACGGAGTCAGCCAAAATAAAAGGGGAAAAAATGCAAGTTATCAGCAACAGTGATATGTACCAATGACAAATCAGCTGATATCATGTATGAACTGATCCACAGATTTGAAAGAGTAAAACTTGTGATAGGCAGCTTAGGAATATCAGCTCAGAAATATCTTTACCCAAGCAAACGCTATATATATAAAAAGTATTATATCCATTCACCCAAGCCCCTCCTCAGCTCCTCTTTCTGGAAAGAGGGATACAAATAAAAGAAGAAAGCAAGCGAAATCATTGAGACAGACAAGGTGCACTCACCAGCACCCCACCCAGTCTTCATGCCACATGTTTCCTGAAAATTCCCAATTAACTGCAAAACAGTAATAAATAAATAAATAAATTCATAACACCCAAACGGATCATGATAAAAATATAGTAAAAAAACTCACAGTGAGGAGGACAAGAAACAAGAGAGAGCTGATGAATCCGCCAAGGATGGTAAATAACTCGGTGGAAGCCAATTTAGAGCGATACATCTCTTGAAGTGAAAGAATTACTGTGAATAGAAGAAAAGAATATAGCATTGAGCTTCCTGCTCCTGACGCCATGCTCTTTGCATTCATAATTATCACACACACAAAAAAAAAAATCATTAGATGAGATTAGAAACAAGATTGTGTATAGACTAATCTATAATTAGTAGTAGATCCAAAAAGGTTAATAATAGATCAGGAGAACCCGAAGCCTTACCTTTAGAAAAGAAACCCTAACCACACCGATCTACGCTATCTGCGTTTACTTTATGTCTCGATCCTCTTTCAAGTTTCTAGAGAGTCTGTGCCTCGAGTCCTCGACTAGAAAAATGCGATCTCCTCAAGCCATCAACGGTGTCGTTTTGGTTTGTTTATTTTTTAAAGTGTTTGTTTTTGTGTTCAAAGTGCTTTAGAAAGTTTTTGATTTTTTTTAAATTAATTTTTTTTTATTTTTCATCATTTTCTTATGTTAAAAATTAATTTAAAAAATAAAAAAAATATTATTTTAATATATTTTCAAGTGAAAAATATTTATTTTATTAAAATTAAAGCTTAAAACCTAACTAAATTAAATGAGAAACTGCAAAACCAATCAAGTTATTAATATAAAATCAAATAAAAACATTTTAATGGATCATCAACAATTCAATCATCTCTAGAAAAAGAGTGTTTTGTTTGATTGTAGTCGGCTAACTAATTTATGAAAAGCTAATTTTAAGGTATTAATTTTCCAATGGAATCCAAGACTATAGTGAATCAAGAGTTTGCAAAGTAGGATTATTTTGATGGAATAAATTTTGTATGTTGGAAAGACAAGATGATGTTCATATTGACTAATTTAAAGATCTCTTATATTTTTGATCCGAATCTGCTTGAAATTCCTACATCTACATCTGAAGACAATGATCAGTTGAGAGCATAGCATAAAAAACGAGATGAAGAAGAATTATTGTGTAGAGGTCACGTCCTCAATAATATGTCAGATTGTCAATATGATCTTTTTACATCCATAAAGTCTCCTAAGAAAATCTGAAAGTCACTAGATTACAAATACAACATGGAAAAACAAGATGTGGACAAATTTCTTATTATGAAATATTTTGAATTTTCATTGATTGATCGTGTTTCTGTTATGGATCGAGTGTATGAGTTATAAGTTCTGATTTTTAAACTTAAAGACTTGAAAGTGAAAGTTCCTGAAGCATTACAAGTAGGAGTAATAATTACAAAATTTTCTCTTAGTTATAATGATTATAGGAAGAAGTTATTGCATACCATAGAAGATTTTTTTTCATGAACATATTCCAAAACACTTACAAATTGAAGAGGAAACCAGAATTCATTTAAAGAAATCTACTACAGAATCTGCAACAAAAGTGAATTATGTTGAAGGAAATCTAAACGTTCAAAAGAAGAATGCGGGAAAGAAGATGAAATTTTTTGAGGTAGTAAAGAACTTCAAAAATCCAAGCAACCCAAGCAATTCAAATAAAGGAAAGACCTACTATAATTATGGCAATAAAGGGCACTATAAACGTGAGTGCAAGTTTCAAAAAAAACAAAAACAAAAAGATCCTAGCAATGTTCAGAATTCAAATATTACAAATATGGTTGAACACGAAACTAAGTTGGTTGCAATGCTTTCAAAGCTACATATTGGAATGATTACTGAACTTTATATGGCTGTAAGTATCATATCCATTAACTGGTGGTATGATTCTGGTTCAACCATCCATGCATGCAACAAATAAAAACCATTTCAAAAATTATAAAGTTGCAGAAGGTGGACAAAAAGTTCTAATAAGAAATTATAATGCTGCAAAAGGATGGGAAAAGGAAGTGTTGAACTAAATTTTACTTTTAGAAAGAAATTGTTATTGATTAATGTCTTACATGTACCAAATATAAGGAAAATCTTATATATGTAAATTTGCTTTGTAAGAAGGGTTTTAAGGTTGTTTTACAGTTTGATAAAATCATTATATCCAAAAATGAACTATTTATGGGGAAGGGCTACTTATCTAATGAAATGTTTGAACTCAGTATTAATAATAAAATTAATGTTTTTATTTATATGATTGAGTTATATTTATCTTTATGGCATGATCGTTTGCACATGTTAGTTTTTTATCATTAAAATATATGGCTAAGCATAATTTAATTTCTTATAAAATTAGAGATAAAAGAACATGTGAAATCTGCATTCAAGCAAAGATGACTAAAAAGGCTTTTCCTAAAGTTGAAAGAAATATAAGGTTATTAGAACATGTATATTTAGATATATGTGAATTAAATGGTATTTTAACTAGGGGAGGAAATGGATATTTTGATATATGTTTATTTAATGAAACATAAAGATCATGCTTTTTAAGAATTATAAATTAGAAGTTGAAAACTAAAAGAGGAAGAAAATTAAAATTCTAAGGAGTGATAGAGGTGGTGAGTATTTGTTTTCCATGGGATTTTCTTTATTTTGTGGGAAAAAAATACAATCACATATCAAAATAGTGCACCATATACACCTAACAAAATGGCTTGGTAGAAAAAAACAATAGAACAGTTGTTAATATGCTTAACTCTATGTTAGTGAATGCTAAATTGCCTACTAGTTTATGAAGAGAAGCTTTACTCACTATTACTCACTACTTGTCATATACATGATAGAATTTTTTCTATAAAATTAAAAGTTTCTCCATATGAATTATGGAAGAAAAGAAAAATAAACTTCAATTATCTTAAAGTTTGGGGTTGTCTTACCTTTTATAGAGTTCCAAATTCTAAAATGATAAAATTAGGACCTAAAACTTTAAAATGGAATTTTGTTGGCTATGCTGAAAATTCAAAAGCATATGGAATATTATATTCAAGTTCTAATGTAATCATGGAATCCAGAGATACTGAGTTTATTAAAAATAAATTTCAAACTGATTCCAATTCAATTAGTGAATTAATCAATAATTCTGAAATTGAAATAGAGCTAACAAATAATGCAAGTTTTTATCCAAATTATAGAAATAAATAAAAAACTCAAATTGATCATTTTATTGAACTTAGGAGAAGCCAACATGTTAGGAAAAAAAAGAATTTACATTTGGATTATATATCTTCACAATATATTATTTTTTTAGTTCAAGGCAATAAGTTACCAATCTTATTAATAGTTAAAGATGACTTTAAAACATATAAAAAGACAATGATGTCTTGAGATGTTGTTTTTTAGAAAAAGACAGTTAATGATGAGATTGACTTATTATTATATAACAATACTTGGACTATTGTTAATTTGCATCTAGTTTCCAAGGCAATTGGATGTAAATGAGTTTTCAAAAGAAAATATAATAGTGATGGATCAACTCAAACTTTTAAAGTAAGGTTAGTAGCTAAAGACTTTAGATAAAAGAAAGGAATAAACTATTTTGATACATATGCTCTGGTAGCTCGTATAAAATTTATAAGAATATTTTTGGTTTGATCATCAATGTATAATTTATATGAACCTCAAATGGATGTTAAGACAATTTTCCTCAATTGTGAATTAGATGAGGAGGTCTATATGGAACAACCAAGTGTTTTACTCTACTAAAAAATGAATATAAAGTCTGCAAATTGATTAAATCTCTATATAAATTGAAACAATCATCTAAGCAATGACATGAGAAATTTGATTCTATAATTTTAGAATATTGTTTAAACATAATAGAGCTAATAGATGTATTTATTCTAAATTTACAAATAATTTTGGTGTGATAATATCTTTATATGGATGACATGATTATTATTAGTACTAATATAAATGGTGTTAATGATACGAATAAATATTTAACCTCAAAATTCCAAATGAAGGACTTAAATGAGGTAGATATAATTTTGGGTATCAAAGTAAGAAAACATAGTGGAAGGTTTTGTTCTCTGTCAATCTCATTATATTGATAAAGTCTTAAATAAATTTAATCATTTGAATATCAAAGAAACAAATACTCCCTATTATGTTTCTTTAAGTTGATAAAAAAATATTAGTAAATTAATTGCTCAAATTGAATATGCTAGTGCAATTGGTAGTTTAATGTATGTTATGCATTGTACTAGACCAGATATTACTTTCATGATATGTAAATTACCTAGATATACAAGTAATCCTAGTAAGGATAATTGAAAAGCAATTACAAGAGCACTTGATTACTTGAAAAAGACTATGAATTTTGGATTATTTTATAATAATTTTCCAATTGTACTTGAAGGTTATATTAATGCTAGTTAGATAACTAGTACAAGTGATAATAAACCAACCTCTCAATGAGTATTTATTTTAGGAGGTGGTGTTGTTTCTTGGGCTTCAAAGAAACAAATATGTATAACCCATTCTACAATGGAATCCAGGTTTATAGCTCTAACAACTACAGGTAAGGAGACAAAATGGTTAAGAAATATGTTATTAGATATTAAGTTTTGGCCATAATCGATGTCATCTATCTCCTTACATTGTGATAGTCAAGCAACCATGTTTAAGGCATTTAGTAAACTTTACAATGAAAAATCTAGACATATCAACTTGAAATATGAATATCTAAGACAATTAATTTTGACGGGATAATTACCATTATGCATGTTAGATCTTGTAATAATCTAGCAAATCTTTTTACTAAAGGCCTCTCAAGAGATTTAGTTAGAAACATTTCTATTAGTATGAGATTAAAGACATTTAATTAAACTTACTAACAATAGGAACCCAACTTTTACTAGTACCTTTACTAGTTAGGAGTTTCATAGGTAATAACAAATTATTAGTGAGAGTGATGTATACTAATTTGTGTATGAAATTGAGATTTACAAAATTAGTATTTCAAATAAATGGAAGGATGAGTGATTAACACTCTTAATGAAATCTCAATGTAAGAAGGAAATTTCACTTATACGAACATATGAAGCGGTGTTGCTTCAATAAAAGTTTGGAAAACTTTGTAAATGTTCATGAATTCAAGAAGTAGCACAAGACCATAATAGTGCTAAAATAATGGTGAACTTCTATTTTGGATTAATTAGATCACGTGTATAGTATTTCTAATTTTATTAAATAAAATCCCGATTTAAGCTTTTTAGCCATTATGATTTTTTTAAAGTTTTTAAATGCTTACACCAAGGAGAGGTCTAAGTCTAAAAATATCTTTTTTTATATGTATGGAACATGGTACCACCTAATATTACAAGTTAAGTGGAGGATTGTTGTTTATTGTTGTTAAAATAAAGCTTATATATTAGGTAATTAAAGAGAACTTTATCCAATATTAAAAAGGCAAGAGGTTTTGTTATACTTTATAATTTGAGGGACACCAAATTAATAGATTTGAATGTTGGAAGGAAAGCTAGAATATATATATATATATATATATCATGGTGTTTGACATTATGTAACATAAATGATTTTTATTTTTATTTTCAAAATTAATTAATCTAATAATTATGCATGACACCTCCTGCCAAATTGTTCAAATAATTTGAATGAAGAGTTGCCTTTTAAATTTTATAGATATATTGATCTAAAGAGGTGTGGCTTTAAACTCTACAGACATATTGGTCTGAAGAAGTGTGCCTCTAAACTTTACATACATATTGGTCTGAAATGATGTTATTTTATTTATAAATACTAGGTTGATGTTGACAAAAATAAATAAGAAACAATCTTCTTCTCTCCTCTACAAAGTTGCTGTTCATGTTTATCATAAACAAAATAGAATTTCTTAATAAACTTATAGAAGTTGTTGTTTATAAGTTTAAGGTTTTGTTATATTCTGATGTGATACTATTTTAAGCCTACAACATATATAATGGGGGCAATTAATACTTTAAAGATAATGATCTTTAT
>Ga0325400_1006564_pt1 | contig 11075 bp, 10 predicted proteins | sample PopdelMetagenome_2_FD_205662 | JGI IMG/M metagenome (GOLD analysis project Ga0325400, IMG submission 205662) | Populus deltoides microbial communities from Bellville, Georgia, United States - Xylem-PdKOR-R1 | ecosystem: Host-associated > Plants > Phyllosphere > Stem > Wood/Secondary xylem...
GGGTTGAGTAAGGCCAATAATGAAAAAATTATCGAATAGGCGAGAAGTATTTTACCTGAAGGGAACATGCTGAAAGAGAACTTCTATGCTGCAAAGTCCATGATGAAACCCCTCGGTTTAGGATACCAGAAAATTGACATGTGCCCTAACTTCTGCATGTTATATTACCTTAAAAATGCCGAGCTGACCGAGTGCATGACATGTGGGCATTCTCGTTACAAACCCAGAACTGACATGGAAAAGACTCTCATGGCATATAAAAAACTTAGATACTTTCCAATCACTCCTAGATTGCAGAGGTTATTCATGTCACCAAGGACTGCTGAGCACATGACATGACACCAATCACATGACGCGGTTGATGGAGTGATGATGCTTCCTTCTGATGGTGAAGCATGGAAACACTTTAACAGTGTGCATCCTTACTTTTCAGCTGAATCAAGAAACGTGCGTCTTGGGTTGTGTACAGATGGATTCAACCCATTCGGGTCATTTGCTGTACCTTATTCTTGTTGGTCGATTATACTCACGGTTTATAACTTGCCACCGGGGATATGTATGAGGCCGGAGTTCATGTTTTCATCTACTTTCACACCCGATCCGAGCAGTCTGAGCCGGAATATAGATGTTTATCTTCGACCGTTTATTGATGAGTTGACGCAGTTGTGGTCCTTCGGAGCTTTGACTTATGATATATCAAGGAACCAAAATTTTGTAATGAGGGCGGCTTTGATATGGACTATCAATAATTTTCCAGCTTATAGAATGGTTTCTGGTTGGAGCACGTATGAAAAACTAGCATGTTCATAGTGCATGGAAAACAACAAGGCATTCACGCTAACAAACAGAGGTAAAGCTTCTTTTTTTACTGTCACCGTCAGGTACAGAAAGAACATAAAGGATTTTTTTGTTGGTAGAGTTGAAATGGATGTGGCACCCCTGCATCTTTTTAGTGAAGAATTGCCTGATGTTGTATCAGAGTATGGTGGCATTGTGTTTGGTCTCCAATCAAGTAAGCAGAAGTTTTCTGATTTTGGTTTGACCCACAATTGGGTAAAGCGAAGTATTTTTTAGGAGCTTTCTTATTGGAAGTCAATCTCCTCTATCATAACCTTGACGTCATGCACATATAAAAGAACGTGTTTGAGAACATTTTCAACACTGTTATGGATGTGAAGGGGAAGACAAAGGACAACATCAAGGCTAGATTGGATATAGCTTTAGTATGTAACTGTAAAAATATAGAGTTGGTTTGTGATGGGTCATGGGTCACAAAACCAAGAGCAAGCTTCGTGTTAGAGAAAAACACACAACTACTAGTCTATAAATGGCTTAAGAGTCTACGTTTTCCTGATGGACATGCCTCGAACATATCAAGGTTGGTTAATACAGAGGATGCAGATTGTATGGAATGAAGAGTCATGACTGTCACATGTTTATGCAAACACTCATTCTATTAACTTATCGTGATTTGTTGCCAAAAAGGATATGGGATGCACTTACGGAGTTCAGTCATTTCTTTAGAGATATATGCTCTAGCAAGTTGAATGTTGATCACATTGAGAGGCTTGAAACAAAAATCGTCGAGATACTATGCAAACTTGAGATGATATTCCCTCCATTATTTTTGGAGCATCTCCCTATATATTTACCGTTTGAGGATAAAGTTGGAGGACCAATCCAGTATAGATGGATGTACCCATTCGAATGGTTAGATATTATAGTTGCAATGTAATTCATATATAAAAGTATTTTCTTTGTTTTTCTTAATTGATAATATTTGATTAATTCAATGCATGTACTTGTTCAATCTCAAGAAAAAGGTTAAGAACAAGGCTCATGTTGAGGCTTCGATATGTGTGTTGAGGCTTCGATATGTGAGGCCTATATTGTCGAGGAGATCTCAACATTTATCTCATACTATTTCAAACCTCATTTGAGAACGAGAATCAATCGAGTTCTATGGCATGATGATGGCGATTAAGTGCTTTCCAGTGGGAACTTGTCAATATTCTCTAATCCTGGATGACCCATACCAAAAAATGTCATAAGAGGAAGATATTTGCCGGAAATAAAGTTTAGACAAACACACAATTATGTTCTATTTAAATATGATAAGCTGAGACCTTTTATTCAGTAAGTATATGTACGACTAATTAAACTTTGTTAAGAATGTACTATTTATATATTGTAATATCATAAACGCATATAATTTGGAATAACCTTGAAGGCAACATCGACAATATTTACTATCCAATAACTCACAGCTGACCGAATCCCAAATTTTTTAATTACAAGATGAACAATTTGCCATGTGGTTCAAAACACATGTAAGTACTTTCACTAACTCATTATCTCTTGCAAAGTTATTGTATGTCATTACAAAATTCTCATTAACTGTTTATTGCTATATATTACATACAAGGTTTATCAAATGGGAAGGAGTGCTGCTAAGTCATTGTCTTCACTAAGCCTGGGCCCTAAAAGAAAAGTTAAGTGCTACAACGAGTATTTTGTCAATGGGATATGTGTTCCATATTGAAGAATATAGGTATAGAAAAAAGACATACAACAGCGGTGTTTGTGTTAAAGGATCGATTAATAGTGAGTTAAAAGTTGACTACTATGATATATTAGAAGAGGTCGTCGAACTGCAATATCATAACGAGCATAATAGAGTTTTTTTATTCAAATGCTATTGGTATGACACCACAGACAGAGGAATCAGAGTTGATCCTCACTATGGTCTAGTCGAAATCAACTCAAAAGCTAGACTCCGCAACGTAAACGATGTCTTTGTTTTCACAAAACAAAGTCAACAAGTTTATTACACATACACCCCTTTCTTTAGAAAAGATTGATCAAGAGTTAATTGGTTATTTGTTTTAAAAATGAAACCCAGAGGTCGTGTCGAGGTTGTTTAGGATGAGAACGAAGACACAAGGGTGCGATATGAAGTCTTTCAAGTTAATGAGTTGGTTGAACCATATCGAGTTGCTCCTTCGATTGACTTGGAAGAACATTCAAATTTTCATGTTTTCGATGATAGTCTTGTTGATGTTGACTCGATGATAGTCTTCTTGATGTTGACGCAGAGGAGTTGAATGTTGTTTTGAGCTCTAGCGGACAAGCAAATGTCGATGAAGATGATGATGATGATGATATCCAAATTAAAGATTGCGATGAAGCTGATGACTATTCAATTGACGACGAAGAAGAAGAAAATTTTGACTAACTATCGGAATAAAGGAAAGTGTAAAGCATTTTTTATAATGGATGATATATTGGAACACGAAATATTTATTTTATAAGTGTTAACTATTGTTATTGTTTTGTGCGACGACTAGTTTGTAATTTAAGTGTTTGCAGGAAGGTAAATAGACAATACAAACATAATCTTTCATGCATAGTGCATGATAACCGACGTCAATACCGACGGATTATAGTCAGTCGACATTCCACAGACACCTTCACTGGAAAATGCCACAATCACCGACGACTTTACGGACGGATTACAGTCTGTCGGCATTACACAAAGAGCTTCACTGGAAATGCCACACACAATCACCGATGACTTTGCAGACGGATTCCATCTGTCGGCATTTAACAGAGACCTTCCCTGGAAATGCCATACACAATCATCGATGACTTTGCAGATGGATTACAATCCATCGGTATTTATCGGCAATTCACAATTACCAACAATTTCACCGACGGACGGTGCAAATTCCAAAGGGCAGGTATTAAATGCATCTTAATTGCTCAACATTTCACAGCTCTCTTCTTCTTTTTTTTTCCTCTCAATTGCTTCAGATCTCTTGTTTTTGCTTGTGATCTCTAGTTCAATCTTCAACAAATTAAAAGGTATGTGTTTCTATTTAATATGTTTTTTTTATTTTTTCTTTGTCTTAGTTATTATTATTTTTGTTGTGTTTTTTGTTTTGGTGTATTTTTATAATGTAGATAAAGTTTTGAAATAAAGACAAAATTAAGGTAAGCATTTTTCATTCCTAAAGTCTATAGTTTTTTTTTTAATTTGTTCAATATATTTTATTGTTTGTATTGCCATAATAATTGAAAACTTTGTTGAAATTTAATTGTTATTGTTAAATTTACCTTCTAATTAGTAATTGAATATATATGAATAAATTTATGTCTTTGAGCTGTGGTGCTGGGAATATGTTTTAGATTGGTGGAAATAATTCCAATTGTTTCATTGGCAATGGGATATAAATTGGCTTCACATTGTAACAATGTTATTTTCCAAAAGAAGATTTCGACTTGTCTATATATGTGTTTGCTATGTGAACTTCCCAAAAATAACTGTGTGTTGGCCCATTTGAGTTTCTTTTGAAGTGTTCGAATCTTCGAAAACAAAGGCATAGTGTCTACTCAGGTGTTTGTAACTTGACATTAAACTTACTTTGTTCATTAATTATTCACATGTATTGTAATTTATATTGCATTCATAATTGTTGATTTTAATATAATGTAGTACTTAATGCCAATTATGAAAAATGAATGTGAAATTAGATGATTGGAAAGGTAGATTGAGTCTGCTCTTAAATTGTGATTGTGATGTTGTCAATATTTGAGTCTGCTCAAAAAATTGGATGATTGGAAGGGTAGATTGAGCCTGCTTTTAAATTATATGATTTTATGATATCACAATATATAAATAGTACACTCTTGACAAAGTTTAAGAAATACATCTACTTACTTAATAAAAGGTCTCAGTTCATGATAGTTAAATATGATATAATTATGTGCTTGTCTGAACTTCATTTCAGACAAATATCTTCCCCTTATGACATTTTTAAGTGTGGGTCGTCCAGGATTGGAGAATATTGACAAGTTCCCACCTAAAGGCACTTCACCACCATCATCATGCCGTGGAACACGATTGATTCTCGTTCTCAAATGAGATTCAAAATAGTACGAGATTAATGTTGAGATCTCCTCAACAATATAGGTCTCACATATTGAAGCCTCAACATGCGCCTTGTTCTTAACTTTTTTTTTTAAGATTGAACAAGTACCTGTATATATAGAATTAAACAAAAATTATCAATTAAAAAAACAATGAAAAAACTTTTAATTATGAATTACATTACAACTGTAATATCTAACCTCTCAAATGGATACATCCATCTATATTGGACCGTTCCTCCTACTTTTAACTCATACGGTAAATGTACGGGTAGATGCTCTATTGAGTCAAAAAATAAAGGAGGGAATATCATCTCAAGTTTGCATATTGTCTCAACGATATTCATTTCAAGTCTTTCAATGTGATCAACAATCAACTTGCTGGTGCATATATGTGAGATAGGTTGATTAGCATTTAAAAGTGCATTTTTATCAAGGTTTTATATCATCATATTGCACTTAAAGTATTATTAAATTCTCTAACTTGAGCATGTTTTATAATAACAAAAATGATAATATAAGATATCTTTAATTTATGGTAAATGCTCATTTTGAATGCATGCATATCTCACAACTTAAAGGATTGATTGATGTGTTTAACTATTGAAAGTGAAAAGACAAAGAGAGGGTTAAGCTTAAAGAAGAGATGCTGGTTTAATTCAAACTGAGCATTTTTATCAAGGTTTTATATCATCATATTGCACTTAAAGTATCATTAAATTTCCTAACTTGAGCATGTTTTATAATAACAAAAATGATAATATAAGATATCTTTAATTTATTGTAAATGCTCATTTTGAATGCATGCATATCTCACAATTTAAATGATTGATTGATGTGTTTAACTATTGAAAGTGAAAAGACAAAGAGAGGGCTAAACTTAAAGAAGAGATGTTGGTTCAATTCAAACTGGAATATCATTCGGTTATTAGATCATAACTGGAGCTGTAGAACATGGATTTAGGTTTGGTTTATATTGATGGAAAGCTAAGACATAGGCCTAAAACTTTCATGAAGAGTCCAAGATTCAAAACAATCGTTTTCAAGTTCAAATTGTTGCAAAAAAAGAGAAGTCGGAATCTGTCCTGCAGCCCAAGTATTGTTTAGTGTTCATCCCATATCTCCAGTTCTAGAAGTTCACATAAGCTCATTATTGTTTTATTGGAAAGCTGAGATAAATTCTAGAACTTTCATGAAGACTATTTGTTCAAATTCTGATATTAGCAATGATATTTTGCTCAGACAAGAAGATAATGGTTGTCACCAAGTTAAGAGGTGGTCATCCACTCAATAATTAGTCATCTAATCAATAGTTTTAAATTTTAGCCTATAAAAGGAGGCATTTGCCATACATTTAGACATCTTGGTTTTCAGATCAAGATCATATTCTTGCTTTCTTTCTTTGTATTTTTATAATGTTTAAGTCTTGCTTTCATTAATCTCTTGTTTATGCTTTTCATCATAACTATGTTCTTATCTAGTTTATTTATGTTTCTCTTCTTCACAATGTTTAGCTAAATTTGTTATGTTAAGGCGAGAAAGTTTCACTAATGGTGTTAGAATATGTATAATATAAACTCAACATGGACTTCAATGTTTATATCCAAGAAAGTTTGTTATTAACATGTCTTATCTTTTTACTTATTAATTCTTAATACCTTACTTGTTAAATGATTAATCTATATTTATTTTGTACAACCCTTGGCACTTTCATAGCTACTGTATGGTATAACCGACACTTGTTTTATGAAAGGAATTTGATTTGTTATTAACACAAGTTAGCATCATGAATTCCTGACAATATTTAAAAGTATGGTGTTACTAAAATAAGATAATTAATATGATCATGTTAAAAATTTATAATGAACTATTAAGGATAAATCATCCGATTGGAACCTTCTTCATATGTGGTTTCAAGTTGATTAATAAAAAGAGTTTATATTATTATTAGTATTTTTAATACTATTAGTGGATCCTTTAACCTTGACAATTGCTTTTATCTTTGATTAATGCTCACATCAATATCATATCTTAAAATTTATCTTCAACTCCTTTTTATTTGTTATTTATAATTTTATATAGTTCACCTCTCTGTGGTTCGACCCCGGTTTTGCCGGGTTATTTATTATTTTGACACTCCTGCACTTGGGATAAGACATTAATCTTTTGATCGTATTAGAGGTTCGTGCATTCTCTGGTTCTTAAACGAACTAAATCTTACTTCTTGAAAAATAATTGGCTTTATGGCATCATTCGAATTTATTCCAATAGTGCTAGTGTCTTAGGACATGTTTCCATTATAACACACTCCTATCAGACCTCTTCCAGCTTTCCATGATCAAATATCAATCTTGATTGTGGGTTATGTGATCATGTGATCATGGTATCATAGCTAGGCTCTAAGAACAAGTCATATCTTTCTGAAATTTTTGTTTTCCTAGTGTTTGTTAAGTTTTCAATGTTTTCGTTAATGTTCTTCATTGTACCTGCAACATCCTATTATGAAAAAATTAATATTTCTTTTTATTATTGTCCCTAAACATATCAGTAGAATAAAAGTAAAAAAAAAAAAGAATTATTCAAAGCTTATTGCAATTTTATCGTAAAAACATAGCTTATAGAGAACCTAAAGCAAGCCACCTTAGAATTAATTGAAATTTTATACAATACTTAATGGGGGTGAAGTCACACTACATATTAAATTTCAGCTTATTTTGAATTTTTTCTTGAGGTTTCGATTCGAGGTTCAATTTTATCGCAAACTCATCACACACGGGTATCGATACCTAGATATAAGAGAACAACCTATAAACTAAGATATGGAGTTTTTTTTGGGTATCAAGATACTACATATTAAATTCCAGGTCATTCCGATATCTTTAGGTCTTAGTTTCAATTCCAGTGTTTTAAAATTGCGTAACAAATCAGATTTGTATTAAGTTCCATAACTTGTTTTTTATACTATTTGATTTGACCAAATCAGTTTGTTTCTATTATATTCTTGTTACTTAGGAGTCAAATAAGTGTCTTCATTAATTTTCTCTTCTGCTTCATTTCGTGTCTTCATTTCGTCCACAATTCGTATGAATTTGCATTGCTACTCGCAAAATCATAATCATAGTTTCATTTTGTATTTTTTTTTTGTATATTTATTTATTTTTTAGTCTATATTCATAATTGGATTGTGTTGTGAAAGCCTCTAACTTGGATTGATTGGATTTTCAGTTTTGAAAGAAAGCAGGTTGTGAGGTAAAAGAGGTAATTAGTTTATTAAAGTGAGAAGCCTTGATTTTGTGTGAAACTTGAGAGGCATAAGGATATAATTTTTGCTACTAATCAATTTTTGTAAATTCATAATATGTCTGACAATCACGAGTTCGTGACACTAAACACTGATGATGCTTTCCAAATATAAGCTATTGGCCGGCAACCTGAACTTTTAGCTAGGGTGACCAAGGAGTTGAAAGATGATGAAGCAATATATTAATGGGCCTAATCGCCGAGGAAGTAATGTCTGAAGGGTTATATGGAATGTTAGAATTGATTTGGATGATTTGTTAATGATAACACAAATATAGGTGGTGATGACTATGGGTTTGCATCTGTGGGCCAAGGAAACAAGTTTGGATCGAATAAAGTAAAAAGGAATATAAGCTTCAGCCATGGTGAAGTTTCTAACCAGAGAGAGAATTCCCAAGATTTTAAGCATCATGACGATTCAAACAGAGAGTTAGTTACCATTAAATTGAAATTACATGTTTTCCAAGGAAAGAATGATCCGAAAGCATGGGAAAAAAAGTTGATTAGATATTTGACTGTCATCTACATATAACATAAAAAGGTTAAACTTATTGTCATTGAGTTTACAAATTATGCACTATTATGGTAGGATTGACTTGTTTTGAGTAGGATGAGGAATGATGAAAGACATGTAGAGTAATGGGGTAACATGAAGGCCATTATGAGAAAACAATTTATTCCTGACTTTTGTTATAGAGAGCTTTTTCAAAAATTATAGAGTTTATATCAGGGTTAGAAAAGTGTGAAAGATTACCACAATGAGATGAAGATTGCAATGATAAGGGCTAATGTGGTTGAAGATAAGAAAGCTACTATAACTAGGTTTTTTAATGGACTGAATAGAGAGATAGCTAATATTTTTTAGTTACAATACTATGTGGAGGTAGAGGACATGGTTTATATGGCTACGAAAGTGGAGAGACAACTCAAAAGGAAAGGACATGTTTGATCAATATTCAATTTAGGGTTTTTATCATTATGGAAGCCGAATTTGAAGAGAGAGGGGGCTGCCCAACCAAAACCTTTTATCCATACCAAAATCGAACCACATAAAGCTAAAGTTGAAGTCTCTATGGGTTTTAAAGGTAAATATGACACTTAACCTAAACATACTCGTGATGTTAAATGTTTCAGGTGTCAAGGGAAAACATCTTTTATATGCAGTGCTATATAAAAAACAAGGAGTGTAGTTTAATTATAAATAGTGGAAATTGTGTTAATGTGGCTAGCACTATCCTTGTTAGTAAATTGGATTTGTGTATTGTTAAGCATACTATACCTTATAGATTGCAATGGTTAAATAATAGTGATGAAGTGAAAGTAACTAAATATGTTGTGGTTTTGTTTTCGATTGGAAAGTATATTGATGAAGTTCTGTGTGATGTTGTACCAATACAAACGAGTTACATCTTATTGGGAAGATCATGATATTATAATAGGAAGGCAATTCATGATGGGGTTAAAATTAAATATACCATTGTAAAAAATGATAAAATTATCACTCTTGTATCTCTTACACCCAAATAGGTGTATGATGATCAAATAAAGCTAAAAGGTGAGCATGAGGCTATAAAAAGAGAAAATCAAGGTGAGGAACATAGAGAGAAAGGACCATCAAATTCGGTCAAACCCCAAAACACTATTGCAACCTATTCAGCCACCCATTCAAACATAAACACACATTCAGCCAACACTCCAAACAAATTAGACATTCAATCACTACCTAAAAACACCTAAATATGGCCGAAAGTGGAGGTAATAAGACAAGAAGAGTGAAGAAAGTAAGTAAGTGTGATATTAATTGTATGGAAAAACAAAAGCAAAAAACCTAATTTCTATGTTAGGGAAGGTGAGGTTAGATCTGTAGTTTTTACTAACAAGCTAATGGTTTTACTTGTGTATAAGGAGGCTTACCATAATACTAACGATTTTGATCATGTTGTGCCTAGTGTTATTGTTTCTTTATTGCAGGAGTTTAAATATGTGTTTCCTAAAGATATCCCTAACGGATTACCACTCTTGAGGCGAATAGAACACCATATTGATCTTGTACCCGAGGCTATGATTCCTAATCGACAGGCCTATAGAAGAATGTGCTTCGAAAGAATGTTGATGAACTGATGAAGAAATGGTGTATTCGTGAGAGTATGAGCCTATATGTTGTGCTAGCGTTACTTGTGCTTGAGAATGATGAAACATGGAGGATCTGTGTTAATTTCTGAGCCATCAACAATATAACAATAAAGTATTTACATCTCATTCCTAGGATTGATGACATGCTAGGTGAGTTACGTGGATCATGTATTTTCTCTGAAATTTATTTGAAAAGTGGCTACCATTGGATTATGATGAAATAAGGTGATGAGTGTAAAATTGCATTTAAGACTAAGCATGGTTTGTATGAATGGTTAGTTATGTTGTTTGGACTTACAAATGCACCTAGTATGTTTATGTGTTTAGATTATGTATTGCGTGCATTTAAAGGTAAGTTTGTGGTTATATATTTTGATGACATTATTCTGATATATAATAAGAACTTAAATAAGCATCTTGATCATTTACATAATGCATTTAGTATGTTACATATTGAGAAATTGTATGTTAATTTTAAGAAGTGTATTTCTTACATGGATAAAATTGTGTTTCTTGGTTATTTTGTAACTGCATAAGATATCGAGATAGATGAGGAGAAAGTTAAGGCCATTCAGGATTGGCCTAAACCAAAATCGGTAAGTGAGGTAAGGAGTTTTCTTGAGTTAGCTAGTTTTTGTAGGTGTTTTGTGAAATATTTCAATACATTAGTTACCCCCTTGAATGAAATTGTTAAAAAGTCAATTGGATTTAAA
>Ga0325400_1006566_pt1 | contig 11075 bp, 11 predicted proteins | sample PopdelMetagenome_2_FD_205662 | JGI IMG/M metagenome (GOLD analysis project Ga0325400, IMG submission 205662) | Populus deltoides microbial communities from Bellville, Georgia, United States - Xylem-PdKOR-R1 | ecosystem: Host-associated > Plants > Phyllosphere > Stem > Wood/Secondary xylem...
CATTGGCTTAACGGCCGGGGCGCAGCGACCACCGCCTCCGCCAGCCTCCGTGGAACAGGCGTGGGCTACGCCACCCACCTCGCCGCCACCCTGTTTTGGGCAGCCGCCTACGAGGCCTGGCCAGGGCGGAGCCGCTCACTTGCGCCGCTGCCGCTGGTGCTCGACGTTGCGGTGATCGGAACGGTTGCGGCAGCGGTGGACTATCTCGCCACGCCCAAGCGGTTCAATCCCGGTTGGGAGATCGTGTTGTCCAAGCGCGGGATGGCTTTTGCTTACGCAGCCATGGGCGCGGGCATGGTACTGGGCGTGGCGTTGATCGACCGGCGCGGCCGCGCGTGAGCGGCGCATCCGAACGGCGGCGCGGCGCCCAATCATGCCGGTGACGCGCGGCTCGGACCGGCCGGCCATCGGCCCCGGCTTGACCGCGATCTTCGCCGGGGCCTGCGGGCTGATGGTCGCCAACCTCTATTACGCCCAGGCGCTGATCGGCGAGATCGCGCCCGCGCTGGGGTTCGGCGGCGGCGCGGCCGGGCTGATCGTGACACTGACGCAGCTCGGCTATGGCGCCGGGCTCTTCTTTGTCGTGTCGCTCGCCGATCTGGTCGAGAATAAGCGCCTCATCCTGCTGCTGACCGGCGGCGCGGCGACCAGCCAGCTGGGCGTGTGGTGGGCGGGCGGGCCGGCAAGCTTCCTGTTCTTCTCGTTCCTGACTGGCTTCTGCTCGGTAGGCGCTCAGGTGATGGTACCGCTGGCCGCGCACCTCGCGCCCGACGCTCGGCGCGGGCAGGTGGTCGGCAACATCATGGGCGGGCTGATCGGCGGTATCATGCTCGCCCGCCCGCTCGCCAACACCGTTGCCGCGCTGGCTGGCTGGCGCGCAATCTTCGGCCTGTCCGCGCTTGCTCTCGCCGTGCTGGCGGCGGTGCTGGCCAGGGTGGTGCCGATCCGTCGCCCCGAGCCCGGCCTCCACTACGGCCAGATCCTCGCCTCCAGCCTGTCGCTGCTCCGGCGCTCACCCGTCCTGCGGCGGCGCGCGGCTTACCAATCGGCGCTGTTCGCCGCCTTCAACATGTTCTGGACCGCCGTGCCGCTACTGCTCGCGCAGCGGTTCGGGCTGGGCCAGATCGGCATCGCCTTGTTCGCGCTGGCGGGCGCAGGCGGCGCGCTCGCCGCACCGCTCGCCGGGCGGCTGGGCGATCGTGGCCACGTGCGCGCGGGCACGGGCGCGGCGCTGGCGCTCGCTACCCTCGCGTTCGGCGCGGCCGGCTGGGCGGGGGCGGTGCACGCGGTCGTTGCTCTAGCGGCCGCCACGGTGGTGCTGGATGCCGCAACGCAGACTAACCAGGTGCTCGGCCAGCGCGTGATCTACTCGCTCGCGCCCGGGGCGCGCGGTCGGATCAACGCCGTGTACATGACGGTGATGTTCGTTGCGGGTGCGACCGGCTCCGCGCTTGCCTCGATCAGCTATGCCGCAGGCGGGTGGACCGCGACGGCGGCCATCGGTGCAGGCCTGGGCATGGCCGCGCTGCTGCTGTTCCTGACGGAGCGGGGCGAGACGACCCGCTGAGCGGGGCCGCCGAAAAGGCGGCTGCGACCCGGCGCCCTTTTCCCCGGCATCACTACGCGAGCGCCTCCTCCGTCAGGATGCGCAGCACACCCGCAAAGTCGTCGTCCCACATCATGTGACCCGTGGCGAGTTCGCGCAGCGTCCAGGCCGCATCGCCGCCGACCTTGTCGCGGAACTTGGTGAACACAGTAGGCGCGTCGCGGGTGGCGTAGGCGTAGGTTCGTCGCGCGATCCGGTCCTCCTCGCCGCCCAGCTCTACCGGCTGGAGCAGTGTCAGCAGCGGATGTCCGGTCATCCGCCGCTCGCCGATCGGGAAGAACGGCTGGCACAGGCCGGGCGTGGCGCGCTGCCCGTCTATGTAGGCCTTGCGCGCGGCATCGTCGGCAATGTCCCACAGCGCCTGACCGTGCTCGGGCAGGAACGCGTCCAGGTAGAGCAGCGACCTGATCCGCGCGCCGCGCAGCGCCGATACGCCGGTGATCACCATGCCGCCGTAGCTGTGCCCGACGAGGACGATGTCGGACAGCTGCTCGCTGTCGATAGTGCCCACCACGTCCGCCACGTGGTCCGCCAGTGTGATACCGCCATGCGCCAGGTGCGCCCGCTCGCCCAAGCCGGTCAGCGACGGCGCGTGCACCCGGTGCCCTGCCCGGCGCAGCTCATCTGCCAGCGGCGCCCAATAGTAGCTGCCGCCCCACGCCCCGTGCACCAGCACGTATGTAGCCACGCCATCCTCCCGCCCGAGCTTGCGTCACGTCCCGTGGTAAGCTGGGTCGCCGACGTGACCATGTCCTGGCGTTCAAGCGATTGGGATGCGGCCAGTTCGTGCGTGCGGACAGCGGCGGTGGCCCACAACACCAGCACCCCCACCGTCCCGACAAGTAACGGCCGATCGGCAGCTGGCAGCAGAACGCCGGCTGTACCCACCGCCAGCAGACCAGCCGCAGTGGCATAGTAGGCGCGGACCGGTATGCCGCGCGCCAAGGGCAAGAAGTGCAAGCCGACGATGATCGCCACAGCTGGGAACATGAGGTCGGGGCGATGCCACCTGCCGAGCAGCACGGCCGCGAGGAAGGATCGCGCCGTCTTCCACTGCGCTCCAGCGCGCCACCAGCTTGCGCACGTGCGGCCCCGCCTGACGTGCCGTAGCTGGCGTGCGGGTGACCCACATCAGCAAAGCGGCCGAGACGGTCACCGGGCCGAGCAGCCAGATAAGCGGGTATCCGCCGCCAACCAGCCCGGCGCCGGCCCAAGCCGCGCCGAATAGCGCCAACATCTAAAGGCCCGCGCGCATCGAAATACCCCACGCTAATTTCGAAGCAACAGGCGGTTCTATTGCTGACAGCACGCTCTGCTCAATAGAGCTTCAGCTCCGCCAGCTTGAACAGATGCTCCGCAACGATCCGCGGCAGCGGTGGGCCAAACGTCTGCAAGCTGATCGCGCCGTCCTGCGTTTTGATGGCCCTGGCCACCTCCACGCGGGTCTCGCGGTCGGCGATGGAGATGAAATGGTCATCCCCCTGTACCGAGTCCTCGCGGAGGCCGAGATAGCTGTAGGGGCCGGCGATTACGGTGTCGCGCTCTGTATGTTCCATGACGCAACCTAGGGCGGGGTTGCTCAAGGGGCAAACCGCCGCCGGTGTTGTACCTCGCTTCCGCCGGGCGACGAAACTGCAGCTCGCGATCAGCCGCACGCCGATCCCATACCAAGCTGAATGCTGCAGTGTCCCTTGCCAGCGGCCGGGGGGTGCGCACGGGGAGAAGCGCGAGCACAAGGCCGAAGGCAGCAAGCGCATCACCATGACGGATGGGTCGCTGCTCGGCATCCTGCTGCGCGTGGCCTTGCCGATCACGCTCACCAACCTGTGCCAGTCGAGCTACGACGTCGTGAACGCCCTGTGGCTGGGCCGGCTGGGCGAGCAGGTGATCGCGGCGGTGGAGGCGAGCGGGCCACTGTTCACCCTGCTGATCTCGCTTGGCAGCGGCCTGTCCACTGCGGGCGCGGTGCTGATCGCGCAGAATGCGGGCGCCCGGCGGCTGGACGCGCTCGACCACGTCGCCGCGCAGACGCTGCTGATGGTGGCGGCGGTGGCGCTGGCCTTTACCGCCGTGAGCGCCCTGTCCGCGCCGGCGCTGCTGCGGCTGATCGGGGTCGAGCCGGCGGTGCGCGGGCTGGCCGGCGACTACCTGGCCGTGCGCTACGTCGGCATGGGGCCGATGTTCGGCTTCATGGCGATGCAGGCCATGCTGCAGGCGGTGGGCGAGGTGCGGTTCGCCATGCGCGTGCAGATCGGCAGCCTGCTGCTGAACGCACTGCTCGACCCGGCGCTGATCTTCGACGGGGGGCCGTTGCCGGCGCAGGGCGTCTTAGGCGCAGCCACGGCCACGGTCGTGTCGCAGGTGCTGGCGGTCGCGATCATCCTGCACCATGGCCACCGGCCGCTCGGCGCTGCACCTGCGGCGGCACCACTTCCGGCCCGACCCCGCCCACATCGGCCTGGCCACGCGGCTTAGCGTGCCTGCCTCCGTCGAGCAGGCGATCCGCACGTTCAGCTCGTTGCTGCTGATGTAGCTGGCGGCGAGCTTCGGCACGCTGGGGTTAGCCAGCTACGGCGTGGGCACGCGGCTGCTGTTCTTCTGGTTCACCCCGATGCTGGGGCTGTCGGTCGCGATCGCAACCGTGGTGGGACAGAATATCGGCGCGGGCCGGCCCGACCGCGCGGAGGCAGCGGCGCGGCTGGCGGCGTGGCTCGGGTTCGGCGCGCTGACCGTGATCGGGCTGGCGCAGGTACCGCTCGCACCCGCCATCATGGCAGCTATGGCCCGGCCAGGCGGACGTGATCGCCGGCGCGAGCGGGTTCGCCTACGTCTACCTGCCGTTTCTGGGCGTTTTCGCCGTCACGCAGGTGTTGCTGGGCACGTTCCGCGGCGCGGGTAGCACGCGCCAGTCCATGACGCTGGCCATCGTCCAGCAGTGACTGTTCCAGCTGCCGTTCGCGTGGGGCTGCGCGCTGCGGACCCCGCTCGGCCTGTCGGCGGTGTGGTGGTGCTACCCATTCGGCGGCGTGGGCTCGGTGCTGCTGTGCGTGTGGTGGTTCCGGCGCGGGCCGTGGCGGCACAAGCTCGTAGCGCAGAGAGCAACCGCGTGACCACCCGACTAGCAAGGTTTTGCTGCGGGCAGCTGCGGGCCGCGTGCATGGGCGAGCCGGTACGCGTGTCGGTGTGCCACTGCCTCGAGTGCCAGAAGCGGAGCGGGAGCGCGTTCGCCGTTCAGGCACGCTGGCCGGTGGAGCAGGTGACGCTGACCGGCGCGTGGACCGAATGGTCACGGACGGGAGAGAGCGGCGCCGTGGCCACCTACCGCTTCTGCGCCACGTGCGGCTCCACCGTGACGTACGTCAACGGGCACATGCCGGGCGTGGTCGCCGTACCGGTCGGCGCTTTTGCCGATCCGGCCTTCCCGGCGCCAGGTTACTCTGTCTGGCAGGAGCGCATGCACGCCTGGGTGACCGTCGGAGGAGAAAGCGTGGAGCACATGGACTGAGCGGCAATTGCGCCGTCCCATTCGCCTTTCGCCTGCTTCAAAAAGCGCGGTCTCCCCAGCCCGACGTCATCTTGTACGGCACGCTGTTCAGCACGGCCTCAACGCGGCGGATGCGGCCGTCCTCGATGCGAAACAGCTCGGCCAGTTCCCAAGTGAAGGGTGCGAGCAGGCTTATTGGGACCGTCCGTCCATCGCTGACGCGGACCTGCTTCACGTCGCCCGCATGGTCGAGAAAGGCGAAGCCGAACACCACCTGCCGCTCCTCGTCCACCACCACCATACGGCTGCGGCCGGCGGTGACGATCTTGAAATAGCCGGTCTTGAACTGCGCTTCGCAGCCGAGCTGGAGGTAGGAGTAAGGCCGCTTCGATTGCGCAGCAAGTTCGGGATTGTTGGTAGTGCGCGTACCATTCTCTAGCCGGTCGCAATCGGCGGCAAAGGGCGGTGCCTTCGTGGGATCGCCGCCCGCCATGCCGGTGAAGTAGCTGGCCGCGATCGCCGCCAGCTCGCCCCGCGGCCGGCGCTGTGCGGGCGGCACGGGTGCAGCAAAGATCGGATCGGGCCGGCCGAGCTTCTCCAGCCGCTCGGCGCCCTCCTTGGAACGCCCGACCACCATCTCGGACTCGATTACCTGCCCGTTGCGGTGCCTGACGCGCAGGCCGAGGATGGCGGGCGTGCCATTTTCCTCGATAGTGCCGACGAAGGCGATCTGGTCCGTGGCCGGATCGGCGATCCACAGCCGGTAGGCGCCGCGCTTGCTCGCGGTGCGCCACAGCCCTTCGCCGATCGGCATCACCTGCCCGTTCTCCGTCGCCCGCGCCCGCGCGCCGACACCAGGCCCGAGGCGGGCGGGATCGTGCGCGACCATCGCATCCAGATAGGTGTCGGCGAGCTTCTCCAGGCAGGCGCGGTCGCATCCTGCCGCGACGGCGGGTGCTGTCGCGAGCAGGAGCACACAGGTCGGAAGCAGCGTCTTCATGGAACCTCCGGGCAGGGCGGGACGAGTCATGGACGATCCCAGAGATCGGAGCGGGTACCGTAAGGCACGGTGTTGAGCACCGCCTCCACCTGATCGATCCGGCCGCGGTCGATCTGGAACAGCTCGGCGATCTGGAACGTCAGGGGTGCGCGGAACGGCGACGGCACGGTCAGGCCGTTCACGAGGTGCAGGTCGCGCACCGCGCCCGTATGGTCGAAATAGGCGAAGCTCAGCACGAGCCCGCGCTCGCGATCGACGATCGGATAGCGGCGATCGCGGATGCCGGTAACGAAGGCGTAGAAGCCGCTGCGCTGCTGCGCCTCGCAGCCGAGCGTCAACGCATCGAACCGCTCGCGGCCAGGGCGCACGGTCTTGAGGTTGGTGGTCTGGCCGCCATTCTCGATCCGCTCGCAGGTCGGCGCGAAGGGCGCACTCGACCGGCCGGTCGAGCCCTGCAAATTGGCGAAATAGCTGTCGGCGATCCGGACCAGATCGGCACGCTCGATGCGATCGCCTGGACGTACCGTGCGCGAGAACTGCGGGCGCGGAACCCCACGCGCCTCCATCTGCGGCCCCGGCCCCGCGCCGGACGCGCCGCCTGTACCACCGCGCGCGACCACGCTCTCGATCTCGGCGATCTTGCCTTCCCGGACCGCGATGCGCAACGCTACCAGCACGGGCCGGCCATCCTCCAGCATCGTACCGAGCCAGCCCGCCTGGCCGCTGTCGGCATCGATCACGGACAGCCGATAGCGGCCACGGCCGGTGGCGGTTTGCCACAGCCCGTCCCACACCGGCCGCTCGACGCCGTTCTCCGTCGCTTGCACGCGCGACGCGAGCGGCAGGCGCGACACGTCGTTTGCGGCCATCGCATCCAACGTGCGGTCGAGCAGGTCGCCGAGACACGCGCGGTCGCAGCGCGGCGGCACCACGCCCGACGCGGGGTTGGCGGGCACCGCCGCCGCAGGAGCGGCCGCGGCCGCGAGTAGGGCCAGCATCATCGTTCGCACGGTCACCATCCCGTCTTGGAGCCGTAGGGCAAGGCGGTCATCACCGCCTCAATCGCGACGATGCGGCCACCCACTACCTTGAAAAGTTCGGCGACAGGCGTGGTGAACGGCCGGATCGCCGCCTCCGGCAGCTTGCGCACCACCCCGTCCTTGCCGCGCACTTCGAGGAGATCGCCCGGCTGGTCGAACTGGAACATGCCGAAGACGAGCCCGCGCCTCTCGTCCACCACGAGGTAGCGGCGCGGCGACACCGCCTGGATGTAGCGCGTGGTGCCCCCGTTGAACTGGTCGCGGCAGCGTTGCAGCGGCCGCTCCTGCCCGCCCATCGGCGTGGGGCCGATACGGGCCATGCCGGGCGGGCCGGCGGTGGTGATGCCGTTCTCCAGCCGGAAGCACTCGTCCGCGAACGGCACGGCATCGCCGTTGCCGGATGCGAGGCCATCGAAATAGGGGTCCACCGCCGCGATCAGCTGCGCGCGCGTCGGGCGGTCGTCGGGGCCGAGCGGCTGATCCCATATCGGGGCCTGCGTGATCCCGTCCGTGTTGATGAAGCGTGTGGTCTGGCGCCGCTGCACCAGCGCCTCTGCCTCCGCGACGCGCCCCCCCTCCACCTTGAGCCGCAGCATAAGCAGCTGCGGCACGCCATTCTCGTTCACCGCGGCGAAGGTCGCCACCTGCCCCGCTTTGGCATCGGCGAAGACGTGCGCGTAGCTGCCCGGGCCGGACAGCGTACGCCACAAGCCAGTCGTGAACGGCAGTTCGATACCATTCTCCGTATAGCGCGCCTTTGCCGCCAGCGGTGCCTTGCCCGCATCGTGCGCGGCCATGGCGGCGAGCGTGCGGTCGAGCAGCCCGCGCAGGCAGGCCTCGTCGCAGCCCTTGACGTTACGCGCGACGGCGAGGCTGTCCATTCGTACGGTCGCGGCTACCGCTGGTGCCGCGACAAGCAGCGCCCAGGCGAGCGCCCGCCTCACAGCCGCACCCGGAGGCCGAGCGTGAAGGCGCGACCGATCTGATCATAGAGATAGGTGTTGGTCGGGATCGTCGCGAACACGAAATAGGAGCCGGACTGCCGCGGCGGATCCTTGTCGAACAGGTTGTTGACCACGCCGTAGGCCTCCAGATCGTGACTGCCGACCTTGAACTTATAGCTGAGCGACAGGTCGGTGTAGGCGACGGCGGGCAGGCGGTTGTCGTCGATATCGCGCCCTTCCACGAAGGTGCTGTCGTAGGTGCCGGCGCCGATCACGCGCTCGTCCCAGGTCAGCGACAGGCCGCCCTGCGCCACCGTCGCGCTGATGTTGAAGTTCCACTTCGGCACGCCCCCCGACGTGCCGACCTGGCCTGCGCGGTCGACGGTGGAGCCGCCGGGGATCAGCGTCGACAGTTCGAAGACGCGCGACGCGATCACGCGCAGGCCGGCCGAGCCGCCGGGGATCGCGGTGCGATAGCTCGCCTCGATGTCAAGGCCGCTAGTCTTGAGCTTGTTGATGTTGAGGTAGCCGTTGTTGATGCGGAACAGGTTGCCGCCCGCATCACGCTCCAGCAGGCCGCACGCGGCGGCGGCACCCGCGAAGCACTGGTTGACGATGTTCTGCGTGCCGAGCTGGCCGATCGCGCCCGCGATCTTGATGTCGTAATAGTCGAGCGAGAGCTGCGCGCCGCGCAGGAAGGTGGGCGTGAACACGCCGCCCAGGGTTAGCGTATCGGCCCGTTCGGGCCGGAGTTGCTGGTTGCCGAGCGCGAGGCTGATCACCACGGGCGTCGCATTGTTGCGGAACGGATCGACGACGGAGGCGGCGCCCGCCGACGAGGTCGAGTAGAGTTCGGTGAGGTTGGCCGCGCGGATGTCGCGCGAGCGCGTCGCGCGGAAGCGGAAGTCGCGGATCGGCTGCCAGTTGACGCCGACCTTCCACGTCTCCACCCCGCCGCTGGTGCTGTAATGCGTGTAGCGGCCCGCGAGATCGATAACGAGCTTGCGCGCGAAGGGCACGTCTTCCGCCAGCGGCACCAGCGCCTCGCCGAACAGCTCGTACAGGTCGTAGCCGCCCTTGATCGGCTGCTGGTTGCTGAGGAAATAGGCGCCCGAAGTGGACGAGATGTAGCGCGTGAACTCGACGCCGCGCGGGATAAGGCCGTTGGGGAACTTGGGCCCGTTGGAGCCGGGATCGACCTTGCGGTTCACCGTCTCCTTGCGATAGCCGCCGCCCAGCGCCACCGCGACCGGCCCCGCCCAAGTGGAGAACAGGTTGCCGCGCGCGGTCAGCTCCGCGACATTCTCCTCCGTTCGCTCGCGCGTGACCGAGCCCGAGCCGCCATAGGGACTCGCGCGCACGTAATCGACTGCGGCCTGGCTGGCGGAATCCGGGCCGAACACGTTCAGCGGGACGCAATCGTGCGGGCTCGTCAGCGTCGAGCGGCAGACGATCTGGCCGGCGGCGTTGCGTACCGCATCCACTGAATCGAACAGACGCTGAATGGTGAGGTTGCCGATCGAGCGGATCGTCTGCAGGTTGGTGCCATATTCGTAATAGCCGTCGACGTTCCACGTGCCGACCTTGCTGCTGAAGCCTGCGGTCACGCGCTCGGTCTCGCTGATGCCGCGATTAGTCTGTGGCCCGATCTGCGGGAAGCTGTGGCCGAGAGTGAAGCGCTGAATGGCGTCCGCGCGGTTGCCGTCGCCATTGGGATCGTCCATCCGCGCGGCGATCGCGGCGGGCAAATAGGCATTGTCGCGATAGATGGTGAGCGCCGTGGTGGCGTAGAAACCCTGCAGCGTGCCGTGATATTGCGTGGCGCTGCGGCCGTAGAGCCCATCGGCGAAGAAGGTCAGCCGATCGCTCGGTTTCCAATCGAGATGCGCATATCCGGTGATGCGTTCGAGCTTGGGCAGGGGCTGAAAGTCGAGCCCCTGGTCCTCGCCGTCGCCGCCGACCATCTGCGTCGCGGTGCGCGGATTGCCGTAGGTGAAGGGGGCGGGCACGCCGCCTTCCAGGAATTGCGTGCCGGCGAGCGGCCCCGCAGTGATGAGCCCGCCCGCCGCCATAAACGAGGTCTTGACGTTGCAGCGCTGGAGGCGCGCGGGTGTGCCCGGCACCACCACGGGCGCGCACGACCTGAACCAGTCGCGATCGCGGTAGTTGAGGATGCCGTCCTGACGGAAGTAGCTGCCGCTCGCGACGAGGTGCAGCGTGCTGCCGATGTCGGTGCCCCAGGTGAGCGAGCCCTTGAAGTTGCCGTTGTCGCCGCGCTCGGTAATCCCGCCCTGCACGTTCGCCTTGAGCCCGCGAAACTTGGTGTCGAGCACGAAATTGACCACGCCCGCGACGGCGTCCGACCCGTAGGCGGCGGACGCGCCGCCCGTAACAATGTCAACGCGGCTGACCAACTCTTCGGGCAGGATCGACACGTCAACGATGCCGCCGGCGGTGGACGGGTTGAGCCTGCGCCCGTCGAGCAGGATCAGCCCACGCTGCGCCCCCAGGCTGCGAAGGTTGAGCTGGGTGGAGGCCCCGCTTTCCGGCGCGAACTGCGAGGTGGAGGGGCGGATCGAATTAGCGAATTGCGGAAGCTTGTTCAGCGCCTCGCCGATCGTGGTCGGCGTCGAGGTGAGCAGCTTCTCGCCCGTCACCACCGTCACCGGCGTCGGCGCGGAGAACCCGTTGCTGATCACGCGCGAGCCTGTGACGACGATGTCGCCGCCGCCCGTTGCAGCGGCGGCCGGGCCAGGCGTGGTGGGATTAGCCGGCTGGCGCTCGACTGCCTCCCCCGTCGTGCCCACGGACGAGCCCTCGTCGGGCGCGGACGGCGCCGGCGCGGCCTGTGCCGCGGCGGTTCCCGATGCGGAAACCGCCAGCAGCAACGCCAAGCTGCCTGCCCCAATCGTTACGTGACGACCGCCGCCGCTGCTCCCCATGCCGCATCCCTCCACCCATCCGGCAATCGCGCCGAACGCTGTATAGTCTTATATGGGAC
>Ga0325400_1006567_pt1 | contig 11074 bp, 4 predicted proteins | sample PopdelMetagenome_2_FD_205662 | JGI IMG/M metagenome (GOLD analysis project Ga0325400, IMG submission 205662) | Populus deltoides microbial communities from Bellville, Georgia, United States - Xylem-PdKOR-R1 | ecosystem: Host-associated > Plants > Phyllosphere > Stem > Wood/Secondary xylem...
GGAGCCCCACATAACAGTGACTGATATTTTTTTTTCTTGGGAAAATGCATGTCAATCACTGTCAGCAAAATAAAGATAAAACTTTCATGACTCCTTATAGTTGATACGCTACTTTATGAAAGTCTTCTAAGTAGTGCAACATATCATTTTTTTCTCGGTATCGGTGGCAGAAGACACATCTCTTTTCCGATTTGAAAATTGAAACTTGAAAATATGAAGCAGCTAGCAGGCTTAAAAGATTCGAACTTGGTGCGTGGACTTCAGTGTCCACAGGTTCCTCCTTTTAACCTAAAATCTTTTCTCAGCAAAGTTTCCCTAGTCGAAACGATCACACACATCTACAAGAAGAGACCGAATAAAGAGTGACAAGGAGCTTTGGTTCCAAGTCAGAAAATAGAGTACAAAGAGACAATGCCTTTCTTCTTTCTCGAAACAAAGAAAGAAACTAAAGAAAGAAAAGCACGTCAAGGCAGATCATCACAATGAAATTAACAAAGTTGAATGGGATTTATTTATTTATTTCTTTACAACCCCTTCATCTGCCTTCCGGGTGCAATGGGAAAAGCTCGAGAGTTCTATCTCCCTTCTCTCTACATGACCTGCTGTCCTCTAATTCCAAGCACTCAAAGGTCCAGCTCCTACACTTTCTTTTGTATGGACTATCCTCCTCTCTCTCCACCTCTCCCTGTACAAAAATAAGAGTATTAAATATAAACTAAGCAAAACATTCAAAGCTTCGTTTATCAGCGTGAATAAATTAAGAATTAAGTCTTTATGGCTGCTGAGACATACCCTAGTATCCAAAGATATAATGGTAACGGGAGATGGGGTTCTCGGACTATGGCTTAAACCAAGGCTGTTCCTCTTCTGTTTTTGCCTCTCGCGGGCTTTGTGATTTTGGAACCAGTAAAAAACATTCTTCCCTTCAATCTTGCCGTATCTGCTTAGTTGTGCAGTGATATCTTCTATTTGTTGCCCATTAGGAGTTCTCATTCCTCCCCTATACAACATCTCTAGTATACCTATCTGCTCTTGCGTTGGGTTCCAACGTGTCCCTCCCGGGTGCGTCTCCCCCTATATGCATCCGAATTTTTAATATTTAGGTAAGAAAACCACCGTGCTTGACCTAAAAATGCTTTTCTAGTTATCTTTTCTTTTCTTTTTTGACGTTTTTCTTTGAAAATTCATGTGCCGCTGCTATCCATATGTTACGGTATATGTGTAGTGTAATTTAATTCGATGTCTGGAGTGATTAAGATAGCACAGATCAATCCAAGCAGAAGTAATTAAAAAAAGATAGTATTAGCTAGATAAGAATGATCAGTACCTGAGGGGAATCTTTCTTCTCGTCAGAAGAGGCAAGATTTCTAGGGCCACTGTCGGGTCTAATGAAGCTCTTGAGATCGAAAGAGGCAGCACTATGATCTGTGTTGGCCAGCTTGGGAGCGAGAGGGCGTAAACGCTTGAAACCCAGCGTAAGAAAGGGTTCGTGCTCCCAAAATCCACGTGCCAACTGATGCACCTTCATGCTTCCCATGGCGAAGGACTGAATGATAGGGAGTGGTAATTATATAGAGGATGCTAAAGAAAGTGGGATATGAGGTGGTGCTTAGAAGAACCCAAGACCAAATCATTAGGGGAGGTTGACTTATGATTTCCATTTTTAAAAGAAAGAACAAGGCACACACAAATTTAACACAGAGGGAGAGAGACCATGTGTGATCGATCGAGCGTGTGGGTGTGTGAGTAACTGTGTGTATATGCGTGTGGGTTGGCCCGTCTAATCGGGTCGTTTTTTTTCTTGCTTTCATGATAAGGTGTCCCATGTTTTTCGGTGGCCTCTTCGGTTCTCTCTCAAGCTTTTTTTTTGTTATTATAGTATAAAGTAGAGAGGGAGAGAATGAAAAAGATTCCTCCAATCCCAAAACTTGAAAATGGAACTTCTTTGCTTTTCAGGATACGGAAAAATATTGCTGACTGAGAGAAGCCAGCGAGTGAATGCCGTCGTCTTGAAGTGGGAGAGAATGTTGAAAAAACAAAGCATATATAATCACAATATATCTATTTGAATGTAGCAGCATACCATATCCAAATCCAACTCCTCTTCTTCGAGAGCTGTAGCTAGCTCCAGTTTCCCACGTAGAATAATAACCTCTCTAAATTATAAAAACCTCCGAACCCCACCTCTTATTCCCCTTTTTCTTAATTCTATGGCAGTATCTTATCGTGTCTTATTACACTAACGTGCTATATAATGTATTATCTCATAAACCACTGATTAGTTGATGATAAGTACGTATTATAACATTGGGGTGAATAATAATTCTGATTCTGTGCGTTATAATTAGTTGTTGAGTGAAACTAGAGCATCGCAGAAGGATCTCACTGACTGCAATCACGGCCATCATGCACTTTGGACTGTCAATAAGTGATTCTGCGTAGCACGTGTGATTTGGTAAATGAATTGGGAGACATTAACAGCAGACGTGCTTGATTAATCTGGATTATCATCAATCACTATAAAAAAACATTTGCCAAATGGTAAATTTATGTTCTTAATTATTATATATATATATATATATGATTGCCCTTGTGGCTGTAACTTTCTCTAGTGGTTTAGTAATTAAGGGTGCCAATGTGGACAGACCAGAGTTCATTGTCTATTTATAGGAATCTCGACTGAGCTGAGCATGTTTTTCCTCTTATGGACAATGTTACGTTCTTGGAAGCAATTGCACTTCAAATACATGTCCTAAACGCATTAAATTTGTTTCCAGTAATTGTGTGGAGAGACCTCGTGTCTTGACTTGGTTGGTGAGTCATCCATTATTAATTTTCACATATTTTGTGGGGGATATTAATGTGAAATAAAAATGTATTGAAATATATATTTTTATATTAAAAAATTAAAAACATCAAAAAATACCTTAAAAAATCAATTTAATATTTTTTTAATAAAAAACTATTTTAAAAAACATTTTAAAAAACATGTTTAAAATGAGGGATAAAGCCATTTTCCACGTGATAACAGTGAAAAATATTAATTTAATATTCTTTTTATATAAAACAAAATTTAAAAAGGATTTTAAAAAACATGTTAAATTAATAAGCTGTTAAAAACATTACGAGGACATTCGATTAACTAATGTAACAAAAATTCTTCAGGCTATGACTCTAGCTGGTGTAACTTTCATGCATCTAGCTGGCTATATTATCCATAAGATTTTTACCTATGGACAAAATTCACTATATTTTGTTTTTTCCGGTGAACAAAGGCTTCTAAGATAAAGATTTGGCGACCGAGTTGATGTGAACCTCTCTCTCTCGACCACATGTTTGCAATATTGTAGTACAATAAGATCCTTCAGCTAACAATGTTTTCGGCCTGAGATATGGATTTGGGTTGCTGAACAACTCATTCTAAACTCTTGGCGGGTTTATACACAGACGACATGCAGACCTTTGGCTTTCATCTTAACATTTAAGCTTATCTGCTCTTGCTTTCCTTGCACAATTTAAAGAACCGACAGCTTGGATTTCTTTTCTTTCCCTTCTTTTTATCATCAACAACTTGGATCTTCGTATAGCAACCAATTCTTGAATTGTATAAAACAAGAAAAGTAGTGAAAGAGATTTTTTTAAAATTAAAAAGGCGTACTTAATTAAAAACACCCTAATTACATCATATTGAAACAAAAGATATATACACTCTTAGTAAAAAAATGTTCGATCGCTCCATTAAATTAAATAAATTAGTAACTTGACTGTGAGTGAAATTTCTTTTAAGAATTCTCAAGAAAATATAAAAGTAACGTGATCATTTTAGTATAGCTGATAACAATGACCTTTAAATTGTTTTCTCAAGAGATCATTTCATGCCTAACGTCTATATATATTCTCAAGCTCTAAGATTACTATCCTAAAATTATAAAGAAACTTTGATACATTTTAAAACGTTAATAATTTTAACTTAAAAAATAACATACCAACTATAGTAGCAAAAACCGACCCAATTTATATAGAAAAAAACCAAACTAACTAGAAAATTAATTAAAGTAAAAAGCAACATTAAAAATTCAAAACCACCATCTTTTAGACCTAATTATTCTTAACCTTAGTTGGTTATAGTAAGTTCATCTTTTATAAACCTAGACCAATAGAACTTTTAGAAAAATTTAAGTATGGTTTGATGGTCGAAATGAAAATTATTGTTATTTTTATTAAACATGTCATTTGATGTGTCTAGATTTATTTTCAAGTTTTGTCTTGTCTAATTAGTTCATAAATGCATTCACCAGAATATTCATATTAGTACCGTCTACTAATACTATCTAAGCCTTCTTCACATAAATCCTGAATCAACTTCTTTCATAACAAAAAACGAGGAATATAAAGTTAATCACCTCTTATAAGAATTCAATAAAAAAATAATAAATAATTAGGTTTTAACACTTCTTTTATAACTCGTCAAAATTCTTATAATATCAATGTAATTATTTAAAACTATAAAATCTAATGATCTCTCCTTTCAAAAAGACTAACAAAGTTGTTTTTCTATTTAAAACATCAACAACATTATTATAAATTTATATTTATATTTATTTTAGATTGAAAACTATTATAAATAAGTTACCCATTTTATGTGCATATAATTACTGATTCATTTCTAGCTATATAATAATTTAGAGCCTCATGATCAAGATATAACACAAATTATTCTCCTATCAGGTAGAGTTTCCAATATTTCTTTAGAGTTTAAAAATAATATAAAACTCTTTATTATGTAATACATAGAGCACTTCAATCCAGTATCGCTTCACTTTTCATTATAGAATTATGTACTCGAGTCTTTTCTATTGGAACAATTAATAAACTTCAAATTCTTACACTACAAATATCACATTCTATCTCAATCAATTCATCAAAATTTGAAAGTATTAAATCTGGAAAATTTGAACACTTAATATGACAATCGGTCAAAGCTGTTAAGTAATATTTATCTAGTTTTATTTATTAATGGTAGAATAGTATTTTCAGTTTAACCTATATATAATTTCTTTGTATTTAGGTTAACTTAAGCACTCATAATAAACATATTATTAAGAATTCTAGCCTCCTTTTATGTTTGATCTGAATTACTTTAACATGGTATCAGAGTCTAGTTGATTGAACCCTTGGTTTGTTAATTTTATGGAACTTGCTGCCCTTGTAGAAATCATGTTCACCAATGTCAGAGTCACTGCTTGTATCATAATCGTTATCATCATCCACTTCATTCCCTGTAGGATGTTCCAGCACGCTCAATACCAACATTATTTTAGATTCTTCAGCTTCTGCAATTTGGTATTTCTGTTCTGTCTCTGCAATTGTTTTGGTATTTCGTCTTCTCTTCAGTTTCTACAATTTGGTATCAACTTCTGCAATTTGGTATTTCTGTTCTATCTCTGTAATTGTTTTGGTATTTCTTCTTCTCTTCAGTTTCTGCAATTTGGTATTAGTTTCTGCAATTTGGTATTAGCTTCTGCAATTTGGTATTTCTGTTATGTCTCTACAATTTTTTTAGTATTTCGTCTTCTTTTCAGTTTCTGCAATTTGGTATTTGAGTTAATTTTCTGCAAAAAAAATTTGGAGTGATATTTTGTCTTCCGCTTCTGCAAAATCTGGTATTTCGACTATCCTTCAGCTTCTGCAATTTGGTATTTCTGTCTACAATTGTTTTGGTATTTCGTCTTCTCTTCAGTTTCTGCAATTTGGTATCAGCTTCTGCAATTTGGTATTTCTGTTCTGTCTCTGCAATTGTTTTGGTATTTCGTCTTCTCTTCAGTTTCTGCAATTTGGTATTTGAGTTAAGTTTCTGCAAAAAAAATAAAAAATAAAATTGGAGTGATATTTTGTCTTCTTCTTCTGCAAAACCTGGTATTTCGACTTTCCTTCAACTTCAGCAATTTGGTATTTCTGTTCTATCTTTGTAATTGTTTTGGTATTTCTTCTTCTCTTTAGTTTCTGCAATTTGGTATTTGCGTTCAGTTTCTGCAAAAAAAAAAAAGTGGAGTGATATTTTATCTTCCGCTTCTGCAAAATCTGGTATTTCGACTTTCCTTCAGCTTCTATCATGGCATCTACTACCAAAGAGATTGTTTGGTTACGTTGGTTACATGCTGATATGAGAGTTTTCTTTTCTCATCCTACTTCTATGAATTGTGACAACCAGAGTTTTATTTAGATTGCTCACAACTCGGTTTTTATGAGCGAACTAAGCACATTGAGATCAATTGTCATCTTACTCGTCATCATCTCAAGCATGACACCATTACTTTGCCTTTTGTTCATTCTTCCTTGCAGATTGCAGATTTCTTTACCAAGACGCATTCCATATCTCGTTTTTGTTTTCTAGTTGGCAAACTCTCGATGCTTGTAGATGTTGCATCGTGAGTTTGAGGGGAGATGTTAAGTAATATTTATCTAGTTTTATTTGTTAAGGGTAGAATAGTATTTTCAGTTTAACCTATTTATAATTCCTTTGTATTTAGGTTAACTTAAGCACTCATAATAAATATATTATTGAGAATTCTAACTTTCTTTTATGTTTGATCTGAATTACTTTAACAAAAGCCACTTCATTTTTGTTGTTTTTTTAAACTAGAAAACCCTTCTAATTTTTCATTAAAACTTAAACATGAAATTATGCTTCGCTTCTCTTAATTGTCCCCACTTTAATTCATATGTTAATAGAATTAGATTTAAAAGAATCCTTTTGTTTTTTGTTCAAATAACTAGCACGTTGTCCTTTGCTACTTAAACCAGATAGCAATTTAATCGCTATGTTTAGCATCCACGACCTCTACAATAGTAAAGGTTAAAAAAGTTAAAACATGAGTGCCTCATGGGTGATTCTTTTGGGAATTACCTCTTCGAAGTTGCATTGTGAAGCAAAAAGTTGCAAAGTGAAAAGCCATCATAGCTAGTAACTCTAGAAAGAGGAAGCTCGCTTCCAAAAGCGATCTCTTTGAGGTTAAATTTTATTGGCCAGGTGTCATTCTAGCTTGACGACAATACGTGGGGTAATGATATCAAATGTTGACATATAATTAACCTATGAGCTTGATTCCAAGTTTTTGGCCTAACGTACAATATCCCGTAACTTGATCAAACCAGCACCACCACCTTCAATCACGACAACATAAAATATTTACCTCTCAAATCCCAGTCTAGTTAGAGACAGGGAGTCATGCCCTTGAACCCGACGTCCTCAGCTGTTTTGCAATTACATGACTAAAGCATGCAGCAGATGCCATGAATAGACTGCTTAATTTAATTTGTTAATTAATTACCCGCAACCATATCACAGCTGTTTATAGAATAATCGCATTTGAAGTGTGGAAAGGGGGCAGAAGCTTTGAGACCTCTCTCATTCTCTTGAATTGACAGTGATAATTAATTATTAAACACAAGGGTAAGCTGTTTCTACTCTAAATTAGTGGCTGCTTGCTTGTAATTAGTTGGCACCTCTGTGCAATACCTGGCTATAAGCAAATAAAGACATAAACCTTCTTGAAAATGTGAGCGTTATACCGTGGGGGCTAAAAAAAATTATTAGGAGATTTTTTGGTATTGTTATAATTAAACCTGAAAATATAATTGTTTAATTTTTTTTTATTAAGATAATTTTTTTTTATTATTGGGTCTCTTATTTGTCTTAGCAAATACATGATTTTTAATTAGAATTATTGTTTCTGTTAAAAAAAACATTTTGTGATTGTTAAAATTAGGTAACAAAATATATCAAAATAGTATGTTTATATATATTTTGTATTACTAAAAGCTAAAATAATTATAAATATGATAAAATCATGTTTAAAATCTATTTAGAATTTTGAAGGATAAAAAAATTGATTTCGATCGAATTTCCATGAATAATGTTGTGTTAGTTTTATTATTTTCACATCAACTATATAATAACTGAAAAAAATATTAAAATTAAACTAAAAACTTATAATAATATTTAAGATTCATGTCCAAACTAAAAGGTAAGAGAATTTAATAAATAAATTAAAAAAAAACAAAAATATATATATATTAGGCCTGACCCGCCAGTAATAGCTAGACCAGATTCGTGTGGGCTGGAGTCACCCTCCTTTTTTATATATATATTTTTTAAAACCCACAAGTAACATGGTGTGAAAATATTGTCATCCTAATCTCTTTTACCACAACCTCCATGTTAGAAATGTGAAAATGTGGACTCCCACTCTAGCTACGGACGGTGTGATATTGGTATTCAAATAATTATAAAATATATTAATAGTTCACTATTTATATAAATAATAAAATATCATAAAGAATCCCAAATTGTTTTAGCTATGCAGGTTAATTAGATGGCTATAAAACAGAACTAATACATTAATTTTTTTCTTCCAATCAACAAAATTAGATTAAACAACAAAACATCAAGACTAAATCAATAAGCATTAACCGTAAAGCGATCACATCGAAGAGAATTGCTAGCTGTTTTTTCGTTTCTCGAATACTAGCTAGAAAATATAATGATTAGTTCCTGCATTGATTCAACAAATGCAAATTTAATTCAGGGCTTAGAGCTTTCCCTACGTCGAATCAATACCTCTCAACAAACAAAGTGAGGGGCAATTAATCTTCCAGCATGTAATACAAAATTATTGAAATTTGATCGAAGGTTCACGTCACCGGAGGAACACACGTTGCCGGAGCATTTTCGTGGAAGAAGCCAAGATAGGATTTTGTTGTGATGTGTGATGGTGGTCAAAGATGGAGAGGGGGGGTTGCGAAGTCGAGTTGCATGATACAAGTGGATCCCAGACAGTGGAAGAAGCGGTGGGAATGCATCATTGCGGAAGACAATGTCATCATTTGCACGTGTTCGTGGACCCCACTAAACTCCATGATAAAAGTATATCATGCTATTGCACGAGCAACACGAACAAAGCTACAAACCGTAGCTTTGGACCGCTAAAATCTCAGTTGCAGTTTAGAGAACAGTCCCCTCTGTCTGACTCTGTCCCTCTCGACAGAGAAACGGAAGTCTCTCTCCAAACGACCGATCAATTGGTTGTCAGGTGAAGAAAGAATCAAGCAACTCCAACTGTACTAGTTATGCTGTGTTTATTTCCAATGCACACAAGCACACAAAATTACAATATAGCCTCAGATCAATGTCTGATTTACATGCCAGCATAACTTACACTCTCACTTTCAATATACCTGCACCGTGTTAAAATTAATTAATTGTAATCAGAATAGTTTTTAGCACAGCAACAAGTTTTGCTCAAAGAATCAGCGTAACATGTGTTAATTAAATTAAAAAGAAACTAAATGGTCTGCTGGTTTTACTAGGAGCAAGAGAGTGGATTTTAATAGTACTGCACATTGTCTTTTTTTATTGCTCCTTTAATTTTTTTTCTAGTTACAGTATTTTTTTTAATATAATTTAATCTTTTTATGTTAAGTTGATTTCAAGTTATATCTGTGCGTATATTTTGATTAACTTAACATGGAGTTCTCGTAATATAAAAACAAACATCTTGACATTAAGTTAATACTCAATTTGATAAAATAAATTTGATTTTATTGATTTAAAATAATTGAAACTTTAGGGACCGGATTTGAAATTAAAATAAATATTAGACCTCTTTTTCTTTCTTTCTTTTTTCACTATACTCGAGGCATGTTTTATGTATTTCGGTCCTTAAAGTTTTTTATTCATTTTGATCCTTATTTTTTAAGGTTTTTACTTTTTGATATAAAACTTTTATTTTGTTGATGTTTTAGTTCATGAATTTGATACAAGAGAGAGAGTTGCAAAAAGTTATGAAGGAGAAAGAAAGTGATTGGTTGACTACATTCCAATAAAAAAAAATTATTCTTGGTAACGGTGGTTCTAACTATCATTATGTTATTTTAAACCTTTATCTTAATGGAAAAAATATATAGAGACTTGAGAATGTTTTTTCAATCGAGTTGGTTTTTCATTTTTTGCACAATGAAAGGTTGATTTGAGGTTATAACTTATAAATAGCGATGGTAGTAGGTATTCATGAGTCGAATTTCTTAATACCAATACCCTATCCATTATCTACCAGTAAAAAATTAGATATTCATAAATTATCTATTAGATCCATTACCTATTGTTATTTATTAATAAAACAAAATAGTCAATGTATGTATGTATGTGTGTGTGTGTGTATATATATATATGTGTGTGTGTGTTAATGTTAAATGATAAATATTATTTATATATATGTGTTTTATGTTAATATAAAGGTACGTGTATATCATATTATATTAAAAGAAAATATAAATATTCCATAAATATATTTATATAATATAAATATATATTTCAGGTTAGGTTCAAATGTATTTCGGGTCAAGTTTAACAATATTTATACCCTACTTATTATTCACCGACTCCAAAAAATACTCACTCATTTAGATTAGGTTAGATTTGAATTTGTCGGATTCAGATTAAATTTTCATCCTTAGTTACAAGCAAGAAAAATATATCAACAAGGAAAGGGGAAATTACAATACAAAATTATTTATTTTCAACCAAGTTTTAGTTACTACTTAAAAAAGAATTTCATTACCATATAATAAATATTAAAAAAAAAAACTCTTTGCATCACAAGATCAAATATTTTCACAACTAAACGAGGTTTTGTTTTAAGATACTCAACCTGGTCCTTAGTGTAATTTTCTAAAACATGTCCTCTAGTTCAAATACACACGCCTTGACTGGTCCCTTGATTTTTTTCCACGAGACTCAACTTGTTCTCGGGTGCGAGTTTCTTTTCACACAGGCCCGTAGTCCAAAAATTGTTTAACAACACTCGCATTGGTTCTTGAGTGCAAGTTTATTTTCAGGTGAGCCCTCTAGTTTAATTGTATTAACCTAGAACTATCGCCCAATTGCTTCAATGATATTTAATTTGGCTCACGAGTGCATAATTCTTTTCCAAAATGTCCGCTGGTACATATCTATTTACAAATAATTCCTTGTAGTCCAGGATTTTTGTTTACAAATTGGTCCTTGATTTTGAGT
>Ga0325400_1006569_pt1 | contig 11073 bp, 6 predicted proteins | sample PopdelMetagenome_2_FD_205662 | JGI IMG/M metagenome (GOLD analysis project Ga0325400, IMG submission 205662) | Populus deltoides microbial communities from Bellville, Georgia, United States - Xylem-PdKOR-R1 | ecosystem: Host-associated > Plants > Phyllosphere > Stem > Wood/Secondary xylem...
ACGTCCCCGCCGAGGCGGTGCGCAGCACGTAGCTGATGTTGAGGTCGAGCCCGGCGGTGGCGTAGCGCGCCACGTTCTGCGGCTGCACCGTATAGCCGTTGATGTATCCGGTGCCCTGCCGGCGCCTGATCGCGGCACAATAGACGTTGTCGAGCGTCGGCTGGTCGACGCAGAGGTTGGCGATCGTATTGGCGTCGGCGATGCTGATCGCGTCGTCCAGGCGAATGTCGTACCAGTCGGCCGAGATCGTCAGCCCGGGCAGGAAGCGCGGGCGCAGCACCGTGCCCGCGGTCCAGGTGCGCGCGGTCTCCTCCTTCAGCCCCGGGTTGCCACTGCGCGAGCCATTGATCAGCACCGCGGCGTCGGGGTTGTTCGCCGCGGTGAAGGCCGCCGGATCGGCGCCGAGCCCGTTGATCAAGGTCGCGCAATTGGCCGCACGGCTCGACGTTCCGGCGTTGCGGTTCTCGACGTAGCATGGGTCGGAGAAGAAGTTGGTGGCCGGCCCGACCGGCGCGAACAGCTCGCCGATGTTGGGCGCGCGCACCGCCTGGCTGTAGCTGCCGCGGAAGCTGATGTCGCGCACCGGCGCCCAGACGCCGTTGAACTGATAGGCCTTGGTGCTCCCGATCGTGGAATAGTCGGAATAGCGGCCCGCCGCCCCGACCGAGAGCGTCTCGAAGAAGGGCCGGTCGCGCAGCAGCGGCACGTCGATCTCGCCGAACACCTCCCATACGTCGAAGGCGCCGCGCGATGGCGAGATCACGAAGGTCGGGTCGAACTTGTTGCCCTCGTCATATTGGTACCATTGCTCCCCGGTAAGGAAGCTGTTGGGGTCGAAGCGACTGGTCTCGCGCCGATACTCGCCGCCGAGCGCGAACTTCACCGGCCCCCCGGGCAGGGCAAACAACGCGCCGAAGTCGCCCGTCAGCGCCGCGCTCGCCACCGACTGGGTGACGCGCGCGCTGCTGACATTGTTGTTGGTGGCCCAGGCCAGTGCCGCCGGATCGGTGACGTTGACCCCGAAGGTGTTGATCGGGAGACAGCCGCTGTTCGGCCCCGGCGTGAAGCTGACCGTGGGCACCTGCACCGCGGCGGGGTTGAGGTTGGAGCGGCACGTCGGGCGACCGGTGGAGGGATCGGTCACCACGTCGAGTCCGGCGTAATAGCGGTCCTCCCAACGGTCGTTGAGCTTGGTGATCCGCACGTCGGTCTGGCCGTAGGTGTAGGACACATCGTAGCGCGCGTGGTCGCTCACCGCGCCGGTGGCCGCGATCACGCCGCGCCACGTGCGCCGGCGATCACTCTCGCCCAGCCGCGGGAAATCGGTGTTGTTGCGGTTGGACGAGATCACGCGCTGCGCGTTGGCCAGCGCGGCATCGCGCAGATTGATCGGCAGGTAAGGGTTATCGAGCGTGAAATCGCCAGTGTAATTGCCCGTGAAGCCGCCGAAGGTGGTGGCGGTCGACTGGACGAACTTGCCCTCGAGGCTGAGCTGGAACGCGTCCGAGAAATCGTAATGGGTCAGCAGGTTGACCGCGTGGCGCTCGGTCTTGGGCAGCAGGTCGCCGACATAGCCAGCGACCGAGGTGGCGCTGCCGCCGCTGGCGAAGCCGCCCCCCGCGTCGGTCCCGGGATCGTAGAGCGAGCCGTCGCCGTTGTAGAGCGTGCCGCCGATGTCGATCACGCCCGCGGGCGAGCCGCCGGGATAGCGCAGGTCGCCCGCCAGCACCTGCTGATAGGTGCCCGAGCCCGGCCCGGCGTAAGCGGGGTTCGACACCGTGTAGAGTCGGTTCCGGCGGCGCAGGACGGAGCGGTCGTCGTTCTGGAGCGGGTCGTCGGCGTTATACTCGTAATATGCGGTGACGTTGCCGCGTCCGCCCCCGAAGTTCTTGCCCGCCATCAGCGAGGCGAAGCGGTTGCCGGCGTCGCCCTGCTCCGAGATGCCGAACTGGGTGCGGCCCGCGACGCCGTCGAAGTCACGCTTGAGGATGAAGTTGACCACGCCCGACACGCCGTCGGCGCCGTACACCGCCGAGGCGCCGCCGGTGAGCACGTCGACGCGCTCGATCAGGTCGGTCGGCAGTGAATTGATGTCAACCGCCGCGCTATCGATCTGCCCCGAGACGTGGCGCCGCCCGTTGACCAGCACGAGCGTCCGCGCCGAGCCGAGCCCGCGCAGGCTGAGCAGGTTGAGCCCCGCCGCGCCGTACAGCTGGTTGTCGGGCCGGTTCGGGCCGGCGCTGTCGGCATTGTCGAGCGAGGTGGTCAACGCCGGCACGCGCTGGAGGAAGGTGGTGACGTTGGTGTTGCCCGACTGCTGGATGCGCTGGCTGTCGAACGAGACAATCGGGTTGGGCGCCTCGAAGTCGGGGCGTGCGATGCGCGACCCGGTGACGACGATGTCCTCGTCGGAGCCCGTGCCGGATGTGTCGGGAGCGGCGTCGGCGGGTGCCGCCGCCTGCGCCCAGGCCGGCACCGCGGAGACACAGGCGAGTGCGCCCGCGAGCAACAGGGCTCGCGACGAGAGCTGAGACGGCATCCTGTTTCCCCTTCGGATCGTGCCGGCCCCTGCACGCCGGCTTCTTCTTTCCCGCAACAACGTCTTCCCTTCTAAAAAGTTTCTAATTGTTAACAACCTGGCGCAACCGGATCTTGCGCAAGGTGTTGATGTGACGTGACATACGGGGGGAAGCTCGCGCGTGCCGCGGGTTGGTCCCGGCGCTCGGTGGTCGCGGCGCTCTCGATGGCCGCGGCGGGTGGCTGCGCCGCGCGGCGCTCTCCCGATACGATCAGCCTCTGGGCGATGAGCTACGAGGGCGATTACTCGCCGATGCTCATGCCCGGCTTCACGCGCGCGACCGGGGTTCCGGTCGAGGTACAGACGCTGCCCTGGACCGCGGCGCACGAGAAGCTGCTCACCGCCCAGGCCGGCGATTCGCTGCCCGACGTGTTCATGTTGCCGGACGGCTGGGTCGGCGAGTTCGCCCTGATCGGTGCTCTGGCGCCCGTCACCGACCCCGCGCTGCTCACCGGCTTGTTCCCGGGCGTGAGCGCGGCCACCGGACCGGATGGTCGGCCCTATGCGGTGCCCTGGTCTGTCGCCCCGCAGGTGCAATATTACCGCCGCGACCTGCTGGAGCGCGCCGGCTATGCCGCGCCGCCCGAGGACTGGGATTCGTGGCGCCGCATGGGGCAGCGGCTCAAGGCGCGGGCACCCGACGACTATGCCTTCCTGATGCTGCTCAACTGGTGGGACTCGCTCTTCACCTTCGCCGGTCAGACCGGCGCCAACCCGCTGCGCGAGCGCGACACGCGCGGCAACTTCCGCGATCCGCGCTTCCGCGACGCGCTCGCCTTCTACGTGTCGCTGTTCCGCGAGCGGCTCGCCCCGCCGGCATTGTCGACCGAGGTGCAGGATCCTGTCGCCGCCTTCGCGCAGGGCTATTTCGCGGTCTATCCGTACGGCCCGACCCTGACGCTCGACCTGCACCGCCGCGCCGCCGAGATCCCGGCCGCGCTGTGGAGCACCGCGCGCATGCCCGGCCCTCAGGGTCCGGGGCGAGTCTCCGGGATCGCGGCGAGCCTGTGCGTGTCGGCGCGTTCGCGCCGGCCGGCCGCCGCCTGGGCATTGGTTCGCCACCTCACCTCGCCCGCAAGCGAGCTGACCTACCAGCGGCTGATCGGCACCCTGCCCGCGCGCGCCGCCGCGTGGGCTACCCCGCAGCTGCGCCAACCCGCGCTCGCCGCCTTCGCCGAGCAGATGCGCGCTCCGACGCGCGAGCCGATGATCGTCGAGTGGGAGCGGATCCGCATCGAGGTGCAGCTGATCGCCGAGCGGGTCGTACGCGGCCAGCTCGGCATCGACGCGGCGCTCGTCGCGATGGACGATCGCGTCGACCGCCTGCTCGCCAAGCGCCGCGCGCTGGTCGAAGCGGGACGGCTGACATGACGCGACAGGAGCGCACCGCCTGGGGCTTCGTGCTGCCGGTGCTCGCGATCATCCTGTTCGTCTTCGCGCTGCCGACCTTGCTCGCGCTGGCGCTGAGCGTCACCGATTACTCGATCTACGCGCTCGCCGACTGGGGCGCGTTGCGCTTCGTCGGGCTCGGCAACTTCACCGGCTTGCTGACCACGCCGCTGTTCTGGCGCGCGCTCGGCAACACGGCGCTGTTCGCGCTGCTCGGCGTTCCCATGGCGATCGGCACCTCGTTGGCGGCAGCGCTGCTTCTCCACGATGCCAGCGTGCGCTGGAAGCCGCTGTGGCGTGTGCTGCTGTTCGCGCCTTATGTCACCAGCGTGGTGGCGACCGCGGTGGTGTGGCGCTTCCTGCTCAACACGCGCTTCGGCCTGCTCAACCGCGCGCTCGGCTGGATCGGCGTGCCGCCGGTCGACTGGCTTGGCGACCCGCACGCCTCGATCCCCGCCATCCTGCTATTCGTCACGTGGAAGATCTTCGGCTACAACATGATCGTCTTCACCGCGGCGCTGTCGGCGGTGCCGCACGACCTGATGGAGGCGGCGCGGCTCGACGGGGCTTCTCGTTGGACACGCTTCCGCCACGTCACCTTGCCCGCGATCGGACCGACCTTGCTGCTCGCCGCGGTGATGAGCGTCGCGGGCTTCCTCCAGATCTTCGCGGAGCCCTATGTCATGACGCTGGGCGGCCCGGCACAGAGCACGACCACGGTGCTATATTTCATGTTCGACGAGGGCTTCAAATGGTGGAACCTCGGACAGGCCTCGGCGGTGGCGTTCATTCTCTTCCTGATGATCCTCGCGCTCACCTTCGCGCAGGCGCGGATCGGGCGGCGCTACGAGTGGCTGTGACCCGCCGCCGCTGGCGTGCGATCGCCGCCAACGCCGCGGTCGCGGCGGCGACGCTGCTCACCGCCGCCCCGCTGGTGTGGATGGTGCTCGTCTCGTTCATGCCGCGCGGCGAGTCGAGCCGCTTCCCGCCGCGGCTGTGGCCGTCGCGCTGGTCGTGGGAGAATTACCACGAGCTGCTCGCGCGCCGGCTGATCGACGGCGCGTGGTTCGACTATCGCATCGTGCCCGCGCTGTGGAACAGCCTCGCCGTGGCGGGACTGTCGACGCTGCTGGGGCTGCTGCTGACCGTGCCTGCCGGCTACGCCTTCGCCAAGCTGCGCTTCCGCGGTCGCGAGCGACTGCTCCAGCTGCTGGTCGGCGCGCTCGTGGTGCCGGGGCAAGTAGCGATGCTGCCGCTGTTCCTGATCTTCAAGGAACTCGGGCTGGTGAACAGCTACGCCGGGGTGATCCTCCCTTCGCTGGCGGGCATCTTCGCGATCCTGTTCGTACGCCAGGCGGCGCTATCGATCCCCGACGAGATGCTCGACGCGGCGCGGCTCGACGGCGCCAGCGAGCGGCGCATCTTCGCGCAGATCGTGCTGCCGCTGCTCGCCCCGATCACGGTGACGCTCGCGCTGTTCATGTTCCTGGGCAGCTGGAACGACTTCCTGTGGCCGCTGATCGTGCTGGCCGACCAACATCTCTACACGCTGCCGGTCGCGGTCGCAGCGATCTCGCGCGAACATGCCGCCGACGGCGAGCTGATGATGGCGGCGGCGGTGGTGACGACGCTGCCGGTGCTGATCCTCTTCGTGCCGCTCCAGCGCTACTATATCAGCGGACTACTCGGCGGCAGCATCAAGGGCTAAGGCGGGGCGCGGATAGGCGCGGCCGTCGCGGTCGAACAGATGCGCCGCCTCGGGAGCGACCGCGAAGCGCAGCCGCTCGCCCAAGGTCACGGCCCGGTCGCCAGGGAGCTGCGCCACCACCGACGGATGATCGCCGATCGTGCCGAGATGCGCGAAGGAGAGCGGGCCGAGCCGCTCGAACAACTCGACCGCGCCGGTGAAGGCGCCGTCGTCGGCGGGGTGAAGGTTCTCGGGGCGCACGCCGAGCGTCGCTGCTTGGCCGACCGCGGCGGACGGGACCGCGACCGCGACTCGTAGATCGGCGCCGTCGGCCAGCCGCACCGTCGCGCCGTCGTGGTCGGCCGCGGCGATCGTCACCGCGAGCAGGTTCATCCCCGGCGAACCGATCGCGGCGGCTACCTCCAGCGTTGCGGGCTCGGCGTAGAGCGCGAGCGGCGGGGCGACCTGCTCGACCCGCCCCGCGCTCATCACGACGATGCGGTTGGCGAGCGTCATCGCCTCGAGCTGGTCGTGGGTAACATAGATCATCGTACTGCCGAGCTGCTGGTGCAGGCGGGCGAACTCGTGCCGCATCTTCACGCGCAGCGCAGAGTCGAGATTGGAGAGCGGCTCGTCGAGCAGCAGCACCTTGGGACGACGAACGATCGCGCGCGCGATCGAGACGCGCTGGCGCTGCCCGCCGGACAACGCCTTGGGCCGGCGCGCGAGCAGCGGCATCAGGTCGAGCGCCTCGGCCACCTCCTCGACGCGTTGGCGCACCTCAGCCTTGCCGAGCCGCGCGACCTTCAGCGGGAAGGCGATGTTCTCGTAGACGGTGAGATGCGGGTAGAGCGCGTAGGACTGGAACACCATCGCGAGCTCGCGATCGGCCGGCGCGGCGTCGGTAACGTCGCGGCCGCCGATCAGCACACGGCCAGCGCTCGGCTCCTCCAGCCCGGCAATGAGGCGGAGCAGCGTCGACTTGCCGCAACCCGAGGGGCCGACGATCACCACGAACTCGCCGTCGGCGATGTGGAGATCGGTGGGTCGGAGCACGTCGCTGGCGCCGAAGCGCTTCGCTAGCCCCTGGATGTCGACGCTGGCCACGATGCGGAGTGTCGCTGGTTAACGGAGCGGTGACAAGGGGTGGCGTCCTTCGGTCCTCCCCGCTCGCGGGGGAGGGGGACCAGCCGCAGGCTGGTGGAGGGGGGCTTCCGCGAGCGCTGCGCTGTAGGGAGAGCCCCCTCCACCACTCGCTTCGCGAGCGGTCCCCCTCCCCGTGCCGGGGAGGATTTCAGATTCAGTATAGCGCGCCGGAACGACGGTTGACGCCGTAAGCGCCCACCTCACAGCCGCCGATGTTTGCCGCCATAGCGCTGGCCGATGTAGCTGCCGATCCGTGCCATCTCGTGCGCCGCCGCGGTCGTCGCCTCGGCGCAGCATGGCATCGGATCACGCTCGGCCTGCGCCGCGCGGACCGCGACGCGCTCGCACAAGGTCTCGATGTCGGCGCGCGACAGCAGGTTCTTCTCGCGCATCAGGCACAGCAGCGACTGAAGGATGACGATGCTCTCGTCACCAGCGCGCTCGTTCGACAGCATCGCCCTCTCCTCATCTATTTGAGAGGAGAGTACGCCGAAACGCCCCGATGGCAAGCAAACGTTTGCGCCTCAGCGCAGCCCCCCGCCCAGCGAGCGGTACAGCTCCACCAGATTGCTCGCGCGGCTCAGCCGCGTGGTCACCAGCTGCTGCTGCGCCGAATACGCGGTACGCTGCGCGTCGAGTGAGGTCAGGAACGAGTCCACGCCCGCGCGGTAGCGCGCGTCGGACAGTCGCGCCGCGACCGAGGCGGCTTCGGCCCGGGCGGTCTGCGCGGAAACCTGCTCGCCGATCGTGCCGCGCTGCGCCAGCGCGTCGGCCACCTCGCGGAAGGAGGTCTGGATCGCGCGCTCGTAGGTCGCGACCGCCGCCTGCTGCGACGCCTTGGCATAGTCGAGATTGCCCGCGTTGCGGCCGCCGTCGAACAACGGCAGGCCGACCGAGGGCGAGCCGGTGTAGGTGAAGCTGCCCCCACCGAAGAGGCCGGACAGCGCGCTCGAGATCGTCCCGATGGTCGCGGTCAGCGAGATGCGGGGGAAGAAGGCCGCGCGCGCCGCGCCGATGTTGGCGTTCTGCGCGATCAGCTGGTGCTCGGCCTGGAGCACGTCGGGGCGGCGCAGGAGCACTTCCGACGAGACGTCGCCGGGCAGCGCATCGCGCGTAAGCGGCGTGTCGTCGAGCCCGGTCGGCAGCTGCTCGGCGGGCACGGTGGTGCCGACCAGCAGGTTGAGCGCGTTCTGGTCCTGCGCCACGCGCGTGGTGAGCGCGGCGATGTCGTTGCGCGCGGCCTGATAGTTGGTCTCGGCCTGACGCGCTTCCAGCTCGGAGGCGACCCCGATGCGGAACTGCGCGCTGGTGAGCCGCACCGTCTCCTCGAAGGTCTTGAGCGTCTCGCGGCTGAGCCTCAGCTGCTCCTGGTCCGAGGCGAGCGTGAGCCACGCCGTCGCGATCTCGGCGATCAGGCTGATGCGGGTGGAGCGCTGCGCCTCTTCCGAGGCGAAATACTGTTCCAGCGCGGCACGATTGAGGTTGCGCACGCGCCCGAACAGGTCGAGCTCGAACGCCGAGAAGCCGGCGTTGACCGAGAAGAACTCGACGTTCGACGAGGTGCTGCCGACCCCCGCGCCGGCGCCTACCCCGGTCCCGCCGCCGGTGCCGCCACCCACGCCACTGCCGGTGCCCGTCCCAGTGCCGGTGCCCGTTCCCGTGCCCGCTCCCGCGCCGGCAGCAGCGCCGGCCGCCCCGGCCGCGCCGAAGATGTTGTTGGTGAACGTGCCCGATCCCGAGATCGTCGTGCTCGGCACCAGGTCGGCGCGCTGGACTCGATATTGCGCCCGCGCCTGGAGCACGTTGGCCGCCGCGACACGCAGGTCGCGGTTGTTCGCTAGCCCGGTCTCGATCACCCCGCGCAGTCGGGGATCGAGGAAGAAGTCGCGCCAGCCGATCTGGCTGACGTCGGCGGCGTCGCTCGCCGCGGCGGGGTACACCCCGCCCTGCGGCAGCGCGGCGGGAACCGCGCCGCCGGGGCGCTCATACTTAGGCGCCAGGTTGCAGCCGGCGAGCGCGCTGGACAGGGCCAGCGCGGTGAGGATCGCGGAACGAGTCACGTCAGGCTCCCTCGGGGCGCGGTGCCCCGGGATGATGGTCGAGGGCGGCGTCGTCCGCCCGGTGGTCGGCGTCTTCGGTCCGGTCGGGCGTCGCGGCGTGGCCGCTGTGCCCGAACAGCCGCAGCACGACGACGAAGAACATCGGCACGAAGAAGATCGCCAGCACCGTCGCGGACAACATGCCGCCCACGACCGCGCGACCGATCGCGTTCTGGCCGCCCGCGCCCGCGCCGGTCGACACCGCCAGCGGCATCACGCCGAACACGAAGGCGAGGCTGGTCATCAGGATCGGCCGGAGGCGCAGCTTGGCCGCCTCCACCGCCGCCTCGAAGGAGTTCATCCCCTCCGCCATGCGCTCCTCGGCGAACTCGACGATCAGGATCGCGTTCTTGGCGGACACGCCGATCGTGGTGATCAGGCCGACCTGGAGGTAGATGTCCTTGTTCAGTCCGGTCAGCCACGCCGCGAGCACCGCGCCGATGATGCCGAGCGGCACCACCAGCAGCACCGAGATCGGCACCGACCAGCTCTCGTACAGCGCGGCGAGGCAGAGGAAGACGATCAGCAGCGACAGGCCGTAGAGTGCCGGCGCCTGCCCGCCCGACAGCCGCTCCTCGTAGGAGAGGCCGGTCCATTCCAGCGTCGTGCCCGGGGGCAGCTTGGCGTGGATCTCCTGCAACGCCTCCATCGCGGCACCGGTGCTCTGCCCCGGTCCGGGCGAGCCCTGCAGCTGCATCGCCGGCTGCCCGTTGTAGCGGGTCAGCGAGACGGGCGCGTTGGCCCATTCCAGCGTCGAGAAGGCGGTGAACGGCGCCATCTGCCCGTTCGCACCGCGGACGTACAGCTCGCCGACGTCCTCGGGCGCCATGCGGTACGGGCCATCGTTCTGGACGTACACGCGCTTCACGCGACCGCGGTCGATGAAGTCGTTGATATAGCCGCCGCCCCAGGCGGTCGCGATGGTGCTGTTGACGTCGGCGAGGTCGAGCCCGAGCGCGCGCGCCTTGTCCTCGTCGATCTTCACCTTGAGCTGCGGCGCGTCCTCCAGGCTCAGCGGGCGTACCTGCGCCAGCCGCGGGTCCTGCGACGCCATGCCGAGCATCATGTTGCGGATCTGCGTCAGCTTCTCGTGCCCGACCCCGCCGGTATCGACCAGCTGGACGTCGAAGCCCGTGGCGTTGCCGAGCTCCTGCACCGCGGGCGGGATCAGCGCGAAGATCAGCCCGTCCTTATACTGCGAGAACGACCCCATCGCGCGCCCGACGATCGCCTGGGCGCGATTGTCGCCGCCCGAGCGATCCTCCCACGGCTTCAGGTTGACGAACACCAGGCCGGTGTTCTGGCCCTGGCCGGCAAAGCTGAAGCCGTTGATGGTGAAGACACCCTGGACGTTCTTGGCCTCCTGCTTGAGGAAGTGGTCGCGGGTCAGCGCCAGCCCCTTCTCGGTGCGCGCACTGCTCGCGCCCGCCGGGCCCTGCACCAGCGCGAGCACGAAGCCCTGGTCCTCGTCGGGCAGGAAGCCCGAGGGCAGCCGGATGAAGACGAGCGCCATGCCCGCGACGATCAGCAGATAGACCAGCAGCGAGCGCTTCCAGTGGCGCGCGGTGCTCTTCACCCCGCCCTCGTAGCGATGCTGCGCGCGGTCGAAGTTGCGATTGAACCAGCGGAAGAAACGCGCCAGCGGCCCGTTGCCCTCCTGCTTGTCGGGATCGTGCGGCTTCAGGATCGTCGCGCACAGCGCGGGCGTGAGGATCAGCGCGACGAGCACCGAGAGCACCATCGCCGAGACGATCGTGATCGAGAACTGGCGGTAGATCACGCCGGTCGAGCCGCCGAAGAAGGCCATCGGCAGGAACACCGCCGAGAGCACCATGCCGATGCCGACCAGCGCGCTGCTGATCTCGTCCATCGACTTGCGCGCGGCTTCCTTGGGGCTGAGGTGCTCGGTGACGATCAGGCGCTCGACGTTCTCGACGACGACGATCGCGTCGTCGACGAGCAGGCCGATCGCCAGCACCATGCCGAACAAAGTCAGCGTGTTGATCGTGAAGCCCGCCAGCGCCATCACCGCGAAGGTGCCGAGCAGGACCACCGGCACCGCGATCGTCGGGATCAGCGTCGCGCGCCAGTTCTGCAGGAACAGGAACATGACGAGGAAGACGAGCACCACCGCCTCGATCAGCGTGTGGATCACCTGCTCCACCGACAGCCGC
>Ga0325400_1006570_pt1 | contig 11072 bp, 4 predicted proteins | sample PopdelMetagenome_2_FD_205662 | JGI IMG/M metagenome (GOLD analysis project Ga0325400, IMG submission 205662) | Populus deltoides microbial communities from Bellville, Georgia, United States - Xylem-PdKOR-R1 | ecosystem: Host-associated > Plants > Phyllosphere > Stem > Wood/Secondary xylem...
GGTAAGCTAGAAGACGGTGAAACAAGCACTTGAGAATGTGTTCCATGCGTGGAAGGAGAAACCTAAACCAATGGAATTAAGCTATGAAAAAGAACAAGAAGCTAACACGTACAGAAATGTTAAATGAAAAGCAATTTTTAAATGTGGTTAAATTTTGAAACAGAAACCTGTGATCGTGGCAAATGTGCATGAGTGATGCTCCATATAATAGTCTTCATTCCTGAAAACATAACCACCCAAAGATTCTTAAGTTCTCTGAGAATAGGTAAATTAACAATTAGAAACATAATTCAGAAGCATTCATCTCCATTGAGTAGTATCAAATGGTGCTTGAAACTCTATAGGTTATCATAATCATCATCATAAAACATTGAAAGAGAACAAGGATGGTATTGTGAGAGGATCTATTATTACCCATAACTAAGGTCTTGATCAAATTCTTACAATCACTGACTTCCTTAGAATGTTCCACCGGAACTTGCAAATTCAAAACTGCCTGCAACCAATTACAAGTCAAGATTGAAGGAAGACAAACCCAAGATTGTGTATATGATGGATTTGGAAAAGAAAATATCAACCATTTGTATTCATCCATCAAACGAAAGAGGACACTCCTGTAACACATCAATGGCAGTGCTTCACTGAAACATGCAAAATGTTCCTAAATATTTTCCAGTACACAAGGATATTTATGCACAGATATTCAAAATAACTCCCGCAATACTGGAGAAAACATTTAATGTTTTCAACCTATGCAAAGTTCATTGATATATAAAATAAAGAGATTCACAGATAAACTAAAAGGCCTTTTATTTCAAGGATCAACTAAACACATTCTATTTATTGATACAACAACTTTCATGTGAGATACTTCAGGACTTTAGCAGTTTGCTTTTACCAGAAACAACTAACTTGATCATAGTTGGGCTTTAGCAGTTTGCTTGACCCACAAACAGCCCAACTTCACCACAGTTAAAGTTCCATGTCTTAAACCATGCGCAAATAAATAGCACTTCTGAAGACTGCGTAACCTCAGGCCATTGCCAGTATTTTTTGTTGAATATATTTCTAGACTCCAGCTTTGGTTCAAGGAAAGCAAACTACAGGTGATATTCCAAATGCTTTATCACAGCAACCTTCAAAAGGGTTCCAATACACAAGCAACAAATAAACAAGTCCTAACAGCATACAGCTAGCAAATACTAAATACTTAAATCCAATAGTAACATAGAGCAGTAGTTTATCAATTGTGGAACATTGTAAGTGTAGCAGTCTAGCAAGGCTTATCATTTGTAACAATCATATCTACAGAGCAAAATTTAAAATCAGAGAATGGGTTAACAAAGTATATTCTTGTAACAGCAGAAACAAGAAGCGTGAAGAACAAGAGCTAAAGTTCAAACTGGTGCGTCATGCAACATTAGACAGTGATTTAAAAGCACGTGGAAAGTCACAGAGCAACCTGCACAGGGAGTTCAAGCTTTGACCTCAAAGTAGCACGCTCCTTTCCATCCTCCCCTTCTTCCAACAGCTATCAACCAAAAAGGAAGTGCATTAATGATCACAGGCAAAAAACATGATTTGAAGACGGGAACAAGAAAATAGAGAGCAAAGAAGACAGGCTTCTGAAAAATGGAAAGAAAAATAATCAAATATTTCTATCTAGAAAGAAAAATGGCAATGATAAGGCTATCAGAAAGTTGGCTCAACATACTTTGAACCTTGAACAAGCATGTGGATGCAAGTATGCCATTTAATTAACACAGTGCAAAAGGTCAGGAAAAATCTTATTATATTTCAATTTATTTTCTGTTTTTTTAACTAAAATATCAACGGAATTGTTTGAAGACCGACAATAAGAAGGGCTATAGCAAAAACTGGAGCAGGAACATTTGAGAGCTAAAACTCTGCAGCAAAGTACTTTAGATAGGTACCTCCAAAAGTAACATCAAAAACCTAAACATATTTCGATGAGCTAGTATCCAGCAGAGAAAAGTAAACAATAAAAAAGGGGGCTTATGTTAGCGTCACTGCATTTTTAGACCATATCTGATTGCATCTGCCTTCAAATCCATAGCAATGAAGAAACCAGATAAAATAACACAAATATTCCATCTGCTCCAAAATGCTAATCAGAACAATGCCAAAAGATGATACTTATAAAGGAACCATCCTATAACCCAGATCAAACAACGACATGAACCTGTAGATTCCTATCTCTAATACAATAGTTCCACGGTATAATCCGGATCATACAACAACATGAACCTGTAAATTCCAATCTCTAATACATGTTCCAAGGTAATGAAATACTTCACATGCCAAGACAGTTTAGGCACTGAAAACCAATTTAACACCAGCTCCTGCGACTGAAACATATGATATCCACAAACTCTCAGAATGAAAAATACAAAATGAAGATTGCATGTTAACCATAGAGAAAGTGAGAAAATAAAAGCAAATGGCATCTAAATACACTCCAAGCATCAACTTAACCATATCCTAACACCAATTGCTGCACGGGGAAAAAAGAAGAAGAAGAAGCACGCGTGCCCTAAACTTCAATCCAGTAACTAACCAAAATTTTGTCCCAGCAAAAATACCACATGGAAAAGGGATCACCAAGCAAGGATTACCTGCGGAATGGTGCGCTTAAAAGTGCTGAATTTGCCAACAAAAGCATCCAAAATACGCCCCTGTAGGACCGCATAAGTTATTCCCAGATATAATGAGAAAATCCAACCAAAAGATATTTACAATACTTAAACTGACGTTCATACCAGTAAAATCCGAGCTTCATCCATGGTTGAATGGTCCACACCTTTCTCAAAAATTGGCTCTACCTAAACCCAACAAAAACAATTTAAGAGAATAAAAGAAAAGGTCTGTGGAACTAATCATAATTATGCCCCTAATTAGGAAGCTAAGCCTTTAAGGACAGAATAAAGTATACACACCAGATTTAACATTAACCGGGCACAGGTGGTGTGGATGCTGAGAGATAATGAAGCATCATGCATGTTACTTGAGAACAGGTAAATAATCCGTGACAGCTGCAGTAGAGTAAGAAAAAGGAAGTTAGAAGACTGATTTTCAATAAGAAGAACCAAAAGAATCTCATGGATAAAATATATTGAACCAGCAGGAACTTTTTCACTTTTTATGTTAATAAACTGGCAACAGAACTGACCAATAATTGTCTAGTACAGTGCACAACACATAGGTGAGAAAGCAAGAGATAAAATAGTAATTGAGAAATTTGATATCAGAAAGTAAAATTGACATCAGATATCCCATAAGAAACAGCACCTGTGATAAGGAAAGGTCACTCCGAACATGATGAACAATCTCTGCAAGTAGGCTATAAGCCAATGGCCTCAGAGTTTCATAGCATGCCCGACCAGTTCCAACTAGAACTCTAGAATGGATAGGAAAACTAAGTGTTAAACAGGAAATGTTCAGTGCCAGAACCACCAATAATGAAATTCTTAAAATTGAAGGGCCAAATATTCACAACTATCTGAAAATGATCGGAGTAGATGTACATACCATCAAAAGGAAAATTATAAGAAATTTTTAATATACAAACTAAAAATAAGCAAAATAAAATATGGACCAGGAAAATTGGCTCCATTTTATACAAATAATTGCACAAAATACATTCTGAAGAAATGTGATGGACCTCTTCCAGTAAAGCCACCAACCACATGATGCTTCCTTGAATAAGCTCAGAATCAAATGATTCAATCTTTTGTCAGCAATTTATACAGAACCTCTATCAATTTATTATTTTCCAGGAGTAGGTATAGATTGCCAACTGTGACGTTCATGCTCAATTTTCTCTTCCTCTGTTGTAATTTTTGCATTGAATTCTTTTACACTCAGTCATTACTTCACATAGTACCATTAAGCCCACACAACAAACAGATTAGAGTGCTATTTCAATTGTCTTCCATGTGCCCCAAAAATTTAATAATTAGACATTTTTAGCATCTCCTGAGAATTTGTGATCATGAAAGCTCATTAACACGTATGACCCATAATAAGATAGAAGATTTTACCGCTCTTCTAAAAGTGTGTCAATTAAAGGAAATAAACCCCTCTTGAAATCTGTCCCTAGAACATGTTTTAAGGCAACTAGCAGTTCCTGCACCAAATGTGCTCAGACATCAGTTTTTGAAACTACAAGAGACCAACATTCATAAAGAGAAAATCAATTAAAAAGCAATCATTAACCTTTCTAATGGCTACAGAGTCTGAGCATGTAACAAGCAAATTCACGATGCTTTTACATATACTTTCTTCATGTGGCCTAATATAGTCAGCAAAACTCTTCAACAGGTAGGTTAAGAAAGAAACTGTCTGCAAAAGGCAAAATAGAGTAATTAGTGTAATGATGTGATAGAAACAAATTGAGGTGCACACAGTTCTGGAAGTTTGATTACAACAATATGATTTCTGCCAAAGCTCTATTTGTTATTTCCACAGATATCACATCTATTTTATGTACCTCTCCCCCAGCTTTTTGAGGACAAAAGGTGGCAAAATTGAAGAGTAGCTCTGAGCACAAGAAAGGATGTCAAGTTTAGATCAAAACAGTAAACTTTCATCCATTTGGGAGCAGAGGCACATAAGAGCTTTTGTGAATATGTTTGAAAGTTTTTACATTATTCAAGTAAAGAGTTGCTTGACATTTTATATGCTCTAGCACTTAAGTGATCATTCGTTGGATCCTTACAGCCTGGAATCCCATTGCGCCTTCATATCCTCAAATTCAAATCTAAAAGCAAGACAAGAAACTACTTCAAGTGGTTTCACAAGCCCACGACAAAAGATGTTAACTTATTGAAGGAGCTTCAATAACATCACTGTTTCTGCAGTCATGCTAGATTACAGAATCCAAAAACATGAATATCTTCCGATAACACCATGATTCCAAGGCAAGTGAGAACTATGGTTTCCCTTCAAAAACAATCTCTCTTATTTATAAACATGAAGAGCACATATTTAAGTCATTTTAATGCCTGAAAAATCTACTCTAAGAAAAAACTGGTTTTCTCCCCTCCAAAATCAGTATAAATATACTAACAGCTAAGTACTGCCTTAAGTCATCAGCAACATCTACATGAAACGAGCTTTATCTCATGCAGGAAAAGACAATGAAGGGACATCATGAGCAAACAAAACTTACCTTAACCTGTGCACCCTTCAGTTCAATGAAGTTAGTTTTCAGATGGGGAGGAACCTTGTCAGGGCCCGGGACAGATATTGCAGCAACCATCAATGGCAATAAGTGAGGAATATTAGTTTGTACAAGACGGCTATACAATTGGAACAGAAACATAACCACAAGTGGACTCTCAGTAACTATCTTAAATGAACGAGTACTAGGATTAAGCTGGCCATTCCCAATGTGTCCAGTACTCAAAAGCCCTTGATCTGAAGTAGAAATTTCCATTGGTTTAACATCCTCAACAGCCGCGCTTGCGTTATCAAAGAAATGGTTAACAGTCAATCTAAAATTCTGGTAAATCTTACATACAAAGTCTAAAAATGGCTGAACCTCATTTTCTAATGTTGGCCTAAAATTCCTCAGAAGATCAAAAATAATACGAATGCATATCAACCCATTTTCTTCATTATCGGTAGTAAGCACTTGCATTGCAACTTTTAAAAGATCCTGAACAAAGGGCCGAAGAACCTCACTATGCGGTAAGCGATTCAGAATCTCCACCACAATATTTCGTAACTTATGCTCAGAATTATCTACAAATTGCGGTTTTGTAATTTGTAACAGAATAATAGAAGATGCCGGGAAGTAACATTTAAGAAAATTCAAATACTCCGCCGTGTGCGCAATCTCAAGACTATCCCGCACCTCCATAGCCATCTGTAGCCTCGTTTGAATCGCTGTTCAAAAATTATAAACAGAACATAATTAAGAAAAAGAAAAGGGACTTACATTTCTATAACTATTATCAGCTTTAACCTAATATGACTATCATCTCTCTTATATTACTTCAAGTTCCATGATAAACAACAAAAAACACACAAATTACACTCATTTCCTTCATTTTCTCAACGAACTAACAGGAAAATGAAAAAAGAAGGGGAGGGAAAGAAAGACTTACGAAGGTCAGGCTCCACGAGATGGCGAGAATGCTGCTCGAAATTCTGAATTGGACTCATGGCGTCAAAAACCCTAAGTTTTGTTCTCAATTTGAATTTCTAGGGTTTTTCTAGGGTTTCATGGTGGTGAACTGCTGCTAAACTCTCTCGCTTCGGTTCGGGTACAATTTTATGGTTGTGTAAAGAGAGAGAAATTGATTTCTGTGAGAGAAATTTAGGGTTTTAGCGAGTGAAATTTTGGGGGATTGTATCTATCGGCTCTGAAAGGGAAGGGTGAAGAAGCACTGCTATTAGTCTATTACTAGAGGTGAGAGTACTGACCCCTGCTATAAATAACTTCCTCTCGCTTTGTTTTGTTTTCTTTGTCTCTGGTATCCCTACCCAAGGACTCTCGAGAGATTTTGAGACCTAAAAAATGAATAATCAGGTGCTTCAGAGGAGAACCGACATCCAAGAACCGGGTCCATCGGTAAAAGGTTTTTTTTTTTTTTACTGTTTTTCATCCACTTTTACAATTTTTTATTTGATTACGGTTGCGATAGATATATTCATTGGACTGTTTAAAATGAAATAGTTGAAAAGGTTTTAACAAAAACTTGATGAAATAACTGTTTATCTACTCATTGATTATTATTTATTAGAATAGTGTAAAGAAATCTTGCCCTCGCAAGCTAATACCTTTAAACTTGAGGTTGGAAACAAAATGGTGTTTTCACTGTGATTTATTTGTCACTGTCAATTTTAACAGCAACATGAGGTATTTTTTTTAATTTTTGATGCATAATAAAATAACATATTGATTAAAATTATTTTAACTAGCGTGCACTGCAGGTTGTTGAGGTTTTTTTATCTTGATTTTTTTATTATTGTTAATTGTTTTTTTTATTGTGAGTATTCTGGTTAGCTTGCGTCCACCTTGACTAATTTTACGGGCCCTGAAGTTAATGATCATATAAGCCTCCAGTTACCTTAAGGTTTGTGGAACTCAAATTAGTGATCTATAGAGAATAAACTCAATACATGATCAATTGAGTTACACCCCTTATGATTATTATTGTTAGTTTTAGTTAGAGGCGTTTCGATCTTTTTCTTAATAAAAAAATATTATTTATAGGAAAAGATGGTTAGGGCATTGCCACACGCACATACACATGGGCAACGTCTATGCCTTTTGAGCCACGCATATGGGTTAAATCAGTGATCAAACGTTGTATTTCACGACAATATTAGAAGCATTCTCATATCCTCTTTCAAGTGGTCAGGCGCTTATTCACGACATAGAAATGGTTAGGCTCTTGTGGATTTTTTTTTCTTTTCTTTTTTTTTCTCTTTTTTCCTGGGCAAAACTCAAAGGTGTCTGTCACTTTTTTTATATATCCCTTTTTGCCCTCGTTCTTTTGATTTCTATTTTTTTTTTGGTTATCTTTTTTTAATTTTTTTCTTCAACTTCATCCCTCATCATTTGGTTTAATTTGATTTTTATATCAAATTTTGTCTTTATTCTTTTGATTTTTATTTGCTTTATTTATTATTTTCATAATTAAATTTTGTTTTTTAATTCTCTAAGCATTTGATTTTATTTTTTATGTTGAATTTGGTCCTTTTTTTTTGCTATTTTTTCAGTTTTATCCATTGGCATTTTATTAATTTATAATTTTGCTTCATTGTTTTTAGGGTTTGTCTTCTATAGAATTAGTTCAGGGTTTATGACCAGAGCCACTGATTTTGGAGGTTAACACGAGTTCAATTTAGTCTTTTTTTGTCATATTTTTTAAATATTTTTTTTTATTTCATCTTTTAATATTTGACTTCTTAGGGATTGGTCTTCCTGTTTTTTTCCTTTTTTTATAGGATTATCTCAATCTTATACCCATGGTCACAAGTTAACCCGGATTCATTTGGATCTTTTTTTATTGCTTTTTTTAAATTGTTTTTTTTGTTTTCAACATTCTTTTTATTGCTATTTTTTGTTTTTAATCTCTTTTTCATTATTGTTTTCAATTTCATCACTCTGTATTTTGTTGGTTTAGAATTTTACTTTGTGATTTTTAGGGTTTGCCTTTTATGAGATTAGTCTCGGCTTCATGGTTGTTAAGGTTTATACGTGTTGAGTTTGAGTTTTTTTTGTCTTTTTTTTAAATTTCATTTTCATCATTCAACGTTTGATTTGTTGGAAATTTATCTTTGCCATTTTCTTTTCGCTTGCATTTCTATGAGATTATCTCAATCCTAGCCAATATGTTTTTCTTTCATAATTATAGGGTTAGCAGATTAACTCAGGTTAACTCAAAAAAATTTCTTGTAACTTTTTTTAAAATTAATTTTATTTTATTTATTTTCATCTTTCAATATTTGATTCTTTAATAATTGAGCTTCATTATTTTATTGAGTTTTCTTTCAATGGGGTTACCCTTATAACACAACTGAGTTAGAGATTTTACATCTTGTTTATGGTGGGTTTGGTCCAAGTTTTTTTTACCTTTTTTTCATATTTTTTCTTTAATTTCAGCCTTCAATATTTTATTTGCTAGAAATTGAGCTTTTGGTTTCTTTTTTTCATTTTGTTTTTTTCAACACTTTATTTAGGTTAGTCAAGTTTGTTAAACCCAGTTGAGCCAATTACCAGAATCTCGTGATTTTTTTTTTCTTTTTTAGGAGAGTTTGCATTGCCTTTCATCTTTTTTTTTAATATTAAAATTTTTTTTGACCAACTAGCAGTGTAGCATAGGCCATTTATCTTTAGATAGGACTACGCATATTGGCTCGTTCTCCGCAGCGAGTCAATCTCAATTTTTTTTAAATGTAAAAAGAATATTAAAAGTATGAAGAATATTTTAATAATGTTATTAAACCTAACCATATGGGTTAATTTTTAAACCTCAACTCAACTTTTTGCCAGACCCACGCACCTTGTGTTTGGCAAGCATGCCAGACCCATCTACCTTGGGTCTGGCAACCACACTAGACCCAAGGTACATGGATCTGGCACCCATACCAAGGCCAAGCTACTTGGGTCTGGTACCCATGTTTGGGGTTGGCATGGTTGTCAGACCTAAATGCAGGTCTTATATTATTGCCACACGCATTCCTAAAATTCACTCAACTTTTTTTTATTAATCTCTAATTTTAGTGAAAATAATCTACAAAAATGCATAAATTAAGATAGTCAAAAGGACAATAAGTCTTTTACTTATACAATATTTTCTTTTCCTACAACATATTGTATCAATTCAAAAATTCAAAAGTTTTCTCTTATGATCATATATTTCAAATTTTCATATATACTAATAGTTATAATGTAGAATAAACTCTTATTGTAACAAACTTTGACAATTAGATCATGCAACAACATCTTAAATTTAAAAAAGCATGAATCCTTTAAAAAAATATCCAACACATGGATGGAAACATAAAATTAATATTTTTATTCATAATGTATACAAAAAAGGAAAGTTTATTTTTGAACACTTGAAATAAATCACTTAGAACTCAATATTTTTTTTTCATTCTTTCCTCTTTGAATATAATAAATTTATGAAATAAATTTCACAAATAAAAAAGAGTTTGCAGTTAAGTTTTACTACATATGAATGAAAAATCCTGTTTAAATGAGGCAGCGTTTGTTTTTACAGTCCAATCATGCTTTAAAAAATTATAAATTTTTTAACCCAAGCGTGGGTCTTGCATGGTTATCAGGCCCAGGCGCTTGGGTCTAGACCCAAAGTGTGTGGATCTAGCAGCCATGCAAGACCCAAAATACCTGGGTATGGCTAACATGTCTAAGTTGACAAACAACAAACAAAGATAATAATTATGCACTTTAGTTGTCAGAAGAGAGAAAAGAAAGAAAAAATACAAACAATCAATCACCGGCAGCAATCTAATCATTATCTATCTACACGAGACGACACAACTGCACATCCAGTGAGGAGGCTGATAGCTAAATTTAGCCACCGGAAAGCATCACACATGTCTTCTTAATGGCATGTACGCCATCTATTCGTTGGAAAAGAAAAGGAAAGCCAAAGAAACATCTTGTGAAAATATGAGAAATTAAAAATGAAACTACAATTACAATCCATTATAAAAGGTCTCTTGATCTTCAGTGATTTTCCCACACCATTTAGCTTTTGTTATAATAATGGGCTTCATGATATTCTTTAATTTCCTTTCTATTTGTTTATCTCGGTCTCATTACTTATATCACATGTTTGGCAAGTTGGTCTAGGTTGCCTCAGGTTTTTTTTCATGATCATTTTTTTAAGTTTAATATTTTTCCATTATGTCCTTCAACATTGGTTGTTTTATAATTGAGTTTCATAATATTTTAAGGTTTGCCTTCTATTGGGTTATTTTATTTATATGATTTAGGTCATACAGTTTAATTGGCTTTCCCGACTTGCTTGTTATTTTTTTGTCATTTTTTTAAATTATTTTTTTTTATTTCATGCTTCTATATTGGATTTGTTTAGAATTAAACTTTGAAGTTTTTTATTTGCTTTTTATTGGTTTATTTCGATCTCATGACCTTGGTTGCATATTTGGCATGCTCATTTTAGAAGGCTCAAGTCATTTTGTTTTTCAATTTTGTTCTTTTATATTTGATTAGCGGGAATATTAGCTTCGTCGTCTTTTTTGTTTTTGTAATTATTTTATTTACAAGTCTTTATTTTTTTAAAAAAATTGGTTGATGTATTGTTGTCATCTCTTATTTTATTATCTAATTAAATCATACCAACTTTTTTGGCTTAGTTGGGTTTATGCCTTGAGTTGTTTCTTTTTTTACTTATTTAAAACAACCTTTCATCACTCGAACGTCTTTTTTTATCAATAAAAAAATATTTTGCCCCACAACGTAACATGGGCCCACAAATCTAGTTATTGCAATTAAATCCAATGTTGGTGCAACCATTGGTACATTACATTACAAATATATTATGAAA